>Ga0068851_10000180_pt1 | contig 31341 bp, 27 predicted proteins | sample KBSCornC12_FD_66588 | JGI IMG/M metagenome (GOLD analysis project Ga0068851, IMG submission 66588) | Corn rhizosphere microbial communities from Kellogg Biological Station, Michigan, USA - KBS Corn C1-2 | ecosystem: Host-associated > Plants > Roots > Rhizosphere > Soil ...
GCAAGATCCCTTTTTCAAGGAGATCATTCACGAAGATGATTACGGCTTTATTTTTTCCAAACATCTTGACAGCCTCACCATCGACTATGATTTCCGGATGGTCAAACTATTTGGCGAAAAGGAACTGATCTTCCAGACGGGTTTGGCTGGGTCATATACCTTGGACCAGGTGGAAAGGATGTATAAAGCAATTAAGTAGTAAGGGGTAAGGAGTAAGGGATAAGTATGGGTAGGGAACTTTACTTACTCCTTATTCCTTACCCCTTAATCCTTATCATCATTCTTTTGTCATCAGTTGCTGGAAAACGAAAATCAACATTTTCATCTGCCGAAGTAATCGGTTTTGTTGCACTTCAACATTGACGTATGGAATTCCTAATTGAGCACAATAGACGGATAAACTTCCGTCATCAGTCATTGTACTGTTCGATTGCAGTACAATGTTATAACGGCCAGGCTCCAACTGGTACATGATGTGTGGATCAGTGACGAAGTAAAAATCATCTTTGTCGTTAAGTCTTCCTTTGTGCAGCGCTGCAGCTTCTTTTTCAAATTCTTCACCCGGCATATAACTTTTGAAACTGTAATTCTGATTCGTGTTGTTATGTAAAGCGATGACAAGTTCCCGGTGTTCAATATCTAAAATGGAGAGCAGGCTATTTCGCCAGGACCGAATAGTTTTAAAAACCATCGTATCGGTAATATTATTTTTTTCGAGTTGTAGCCATATACCAGTGTCTGTATAAATTCGATTGGGATCGATGTGAATAGAATCCTGGCCATACTGAAAAGAGATCAACCGTTTTCCTTCATGCATCAATTCAAAATATTCCCCTCCATATTTTTTACTGACGATGCGACCGGCCAGGGCGGCGGTGTTTTCATTATCATGCATATTGTAAAGGAGTACCGGCGATTGTGGAGCACCGGAAAAATATACACTAACATGCCTTCCTAATAATGGTAAGCTCAGGCTGTCTTGTGCATCCAGGTGGTATATAGTAAAAAATAGTATGGAGAAAATAAATCCCTTCATGCGGCGAAGATAAGCAGACTGCGAAGGTATCTTTGTTGGCTATGGAAAAGTATACATGGGCTTTGTTTGATGCTGATCATACGCTTTTTGATTTTGACAAAGCTAGTGAGGAAGCCCTGAGTGAAGTATTATCAGCGCATGGTGAAGGTTGGGAAGACGGGATGTATGCCGATTACAAGCGTATCAATGTACAATGCTGGGCCGAACACGAACAAGGTTTAATCAATCGTGACACGCTGGTTTATGAAAGATTCAGACGGTATTTCGAATTTAGGCAACTTGATCTCGATCCTATAGCTACCCAAAAGGAATATTTACGACGACTTGGCACGAAACCTTATCTGATGCCAGGTGCTGAAGAAATGATGGATCTCCTAGAGGGTAAAGTAAAGCTGGGATATATCACGAACGGAATGACCGAAGTGCAGCGACCCCGAATGGAAAAAATAGGATGGCACAAACGATTTGACGTCATTGTCATAGCAGGGGAGATCGGGCATTCAAAACCGCACTTTGGGTATTTCGATTACGTCCATCAACAGATTGGAAAACCTAATCACCATGAAGTATTAGTGATAGGGGATAGCCTGACGGCCGATATTGAAGGGGCATTGTCTTTCGGGTATCATACCTGCTGGTACAATCCTGAACAGGCAGCCTGTCCGCTGCAACCTGGTCCTGAATTTATCATTTCCCACCTTGAGGAAATCAGGGACATCCTGGTTCCGGTGCCGGCATCATCTTGACTGGGGCCGGGAGACATACTCACTTCCGATACATAGCAGTATCAGCAACAAAAAGAGGAAAAGCATCATGGGCACTTATAATTGGACACAAACATATTAAATATTTATTTAATATGTAGATAATCTTTTTCCCCCTAGCCCCCTAAAGGGGGAAATGCTTATTTACTATTTTATTTACCCCCTTTAGGGGGCTAGGGGGAAAAATTTGCTTTTGTATCTTAACCAAACAAATCACAAACGACTATGAACAAAACACTTAATTACATCATCCGTCCAATGTCTTATGGGCGTTTCGCTGATGCCGGATTATTATTCCTGCGAGTTGGCCCTGCTTTCATCATGGCCTATACACACGGCTTGGACAAACTGACTCATTTTGGTGAGTACTCCAAAGACTTCTACAACTTCCTGGGACTAGGCAACACGATTTCGCTGGGGCTCGTGGTTTTTGCGGAATTTCTTTGCGGCCTTTTGATTGTCCTGGGATTATGGACTCGCATGGCCACGATTCCGCTGATCATCACGATGATGGTCATTGTCTTTGACGTTAATGCAGGCAAGGAGATCTATAAATTTGAAACGCCCTTATTGTACATGATGATCTTTGTGGTCCTCATGATCACCGGAGCCGGAAAATATTCGTTGGATTACAAATTCTTTTTTCGAGGCAATACTACGAAGGCCTGAGAAAAGAGTATCTTATTTCTTGGGCTTAAACTTGATAGTATAGCCTTCTACTTTTCCTTTCTTGATCACATCGAGAAAATCATATTCGATGATGACCCGATCGTCTTTGGTAATGACGGCATCTTTATTCGTGCAGGAAATCACTTCACCGGGTACGTGAATGATCGTGCGGACTTTTGAATTGCCGAACATCATCTGCATCATCCCCATATCCTCACTACCTGCAGTGCTATCGCTGGCCATGCCCATCTCTGAATTGAAACTTGAGTAATCCATACTGTCCATTTTAATCCAGCCTTCTTTAAGATTAGCTTCATACGTATTGAACGTGCCTTTGGGGATGCCTCCTCCTGCGCCTCCTCCAACTCCGGAAGGCATGAGACTGCCAGTTCCGTTAAGGGTATCAAGGTGATTGAGGATATCCTGCATTTGTTTTGGGTTATCATAATTGATCAAAATACCCATTGTGAAATCAGAACTGTTTGCCGGTGATTTCATATGAATAGATATTTTTTTCACCAGGTCCATCCTGTTTTCTTTCGCCATCACACTATCGGGCATGATCTGCGATATGGCCATGAGGGTATCAAATTCAAGCGGGTAGTTAGGATCAGTTACCTTATCCATGATCAATTGCATGGGATCCTTTGGCTTTTCAGGAGTTGTAATAGTGGCTGTATCCACCGGCATGTTATCGTCTGATAGCGTGTCATCCGGAGTACCCATGTCGCTAAAACCTTTCATCATACTCATCATCTCGCCCAGGTCAAAGGAAGCTTCCATCTTACCTGAACCATCCGGGTTAATGAAAAATTCTTGTTGGATGTCACCACAAGAGCTCAACAGCATCATCCCCAAAAGAGATGTTACTAATATGGCCAGAAAAGAAGGAGAATGTCTCATAAGGGTTCGTTTAAAATTCAAGTCAGCAAACTTTCAATTTGTAAAAAGGTGTATCAGTTGCTAACGTCCGGCTAAGGTACGGCATACCTTTCATCCTTCGAAAACAGGTATTTTAGCATTCTCTACAACCTTTCTAATCGTAATCGGTTTTGACAATGAATCTCGCTAGTAATAAGCATTAACAAAATCCAAAATCCAAACTCTAAATTCTAAAATCTAAAATCGCCATGGCTTTCCAACTCCCAGCACTTCCCTACGAAAAAAATGCACTCGAACCGCATATCGATGCCCGTACCATGGAAATTCACCATGATAAGCATCATGCTGCTTATACCAATAACCTGAATGCCGCTATTGAAGGCACCCCAATGGATGGCAAATCCATTGAAGAGATTCTCGGCCAGGTATCCAAACAAAGCCCGGCCGTACGAAATAATGGTGGTGGCTTTTACAACCACAACCTCTTCTGGGAGATCATGTCTCCTAAAGGTGGCGGCGAACCCACCGGGGCTCTTGCGGATGATATCAAATTCCGCTTCGGCAGTTTCGCAGAATTTAAAGAAGGATTCTCCCGTGCAGCAACGACCCAATTTGGTTCCGGATGGGCCTGGCTGATGGTCGATGCAGCAGGTGCATTAGCCATAATCAATACGCCTAACCAGGATAATCCACTCATGGATGTCAGCGCTCTGCGAGGTACTCCTATTCTCGGACTAGATGTTTGGGAACATGCTTACTATCTCAATTACCAAAACAGGAGGCCGGATTATGTGGCTGCATTCTGGAATGTGGTGAATTGGGAGGAAGTGGCTAATAAGTATAAGGCTGCTAAGTAGCAGTGTTCGGTAAACAGTATTCAGTAAACACTCGATAACTAAATTTAAATACTGGAATAAAAAAAGGAAACGCATTGCGTTTCCTTTTTTTTTATTTACTGACTACTGACTACTGACTACTGACTACTGACTACTGACTACTGACTACTGACTTAATCTTTCATACATTTTCAAAAACTCTTTGACTGTAATCTCAATATGAAACTGATCAGCGATGTGTCGGCGGGCATTTTCACCTCTCCGTTTCCTTTCTGCAGGATTAGCAACAAATTCTTCTATTGCTTTTGCAAGCGCATAAGAATTTCTGGCGGGAACCACCCAGCCTGATTCGCCGTCGATCACTACGTCCTTATTGCCTAATATATCAGTGATGATAGGAGGGATACCAAGACTCATAGCTTCGATGACAGATTTATTGAGGGATTCACCATGAGTCGAAGTCAAAATGAGACCATCGCACATGGCCAATAAAGACATAGCCTGCTTTTGGTATCCAAGTACATGAATATGATCTTTATACGGACTTTGGATGAACAGGTCCTGAATTTTTTTATCCTCATATCCATCTCCGATAAACAGGAAATGCAATGGAAGATCATGTTGAATTTCATGCGTGGCTTGCATTAGGTAAGGCAGTCCTTTAAAAGGTCGAACATTCGCCAGGAAACATAGCAAGACATCATCATCTTTGAATCCATTCGCACGACGATCAGCAGGATGCACATCTTGATACCATGCAGGATCATGTCCTTTGTGGATCATGATCACTTTATCTTTTCCCCAAAGCATGTTTTTGTGAAGGGTCACTTGATTGGCTACACTTATGCCAATGATCTGATCGACTCGCGGATGAAAATATTTCAAATACATCATCGGATCATACCAATGGGTTTGCCCGACATAGCCACGGTATGCAATCAATTTAGTCGGTAAACCCTGTAGCGCCCATGTTGCATTCACTAGTCCTTTACTGTTAAAGGCATGAAGAAAATCATATTGATTATCCTTCACCAATTTTCTCAAATAAGAGATAAATTTCCAGGAGAATTTCTTTGCCGGATGTGTTTCAATCACCTTTATTCCGGATGCACGAAATCGATCATTATAATAATTGGCTTCAGGATAAGACAGGATAGTAATGTCATGACCTAAGTGAGCAAGCCTGGTAAAAATTTCAGCTTCCGGCCGTGAAGAATTGGCTGACCGGTAATCACTGATGACTAGTATTTTAAATATGCGTTTTTGAGTAGCCATTTCGGAAAGGCCAAGATAGGTCAAAGCCATCATTGACCCTATTCGGCATGCACCGTTAAAAAGTATTTAAAGTCGTAACAAATACTATTCGATCGGAGTCAAGGGTTGATATCTTTAGCGCATGAATCCACCTGTTACCACCCAGCTATTCTTAAAATTATTTCTCCCAATCTTGCTTTTTACTTTTTCCCATGCCCTTATGGGTCAGGGTATTAAGGGCAAAATAGTAGGTGAAGAAGGTGACCCGCTACCATTCGCTAGTATTGGTGTAGTAGGTTCTTCTCAAGGAGCTGCCGCCAATGTTGAAGGGCAATTTCAACTTAATCTTGCACCGGGAAAATATCACATAGCCGTTGTCTATCTCGGCTATAGCCAGTTCGATACGACAATTGTGGTCGGTTCAGGGTACACCAATTTTAAGGCAGTTATGCGACTTGAATCCATCGCCCTTCCCGAGGCCATTGTTTCCAGTGATAATGAAGATCCGGCATACACCATCATGCGTCGCGCAATAGCTAAAGCCAAGTATCATTCCATGCAGATCGATGAATACAATGCGATGGTCTATCTGAAAGGAAGTGGCCGACTTTTAAAAACACCATGGCTGCTCAGGAAAAAAATCAATAAAGCGCTGGCCGAAGAAGGGATTGATTCCACAGTTGCCTTTACACAAGAATCCGTGAGCAAGTTGCATTACATCCGTCCCGATCAATACCGCGACACGGTTATTTCTGTTCGTACAATTGGCAATGACAACAACACGAGTCCAATGGAATTCGTGTACAGTAGTTTTTACGAACCTGAAGTTGTCAATGGTGTATCGCCTTTATCTCCGGATGCTTTCAATCATTATAAGTTTGAATATTTGGGATACATCCAGGATGGCGATAAGGTCATCAATAAAATAAAAGTGATTCCGCGCGGAAAAGGGGACAATGTTTTTGAAGGAGTGATTTATATCGTTGACCAGGCCTGGAGTATTTATAGTCTCGATCTCACCACCTATATCTGGGGTATTAAATTCGGTATGCAACAGCGATTCGAACAAGCCAAGCCAGATGTGTGGGTACCTGTTCATGAAATTTATGATGTCAGTGGTGATGTATTTGGATTCGGTTTTGAGTATCGATACTTTGCACAAGTCAAAGATTATTCTATCAAGCTGAATCCGGATCTTGAAGTTCCGGTACTCGTGTTAGATTCCAAAAAGGATATTGAAGAAGCAAAAGCAGCTGATGCTAAATGGAAAAATAATTCTTTTAAAAACGGTTTAAACGAATTAAATCCCAATGAAGAATTGAGTACGAAGCAGCTTCGCAAGATGATGAAGGAATATGAGGAGAAGGAAATTGAAGAATTGCCTGAAAATGACACGCTCAGCGTGGGTAGCATGAGTACGCAGGTGGTCGATAGTATGGCTTATAAAAAAGATTCATCCTATTGGACAACCATACGGCCAATGCCATTGACCGATTATGAACTCAAAGGCTATGTACGCCAGGACAGCATTGCAAAAATTCCACCTGAAGTCAGGGACAAGAATGGAAATAATAAAGATGGCCAGGATACAGTGAGTCTAAATTTAAACGATGAAGGATTTGAAGCCAATGTCAAAGGAAGGACGAAGTTCCAGGTGACACACTTAATCACCGGTGGGCGGTATGATCTCAGTGATAAACTTTATTTAAAATTAAAAGCACCGCTGCAATCGATTAATTTCAATACGGTCGATGGCTTTCATGCGGGATATGAACTTGAACTGGGAAGCAAGAGCAAGAATAATTTGAATTGGTCATTTGGGCCATTGGTCCGATACAACTTCTCGAGAGAGGATGTTGATTATGAAGGCAAACTGAATGTGTATGGTAAAAAATGGAGTGTGAAGCTCGCTGGCGGAAACCAGGTAAGGCAATTTAGCTGGGATCATCCGATGTCCCTTTATTCCAATTCTGCTTATACCTTATTGGCAAACCTGAATTACCTCAAAGAATATGAGCAACAGTTTTACAACCTGGTATATGATCAAAGAGTGGGTAAAGCAGTAAGCTTTAAATTAAATGGTTTTTATGCTGAACGTACACACCTGGATAATACCAGTGATCTTGTTTTCATCGACAGTAAAAAGACTTTGTATACATCGAATGATCCTGATCACCTCGAAAGTATTCCCGGTGACCTGGAGGACCATACAGCATTGATCTCCGATGTTTCGGTGACCATCAAGCCATTTTGGAAATATGAAATTCGTCGTGGCACCAAACGAAAAGATTACAGTGCATCCCCCATACTTACGCTCGATTATCGCAAAGGTTGGAATGATGATTATGATCCTTTCGATTTAGTGAGTGCTAATTTTAATTACAGGATGTTCATTGGCGCAGGCAGCACATGGAGTATGAATCTCGGCGCCGGTACTTTTTTGGGAGACCATAAACCCAAATACTTTGCTGATTTTGTGCACTTCCCGGGTAGCCGATTGATTGGTACAAGTAGTGATCCTGTCCATGCCTTCCGGAATTTGGATTACTACACGTATAGTACCAATGATGAGTATGCTTATGGACTATTTAATTATCAGTTCAGGCGATTTGTCTTGACGCAAATCAATCACTTCCGACGTTCCGGAATCCGGGAGAATATAATTTTCAACACTTTATTTTCACCCACTGCACAACAATATGGTGAGGTTGGATATGGGGTCAATTACATTTTCCGCGTGTTGCGTATTGAATTTGTTTCCTCCTGGCAGGATTTTAAATACAAAGATTTTGCTTTCAGGGTTGGCGTAGCCACTGACTTCAAATCGCTCTTTGGCGGATCCTAAGCGATACGCGCCATCTTGATAGCTTGCTGAGCTGCATCGGTGATGACCAGTCGGCCGCTGATACCCGCACGTTCGTCCAGTAATTCATCCCAATGATGAGTGCCTTGCCACAGTATTTTTTTCAATGACTGTAGTGCAAGAGGACTTGATGCAACAAGTTTTTGAGAGAAGTGCTGGATGTAAGCATCTAATTGTTCAACGGTGTCAAAGACTTCATGAAAGAGGCCTTTTTCTTTTGCCCATGTAGCGGTTTGCCATTCAGTGGCATTGATCGACAATTGTGAAAATGCACTGACACCCATTTTACGTTCGATTGCAGGACCAACAACAAATGGCCCGATGCCTAATGCAAGTTCACTCAATTTGACAGAACCATATTGTGTAGCCATGCAGTAATCAACAGCAGCGGCGATGCCAACACCACCACCGATGGCTTTTCCCTGCACACGACCAATCACAATTTTTGGGCATTTGCGTATAGCATTGATGACATTGGCGAATCCGAGGAAAAACTTCTTGCCATCTTCTGAAGTGGTGATCGTCATCAATTCATCAAAGCTTGCACCGGCACAAAACGTGCGATCGCCGGCAGATTGTAATACGATGAGTTGAACGTCCTGGGATTCCCCTGCTTTTTTGATTTGATTGGTTAATTCAGCCAGGAGGTAACCCGGCATGGAATTGTGGGCCGGATGGGCAAAGGTGATTGTTGCAATATGTTGATGTATAGTGGTGGAAACAGAGCCTTCCATGATTTAAGTGTTTATTTTGCTCCGCAATATTACGAGTTACTATCCGATTGCGTGATTTCCGAAGGTCAGTGTGTATTTGGGAAAATTGGGTTTTTGAAAATGAAATTCTTTTCAGCAAATATTTATTACAATCTTTCACCTATGAATTCTTCGCTATCCCTTCGGTTGACGTGTAATCAGGATGAATAAGTTAGTTGCTGTCACTGGAGCGAATGGGCATATCGGAAATGTAGTTTGCAGGAAACTCCTTGAAGGGGGCTACCGGGTGAGGGCGTTTTATCATTCGGATAAGAAAAGTCTTCTCGATTTGAAAGTTGATGTGATTCAGGGTGATATTTTGAATATAGAAGATGTCAGTCAATTGGTGGAAGGTTGTGAGGTGGTCATCCATTGTGCCGGCATCATCAGTATCAACGGAGATCCGGATGGACGGGTTTTTAAAACGAATACGGAGGGGCCACACAATGTCTTGAAAGCTTCATTGGCAAAGGGAGTTAAGCGAATTATCCATGTGAGCAGTGTGCATGCTATGAAAGAACTTCCCTTGGACACCCCTTATAATGAAACAAGGCCGTATAAAGAGCAATCTGATCCGGTTTACGATTTTTCAAAAGCAAGAGGGGAACAAATTCTTTTGGAAGGTGCGCAAAAATCTCCGATCGAAATTGTCATTCTTCGCCCCAGCAGTGTGATTGGACCATTTGATTTTAAACCTTCTCTTTTAGGAGCTGCACTGCTTGATTTTTATTTTCAAAAAATTCCTTTTTTGCCGGAAGGTGGATATGATTTTGTAGACGTGCGCGATGTCGCACAGGCTGCTGTCAATTCAATTGACAGCGGAAGAGATAAAGAAGCGTATGTGCTATCCGGGATGTATTACACTTTCAAAAAGTTTGCTAAAGTCATTCACAAGGTGACTGGAAAGAAGGTGCCGCAAAAGGTAATTCCTTACCGGTTATTAAAAATATTGCTACCATTAGTGACTTTATATGCTAAATGGACGCGAAGTAGTCCTGCGTTTACCCGGGAATCCATTGATATTATCTTCAATGGACATCCGCATATGGATCATACTAAGGCAAAAAAGGAACTTCATTTTTCCTGCCGGCCGTTGGAGGAATCATTGCATGATTTTTATGAATGGCAAAAAGAAATGGGAAATAGCTGACGCATCATGAACCTGGAAACCATCAATACTTTCTGCTATGTATGGATCGTTGTGGCGGTGATCGTATTCGTCACCATGTTTTTTATAACGGCGCCATTTGGAAGGCACACCTCTGAAAAATGGGGTCCGATGATCAATAACAAATTGGGGTGGGTGATTATGGAATTTCCATCCTTGGCGATCATGGTGTATTTTCTTTTTTGGGGAAGTCGGTCCACCTCATCTTTCGTATGGATATTGTTTTCCTTGTGGATCATACATTATGTCAATCGAACAATCGTATATCCTTTTCGCATAAAATCAACTCCAAAGAAAATGCCGTTGTTCATCGTGGGCAGTGCTATTTTTTTCAATCTTGTCAATGCGGGGCTGAATGGCTATTACCTGGCTGAATTGGCGCCACCAGAATCGTATGATGCAAGTTGGTTCACCACACCACATTTTATTGGCGGAATAATTTTATTTCTAATTGGAATGTTTATCAACAGGAAATCAGACACAATACTCATCAATCTTCGATTAAAAGGGGAGACAGGATATAAAATACCAAAGGGATTTTTGTTTGATTACATTTCATCGCCCAATCTTTTCGGAGAAATCATTCAATGGTCCGGATTTGCTTTGATGGCGTGGAACTTCCCTGCACTGACCTTTATGATATGGACGTTTGCGAATCTTGTACCTCGCGCAAAAAATCATTTTGATTGGTACAAACGGAATTTTCCTGAATATCCAAAAGAGAGAAAGATTGTTTTTCCTTTCTTATTCTGAACGGTATCATATTGTCACGCAGAGACGCAGAGACGCAGAGATTTTATCATTTCCTTTCCGCCCTTCTGCCCTTCCGCCTTTTAACCTTTCTTTGCCACCATCGTCAGTATCGTCGCAATCGCTACCGTCTCTCCAGTTTCATCAAACACATCCACCAGCCACTTGACAATGCCTTTTGGAACTTCATCTTCTGTTTTGGGATCAACAGGAAGTTTTTCTTTGACTGTTAGTCGCACACTTAAGGTCATGCCGGCATACACAGGTTTGGTAAAGCGACATTCTTCTAAACCATAATTGAGGAGAACCGGCCCTTTGCCTGGATCTACAAAAAGTCCTGCCGCCATTGAAAGCACAAAGTAGCCATGAGCAACTCGTTGCGTGAAAATGGTTCCTTCTAAAGTGGTGACATCGGTATGTGCATAGAAATGATCCCAGCTTACGTTTGCAAACTGTACAATATCGGATTCGGTGATAGTGCGTCCATGCGTGATCAGTGTTTCACCGACGTGGAGTTCTTCAAAATACTTTTTAAAAGGATGTACGCCAGGATCTTTATACGCCGCACCATATTGATAAATGGAAGTGATTGCAGTTAAGGCGTCAGGAGTTCCTTGTACAGCGCAACGTTGTAAATAATGTAAAATTCCTCGCATGCCGCCCATCTCTTCACCACCACCGGCTCTTCCTGGTCCGCCATGAATCAACATCGGAAGCGGGGAGCCATGACCGGTATTCTCTTTCGCGCAATCACGATTGTACACGAGTATCCGCCCATGATGGGATGCTGCACCGACTACAAATTGTTTTGCGGTATCATTGTCATAAGTGGCGATGGAGGAGCAAAGTGATCCCTTGCCCATTTTCGAAATCTCAATGGCTTCGTCTAATGATGTGTATGGCATTAATGTACACACTGGTCCGAATGCTTCTACTTCATGCACCAGTTTTGAAGTCAACGGCTTTTCATTGACGAGCAGCATAGGGGAGAGGAAAGCACCTTTTTCTGCATCGGCACCGACTAATTCCACTTTACGCGGATCGCCATAGACCATTGAAGTCTCTTTCAATAATTTGTCAATCTGGTTGCGCACCTCATCTACTTGTGCCTTACTCACTAATGCGCCCATGCGTACACCTTCCACATTCGGATCACCGATCACCGTTTGTGACAGCGCTTTACCAATAGCTTTCTGCACATCTTCCATCAATTTAGCAGGAACAATGGCGCGACGAATGCCAGTGCAACGTTGTCCGCATTTCAGTGTCATCTCTTTTCGTACTTCTTTGACAAAGAGATCGAACTCTTCTGTTCCCGGCACTGAATCTTCACCGAGTATACTGCAATTGAGAGAGTCCGCTTCAAGATTAAAAGAGACTGCTTCGGAAATAATTCTTGGATGGGCCTTTAGAGTTTGTCCTGTTGATGCAGATCCTGTAAATGTTACGCTGTCCTGTGATTGCACAAAGTCCAGAATGCCATGAGCTGATCCGACAAGCAATTGAACAGCACCTTCAGGAAGAATGCCGGAAGCAATGATATCTCTGAACATCGCTTCAGTCACATAGGAAGTAGAGGTAGCTGGTTTTACTAGAGCAGGAACTCCGGCCATTAAGTTCACCGCAATTTTTTCCAACATTCCCCAGATTGGGAAATTGAATGCGTTGATGTGGATGGCTATCCCTTGCTTAGGCACCATGATGTGGTGGCCGATGAACTTTCCATTCTTCGAACCCGGAATGGCTTCACCTTCTACATGATAAGGAAGATCAGGAAAACGGCGACGAAGACTAGCATTAGAAAAAAGATTTCCGATACCACCTTCGATGTCTACCCAGCTATCAGCTTTGGTAGCACCGGTTTGATAACTGATTGGATAATATTTGTCTTTGCGTTCAATGAGATAAAGCGCCAGGGCTTTGATCATTCGTCCCCTCTCATGGAAAGTCATTTTACGAAGCACAGGTCCTCCTGTCTTCCGACCATAATCCAGTATGGCTCCAAAATCAACTCCTCCTGATCTTGAGTAAGCAATAGGTTGACCATGAATGGAATGGACCATCGTGGTTTCTTTGCCCTCACCCGGATTCCATTGACCTGAGATATAGTTTTCTAATAACTGCATAGAGCAAAGATATATCCTATAAAAATTACAAACTTTAATATTTAGAAGCTATGTCCATTGTCATTTTGAAAACTGCTATCTTTGAAAAGCTTCCAATTACCATTTATGTCAGTTGAAGATAAAATAATCGAAATAGATACCATTCTTACAGAAATTGGAAACTTGCTTTCATCTACTGGTGGGCTAAAGGAGCAAGACAACGAACGTTTGTGGAAAAAATTAATCTTAGAATGGAATTATAACTCCAATCATATTGAGGGCAATACTCTCACCTATAAGGAAACCGAACTGCTACTAATTTTTAACAATACCACTGGAGATCATAAGCTCCGAGAAATTGAGGAAATGAAAGCTCATAATGCGGCTTTGCAAGTAATTCGGGAATGGGCACAAGAAAAGGACAGAAAGATTACAGAGGCAGACATTAGAGCTTTAAACAAAATTATTCTTGTAGAACCTTTTTGGAAAGAAGCTATTACATCCCAGGGTCTTCAGTCCCGGATAGAAGTAATCCCAGGAAAATATAAGGACCAACCAAATCATGTATTATTACAAAGCGGGGAAATATTCAAATATGCTGAACCGGAAGAGGTTGGGCCAAAGATGCAAATTCTTTTAAGTTGGTACAATGCTGCAGATGACATTCACCCAATCATAAAAGCAGCTCTTCTTCATTATAGATTTATTTTAATACATCCATTTGGGGATGGTAATGGACGAATTGCGAGATTGTTGATGAATTATCATTTGATGAAGAATGATTATTTGCCTGTTATAATAAAATCTGCTGATAAGCAGAGGTATTTATTTGCTTTAAACAAAGCGGACGTTGGAGATATTGATGCTTTCGTAGAATATATAACAGAACAATGCATATGGAGTTTAGATTTATTTAGGAAAGCTGTTAAAGGTGAAAGCCTGGAAGAACCCGAGGATTGGAAAAAAGAACTAAAACAAATTAGCAATACAGCAGATGGAGAACCAGTCAGAAGGACGACAGAGATTCTTCTACAGGTGTTTAATAAAAGTATTGCTCCGGGGATAATGAGAATTATTGATGAACTTGAATCCGAGTTTAATCCACTTTTTCAATCCAATCGAATCGTAATTTCCCTTGGAAATAATTCAATCTTGCCCATCCTAAAAACAGGAAATAAAGATCTTTTTCATTTGCTTGATCCAATTAATCACAAAGACAGAGAAATTATTAAATGTGATTTTAAATGGAATGATTATAAAAAAAATGGGCTTAAAACATTCGATGTTGAAATTGAATTCAATTTTCTTATAGATAAATATTCCTATGAGTTTAAAATAATCAATGACATTGATTTTAGATTAACGAAAGGATACGATCAATATTTGACCGATGAGGAAATCAGACAAATGATTTCTATGTTGGGAAAATCGCTAGTTGCCCAAATTCAGAGAAAAAAATAGTTCTGTCTATTTTTCAAGGATTAATAGCTTTTCAACCCCCCTTTCATTCTTCTCCGTCTTCCACTGAATGAAATACATCCCTTCCGGTAAACGGACATCCAATCCTTTATCAAAATTGGATTTATCGATCGCCTGTTGATTTACTATCCTGCCTTCCGGATCAGTGATTTGAATTGTCATCACATTTCCTTTCAATTCGGTTTGGGATTTTAAATGCAGCCTCGAACCTGAAAGTGGATTAGGATAGAAAAGGAAAGAAGTGCTTGATGAAATTTCATCTTTAGTACCCGAAGCCCCTTCCTCCGTTTTGAAATTGTCAAAATGCATCTTAACAACAAAGAAATTACTTCCTGTCGTGGTGTCCATTGCACTGACTAACAATTGATAATGATCAATCGGTGCCTGCAGTGGAATATGATCATATGTTTTACTCTGCCATGAACCAACAATGGTATCATTTCGCAATTCATCTAATTGCATGGTATCCACGCCATTCGTCAGCCAAACATAAACGCCATCATATTGATTCGGCGGAAACTCACACAACCAATAATCAAAAGAAATTTTCGGATCCACCAGTGTTGAAAAATCCATCGGCGGAGAAGTCAGCCAGGTGACACCGCCATTCACTTCGGAATCAAACACATCTCCGGAAGGTGAACTGATGCCAGTGGTATAAGCATAGGGCCCACTATCATTTTGTGAATCTCCATTAGAACCACATAAAAATTGATTGTACAATAATTCTGTTTTCGGTATATCTCTAACCCATCCACCGTTGATAGCATCCCCTGAAATGATCCAACCCAGGTCGAGATCAAAATCATCTTTGTATCCTTTTACTGTTTCCAGTGTCATATTGAGTGGCTGATGCATATCCAACTGAGCTTCATAGATAAAGTCCCAGATGCCGGCTTCGATTTCATAGGTGCCTTCATAAATGGCTGGGAAAGCAAAGTCACCATTGGCATCACAAGTGGTTTCGTATTCCAGGTTATTGCCGTGCACGATCACTTTTGCGAATGGAATCGCAGACTGATCATCGTGCACCACTTTTCCAATCAATGCATAGGATGGGATCGCCCGCATTTCAATGACAGGATTAAGCAATTGACCATTGACAAAATCAAAGTCCAGTAATTTATCAAAATAACCTTCCTTCGTCACCTTCACTGTGTAATGACCGGGTACTGCCTTTCCCATTTTGAAAGTACCATCAGGTTTTGAATTTGCAGGATAGATAATTTCAGTGCTCAGGATTTTTATAACAGCATTATAAAGCGGAGCATGTGTAATAGAATCGACTACAGAACCTTCGAGGTAACATGCGCGGACATAATTGGGAATAAACACGAACAATCCATTATTACGGTCAGAGGATAATATTTTTCCACTTGGTAAAAACGGGTAAGATCCCCACACACCGGGATAGCCACCATCCGCGCCAAGAAAGGAATCGAAGTTTCCGACTTCAACTAGATTGTCAGGATGTGAAGCGTCGACGATGGTAGTTCCATTCGCATAATAAGCGACAACGGCCCAGTCATTCCATATATAGACATTATGAACGATGTTTCCTGATCCATCAGTAGCAGCTTGCCGGTAACGATCGAGTTCTATAATGTTGCCGGGATTGGTGATGTCATAAGAAGTAACATAACTATTGGCACGTTCATCAGTCGTGAACATAGTATGACTATCATCCGATAACCAGATGTTGTGTGTGAATTCAAATGGTGTCTTTACCTGGCCGAGTAGTGAAACATTTGCAGGATCATGAATATCATAGATGGATGCATTGCCGGCATAGATTTCTGCAGCATACAAAATGCTGTCTCTTGAATAACAATCATGAGCATAGATAGCTGGACCGTAACCCAGGAATATCGGATTTGTCGGATCTGTTTTGATGTCACAGATGATGACACCACCATTGTTCAGGTTACTTCCATTGAGGAACAACAATCCATCCTGGTCTGTCCAAAGTGAATGTGCTTTCAAAAATGGTTTTGGACCACTCTCGGTTGGAAGAGGTGCTTCCCATACCCATGTTTTGACGGAATCAGGAAGATACTGGAGGTCGATGATCAGCAGTCCGATTTGAGCTTCAGAGGAAACATAAGCATAGTGATCATAAATATTAATATCCCGCCAGAGATTATCAACGCCGGGTACGAAAACAACTTCATGCAAAGTGTCTTCATTGATGTCGACGATAGAGACGCCGGTGTTGAGGCCCACAAGGGCATATTCTTTTCCATCCGGTGCGGCAAATCCGCAAACGTCATTGACGCCAACGCTATAGTCCATGCTATCCTGCAGGACCATGTTGAGTTGGCCGAAGGAGAGAATAGGGAACAGTAGTAAGGAGAAAAGAGGAAAAATTAGTTTAGAAATAGAGTGCATAGTGTATAGAACAGATAGTGTATAAAAGAAGCTGCAATTTACGGATTTAGCCCCGGAGTAATGGAGCAAGGGAGTAATGGAGCAAAGGATCAAAAGGAAGATCTTCTAGATGAATGCTGATTAACTCCGCTCTTTAGAGCGGAGAATGGGGGGGCAAATTTTATTTTAGCCTTGGAGCAAGGGAGGAAAGGATCAAAGGAGCAAGTGGGCAAGGGAGCATAAGGAAGATCTTCTAGATGAATGCTGATTAACTCCGCCCTTCAGGGCGGAGAATGGGGGCCAAGTTTTATTTCAGGACTTTAGTCCTTATGGGCTAGTTCATCGCTTTAATCTTCAGGGCTAAAGCCCTGCAATAGATCTCGATCCTACATTCTCCGCCCTGAAGGGCGGAGTTAATCAGGATTTCACAACTCACAACTCACAACTCACAACTCACAACTGACAACTGACAACTGACAACTCACAACTGACAACTCACAACTTGCATCTTACTTCTTTATTTTATTCCACGTGGAATACGATTTCTGTTGCTGACCAGGGTTTTCGTTTTCTCTCACGGATGTTCTCGGCAGGACCGGCCTCAATCCATCAAAACATTGCTTCGGCAACTGCTGATAAAGAGCAGTTCCTTCCGTCTTCCATTCGATCATCTCATCTGATACTTCTTTAATGATCTTTCCTGGATTTCCGGCAACGATACTTCGGCGTGGAATTTTTTCTCCTGCTTTGATAAACGTCAGTGCGCCGATGATACATTCCTCTCCAATCTCCACTTCATCCATGATGACAGCATTCATGCCGATTAGACTATTTCTCCCGATAATGGCACCATGAATCACAGCGCCATGACCTACGTGTGCACCTTCATATAATCTAACCGTGATGCCGGGAAACATATGGATTGTACAATTCTCCTGCACATTACACCCATCCTCGATAATGATTCCGCCCCAGTCTCCGCGGATGGCAGCGCCGGGTCCTACATATACATTTTTGCCTATGATGACATTGCCAGTGACAGCAGCCAGGGGATGGATAAAGGAAGAAGGGTCAATAACAGGGATGAAATCTTCGAAACGGTAGATCATACCGCGAAGTTACGCTCCTTTGATCTTCCAGCCTTGTGACATGACCCGGCGAAGAATTCATCCTTGGCATTCTCCTGACATTTCGATTCCCTGGAGCTTGGGATGTTCTTTTAAATTCTTGCTACAGACATGTCGGCCCTCCGGGCCTATTGAAATTATCCATGATTACTCCCTTACTCCCTTACTCCCTTGCTCCCATGATCCCTTACTCTCTTACTGTCTCATCCTCTCACCCTCTCACACATTTTCCCTACTTTTACCCTAACAAACATAAATCAATTGGTGGCATCGATCCACAGTATCAGCATCGAGGGCCTCAATGGAAAAGAGATTCAGTTAAGTCAATTCAAGGGAAAGAAACTCCTGATCGTCAATGTGGCTTCAGAATGTGACTTTACCCCTCAATATGGACAGTTGGAAGAATTGTATGAGTTATACCACGACCGTTTGACCATTTTGGGTTGTCCTTGCAATGACTTCGGAGGTCAGGAACCCCTTGAAGAAGCAGCAATAGCCTCTTTTTGCCAGACCATGTACCAGGTCACTTTTCCATTGAGTAAAAAAATAAATATTCGGTCCGCGCCGGTTCATCCACTATATCAATGGTTGACCCACAAGGATCAAAATGGAGTCAATGACAATAAGGTGACATGGAATTTTCAAAAATATGCTATCCATCCTGACGGGTGGTGGCAACATGTCTTCTCTCCTGAAACATCACCCCTTGATGATCAGATTCTAAACTGGATTGCTGCTGCCTGACCTGATCAGGTATGGCACTTAGAAATCATTTCGGCCAGCCGACGATAAGACGGCAATTGGACATCGTCCTCGAACAGGGACGTTTGCCGCATGCTATCCTCTTTTATGGTGAACCCGGATCCGGACTTCTGCCTGCAGCACTTTCTCTTGCTGCTGATATTTTATGCACTTCACCCGAAGAGGGTCAAGCGTGTTATAAATGCGCATCATGCCATCGAACTGAAAAACTGATCCATCCTGACCTCCATTTTCTATTGCCATTAGCCGGCTCGAAATCAATCAGTACGGATTATTACGAACAATGGCGCGAAGCTGTTCATACAAACCCTTTCCTGAATGTGTTTCAATGGACGCAATACGGTGAGGTCGAAGGCAAACAAGTCGATATTCACAAAGAAGATATTGCCAACACCATCTCTAATTTTTCTCTTTCCGCTTTTGAAGGAGGAAATAAAGTAATGATCATCTGGATGGCTCAATTTCTCGCCAGGGAAGGAAATCGATTATTAAAAATGATCGAGGAACCGCAACCAAATACCTATTTCATTCTTCTCTCTAATCAGCGCGAACAAATCCTAACGACAATACGATCTCGCTGCATGCAAATCTTTTTGCCCCCGGTGAGCGATCAGGAGATGATGAAAATGTTGAAAGAAAATTATGGCGTTGAAGAATCAAAAGCAACTTTGATTGCCAAGCAGTCAGTCAATGATATGAACCGAGCATTGTCCCTCATCCATGAATCTCTCTTTGATTTCATGGATCAATTGACCGTTTGGTTTAGAGCTCTTCTCAATCGTAAGTCCCATGACCTGGTCACCTGGTCAAATACCATGGGCGCTCAGGACAAAGAAGAACAAAAACAATTTTCGCTTTTTGTGATCGCGTATATCCGAAGACTGCTATGGTATCCGAATCAAACCGGAACCGAACAATTGAACCACGAACGCGAAAACATGATGAAGTATCTGCATGAGCAATTCAGCCCGGATACCTGGTATGAAGTGATGCAGGGATTACAAGTGACTTACGAAAAGATCAGTCGCAATGCCAATACTAAATTGCTTTGGCTGTCACTGAGTTTGACGATTAAAAATCAATTGGCGAGCAATCGCCTTCAACATATAAATGCATAGACTATGGCTTGTGCTACATGTTCAACAGGATCGGGAGGAGCGCCAAATGGATGTCAGAGTACCGGGCATTGCGCTACAGGCGGCTGTAATAAACTAAATACATACGACTGGTTGTCCAGTTATGATTTCGAGGACCCAACCGGTACTGATATCGTTGAGATCAGTTTCAAGAAAGGAGCGCGGAAAGAGTTTTTCAGAAATCATGCTCACAATCCTGCTCAGATCAAAGATGTCGTCGTCGTAGACATTGGTAACGGTTATGATGTTGGTGTATTATCACTGGCCGGCGAATTGGTCCGGCTGCAGATGAAGAAGAAGCGTGTGAAAGAGTTGGCCGTGACTTTTCCTGTTATACGAATCGCCAATGATCGCGATATAGAGCGACTCAATGAATATAGAAATCTCGAACAGCAGGCGATGGTCAGAGCGCGTGCCATTTCGAACACGCTTGGATTGGATATGAAAGTTTGCGATGTCGAGTATCGCGGCGATGGACGAAAAGCAACTTTTTATTATACCGCAGAAGGACGTGTTGACTTCAGGGAACTGGTTCGTCTTTATGCAAAAGAATTCCAGGTGAAAGTAGAGATGCGCCAGATTGGTGCACGACAGGAATCATCACGCATTGGCGGAATCGGTTCATGCGGTCGTGAGCTCTGTTGTTCAACCTGGCTCACCGATTTCAAATCAGTGAATACACATGCAGCGAGATATCAAAACCTTTCCATCAACCAGGCCAAACTTTCCGGACAATGTGGACGATTGAAATGTTGTCTCAATTATGAGCTCGATACATACATGGAAGCGATGGATGAATTTCCACAAGATGTCGATATATTGAAATCAAAGAGTGGGGGCGCTTCGTTGATTAAGATTGATATTTTCAAAAAGCTGTTGTATTACAGTGTGGAGATGGAAAAAGGTCGCAATACAATGATGGCCATTTCGCTGGAGCGCGTGAAAGCGATTAAAGAAATGAACAAGCGTGGCGAGTTTCCTGATCAGATCCAGGATCCAAATATTGTTGTTGAAGAAGAACAATTGGATTATACAGATGTAACTGGTGAAATCGAATTGCCGGATTACAAGAAGAAAAAAAATAAAAAGAAAAAACCGCAAGAGCAAGGAGCAAGGGGCAAGGAGCAAGGAGTAAGGAATGAGGATAGGGGACCAAGGACGAATGAGCGAGGACCGAGGCCAGAGGGTCAAAAACCGCAAGGACAAGATCGCCCACAATCCCGAGACCGCGGACCACAGCGTCAGCAGGGACGTGATCAGGGGCAAAGGCAAAATCAGCCGAGGCCACCTCGTGATCCGAATGCACCACGTCCTGAACAATCTGCAAAAGGACCGCAACAATCCGGCGAACCTGGAAAAGAAAATCCAAACCAACCTAATCCACAAGGTCAAAAACCTAAGCACAAACATCATCATCGCAACAGGCCAAGAGGTCCGCGCCCTGATGGTGGTCAACCACCAAAACCAAATAATCCGCCGTCATGATCTATGATCTGATCATCATTGGTTCCGGTCCGGGTGGTTATGTTGCTGCCATTCGCGCTGGACAATTAGGATTGAAGACCGCCATCATTGAAAAATATGAAACACTTGGCGGTACTTGTCTCAATGTAGGTTGCATTCCTTCTAAAGCACTGCTGGATTCGAGCGAGCATTTCTATCAGTTGAATCACAGTTTTGAAGAGCACGGCATCAAGGCTGAAAAAGTATCGCTTAATCTTTCTCAAATGATAACGAGAAAGAACCAGGTGGTCAAGCAGACTTGTGACGGTGTGAAATTCCTGATGAAAAAAAACAAGGTGGATGTTTTCACCGGTATGGGATCGTTCATTGATGTAACTCATGTCAAAGTGACGGCTGCTGATGGAAGTGAAAATGTATTAGAAACCAAAAATGTAATCATTGCTACCGGATCAAAACCCATTACACCGGTGGTGATGGGCTATGATAAAAACAGGGTGATCACTTCGACCGAAGCATTGAACATAACAGAGCTGCCAAAGCACATGGTGATCATTGGTGCCGGTGTGATTGGATTGGAATTGGGTTCTGTCTTTGCACGATTAGGAACGAAAGTGGAAGTTGTAGAATATCTTGATCGCATACTTCCTGGAATGGATACGGATTGTAGTAAAGAATTGATGCGTTCATTGAAAAAAATGGGCATCACTTTTCATCTCTCGCATGAAGTCACTTCGGTGAAAGGATTGAAATCAAAAGCTAAAGTGGAGATGAAGCCTCGCGAAGGAGGAGATGTGATTTCATTGGAGACTGATTATTGTTTGATTGCTATCGGAAGAAAGCCCTACACTGAAGGGTTAGGTCTAGAAAATACAAAAGTCAAATTGGATGAAAAAGGTAAAGTTGTAGTCAATGAACATTTATTGACTGACGAACCTAACATCTATGCAATCGGTGATGTCATCAAAGGTGCTATGTTGGCACACAAAGCGGAAGAAGAAGGAATTTATGTAACTGAATCCATTGCAGGACAAAAGCCACATATTGATTACAACTTGATTCCTGGCGTCGTATACACATGGCCGGAAGTTGCTAGTGTTGGCAAGACAGAAGAAGTGCTCAAAGCAGAAGGGGTGGAATATAAAGTTGGAAAATTTCCAATGAAGGTATTGGGCCGTGCAAGAGCGAGTGGTGATACAGAAGGTTTAATTAAAGTGATTGCACATAAAGACACCGATGAAATTCTTGGTGTGCATATGTTTGCAGCACGTGCTGCCGATATGATCATGGAAGCGGTGGCTTTGATGGAATTTAGAGCATCTGCGGAGGACATGGCGAGGATTTCACATCCGCATCCGACGTTTACAGAAGCGATTCGCGAAGCGGCATTGGATGCTACAGAGAAAAGGCCGCTGCATATTTAATACAAATCAAAGGTGGTCCCTGAGCTTGTCGAAGGGAAGGAAAAAGCTTTATGTTTCATTCTTCTTTCTAATCTTACCCCATCTTTAAAGGTGGGGAAAGATTAGAAAGAAGAATGAAACCAGGTATATGTTTTTACACCCTTCGACAAGCTCAGGGACCAACTTATTAAATCGAAGAAATAATAATTACAATCTCCCCTTTCAATGTTTCGGGTTTAGCATTAAATGCTGCGATGAGTTCAGCAGCATTTCCAAAATGAAATGTTTCATGAATCTTCGAAATCTCCCGCACCACACAAACTTTTCTTGCTTCGCCGAGAAATGAATTGATTTCTTCCAAACATTTTAATAACCGATAAGGCGACTCATACAACACAATCGTGTTTTCCAGTGACGTCAAGTGTTTCCATCGTGTCTGCCTTCCTTTTTTATGCGGAAGAAAACCTTCAAAATGAAATCGATCACACGGAAATCCCGAACCCACTAATGCAGGAACAAACGCAGTGGCTCCGGGAAGAACAGTAATCTCTTCATTTGCCTCTCTACAAGCACGGGCAAGAAAAAATCCCGGATCAGAAATTCCAGGCGTCCCCGCATCGGAAACCAACGCAATGTTTTTTCCGGATTGCAGCTCCTCAATTATTTTTTCTGTAGCCTGGTGTTCATTGAAAGCATGATACGCTTTCAGCGGAGTCTTGATCTCGTATTTGTCCAGCAAACGCTTCGTCACGCGTGTATCTTCCGCAAGGATGAGGTCCACTGAAGACAAAACTTCAACAGCGCGATAAGTGATGTCGCCCAGGTTTCCGATTGGGGTGGGGACAATATAGAGCACGACTATGCCGGGTTGACCTCGAACGAATAGTTCTCCATGATCAGGTTGGCCAGGAATTTCTTACAAGCCTGATCGACAGCCTCTTTTGCTGCATCAGCATTGGCTGCTTCCAGCATGATTTCGATATGTTTTCCGATTCTCACATCCTGCACGCCATTAATGCCGACGTGGTCCATATTGCGCGCCACAGTTTTACCTTGCGGATCGAGCAGCTCTTTATGTGGCATGACGTTGATTTCTGCTTTGAATTTCATGACGCAAATGTAGGAAGCAGAGAGCATACTTTGACTTCGCTCGTTTCGACTACGCTCAACGACCAACAGTATCTTACAAAGGCCATTACTTTAATCCTCGACTACGCTCGGATTTAGCTTTTCGTAATGAAATTGGCAAGGTGTCTTTTTGACTCTTTTACCATATTGAAATATTAAGAAATGGTTTAAAGGAGAGTCCAAATCCGAGCGTAGTCGAGGATTAAAGTATGATCCTTAAATGGAGGCAATTGGTCGTTGAGCGTAGTCGAAACGATCAATGAAAGGAGCGTTGTCGAAACGAGCAATGACTAATACCATTTGATAACCAAATTCACCACCCCAGCCATCACGTACACGAAAATCCCCAGCGATATTGCAATCGGCCCAATTACAAACAATCCCACCACCGTCAACACTGCAATCACAATCATCGTCCAAAGCCCGGGTTTCGGTGATTTCAAACCGGGTAGCTTTAGAGCTACCTGATAAGCAATAGCCAGGAATACAGGCAATATCCAGGAGATGTAATTCAATACATCCATATGTTCTGCAAAATCATTCTTTATAAAAACTGACCATCCTAGTGCAGTGACCAGGATGCCACCGGCAGGAGTCGCAAGTCCCCAGAAATATTCTCTTGGCCTTGTATCAACATTGAAGCGTGCTAACCTCAATCCGGCCGAAACAGCTATCATGGCTGAAAAAATCAAGTGCCCGATCTGTTCAAAAGGGCTACCCAAAAAATTGGTAGGAAAGTGATAGACGATCAAAGCAGGCAAAACACCAAAAGAAACCACATCAGCCAGCGAATCCAGCTGAATTCCCAATTCTCCATCAACTCCAAGCTTCCTTGCAAGCGCCCCATCCAAGATGTCAGCGATAAGACACCCCCCGGTTAAATAGACCGCAAGCATAAACGAATGATTAAATGTCGCCATTATGGCTACCGTACCCATTAAAAGGTTACTTAGCGTCAATAGATTGGGGATATTTTGAACCACTTTCATTCCTCTAAGTTAATAGGATCATAAGGTTGCGTCCCTGAACCAACCCCGATATTCATTATTTCGTCTTGTCAATCGTTAAAGTACTGTTAGGATAGGGCCCGAATGCCTTTTTCCCGTCAGTACCCCGGCTACAGAATCGTTAGTTTTGTATCTTATATCAGAACCTTACGCAACACCTAAATGAGGATATTCTATTTGGCGCTTGTTTTGACTACCCTGGGCCTACGCCTGGCCGCCCAGCCCATCAACGATGAGTGCTTTTCATCCTTCTACCTTCCGAATACCGACCACTATTGCAGCGAAGCCGGAGCCTATACTAATGTAAATGCCTCGCCTTCAACTGTCACGGTCCCTACAGGAGCCGGCTGCTTCTTATCTCATACCAATGAAGTCTGGTTCTCCTTCAAGCCCCAAACAACGGCCATGTATATCAAGATCACTGGTGCCGCCTTTGGTTTGGGAACCCTCCAAAACCCGGGTATCGGAGTTTTTCTTGGGCCTTGCAATAACCTCACTCGAATAGGTTGCAACCTCGTATCCAATTCCACCAACCAGGTCGAACTCTCAGTCGAAAGCCTGATCATCGGAGCTACTTATTATCTATTGGTGGAAGGCGAAATTTCCTCCAGTGGTACTTTTCAAATATGCCTCAATGGATTTATTCCTCCACCGTCACCTGAGTCCGATTGTGCTAACGCAGTAGTTCTCTGTGATAAATCGCCATTTGTAGTAGATACGTTGCTTGGTGTAGGATTCATGGATCCTGGTGTTACGAATACATGTGTCAACCAGGAATTAAGCAGTGCGTGGTATAAATGGACTTGCGCCACTTCAGGATCATTGACCTTTACGATTACACCAAATAATTATCATCCGGGATTCGAATCGGATGATATCGATTTTGTAATCTTCGAATTGCCGGGAGGTTTGGATGATTGTGCAAATAAGACTGAATTGCGTTGCATGGCATCCGGAGCAAATGTTGGACTGCCATTTTCAAATTGGAAGCGCTGCAATGGACCTACCGGTCTCGCAGCCGGCGATCCGGATACGGAAGAGCCGGCGGGTTGCACGTTAGCTTCACAAAATAGTTTTGTCAATGCATTGGATATTGTCGCAGGACATAGCTATGCATTGATGATCAATAATTTCAGTCAGTCCGGTTTAGGATTTTCAATCGATTGGGGTGGAAGCGCTACTTTCCAGGGACCCGAACCAGGCTTTGATGTTACGGCAGTACAGGCTTTCGAATGTGATAAGACAATCATTTTTACCAATGAGTCACTGCAACCAACAGACAGTATTGTAAAATATTTATGGAATTTCGGAGCAGGTGCAAATCCTTCCACCAGCACATCAACAGGTCCGATATCAGTTATCTATGATTCATTCGGTGATAAAAAAGTAGCGCTTACCGTCACCAGTGAAAAAGGATGCGTAGTCACGCAGATTGTAGACTTTTTTGTTCAGCCCTGTTGTGCTGACACGAGTACACTTGGTGTGACCGCAACGATTCAAAACCAGGTTTGTCCTGGAACAGCCTCCGGATATATTCAGGGTATCGGTATCAGTGGTGCACCCGAATATCAATTTAGTCTCGACTGTATTAATTATCAACCTGCGACAGTATTTCCATTCCTTATGCCGGGTGATTATACTCTTTGCATACAAGATGAAAAAGGATGTAAAAACCAGGTTGATCTCACTGTTTTGCCGGCAACAGGTTTTGGTGTAGAGGCAGGCGATACTATTTTTTTACAACTCGGGGACAGCAGTGATATCCATGTGATGACGTTCCCTGGGTTGCCTTCTACTGCTACCTGGAAGGACACAACGAATCTCCATTTTGCCGGAAAAAGTATCGAGGATATATTGAATCCAACAGTATTACCAACAAAGACAGATTGGTATGTCATCACGATCACTGATGATGCAGGATGTTCAGCGACAGATTCGGTATTGATCATTGTAGATCCCTACAAGCCAATATATATTCCAAATGTCATATCGGCCAATCAGGATGGGATCAATGATAAGCTGACCGTCTATGGAAATAAAGCAGCAAAAATTAATGGTATTGAGTTGTTTCAAATTTTTGATCGCTGGGGAGGTTTGATCTGGGAGAAGGAGAATTTGCCGCTCAATGATGCTTCTATGGGCTGGGATGGTACACTAGGCGACACTGGCAAACCTGTGAACCCGGGTGTTTTTGCCTACATGGTGCGAGTCAACTTTTTAGACAATATTCCGGTCACCTATCACGGCACAGTGACGGTAGTGCGTTAAGTTTGTTCCCGGAATATGCGTAATCTTCTTTTTTTATGTTTAATATTTTCCTCTCTTTCGGCCTGCGTGGTCGATCAGGCAGACCTTTCTAAATACATGAATCCGGCCATCGAAAATACAGAGGAGGCCCATGATATCAATGTCACGTACACAGACAGTAGTCATTTGGTTTTTAATTTGAAAGCACCTCTGCTGCGTCGTACTTACAATAAATATTCAGTGAGTGAAGAATTTCCACAAGGTATTGATGTCACCTTTTATGATAAAACTGAACATCCTCGTAGTTGGCTGACGGCCGATTATGCGCGACGGGACCAGGCGCAGCGAACAGTGACTGTGGAGAAAAATGTAGTTTTGAAAAATGATATTGGCGAACGATTAGATGGGCCGGAATTGATTTGGGATGAAAAGACTAAAGAAATTCACACCGATCGTTTCGTAAAAATTACCCGGCCCGATGGAACCCTGATCTATAGTTATGGTTTCAAATCCAATGAATCGTTTACCCGCTATGAGCTCAATGCATCATCGGGGCGACTAGCGGTAGACGAGAAAAAAGAATAATATGGTGTCCCTTATTTTCCTCATTCTCTTATTGCTTGTGTTATCTGCATTTTTTTCAGGTACCGAGATTGCCTTTGTAACGGCCAATAAGTTGGGAGTGGAAATCGAACGTGATAAAGGAACACGTCGTAGCAAACTGATCTCTTCTTTTTATGCTAATCCGAAAGCCTTCCTGAGTGTTTGTTTGGTAGGAAATAATGTTGTGCTTGTTATTTTTTCTTACAGCATGGCCTCATTGATCGAACCATGGTTGAACACCTTTCTTTCTTCTGATGTGGCGCGATTATTAATTATCACGGTTTTGTCGACCATTCTCATTTTAGTGTTGGGAGAATATTTACCTAAAATTATTTTCAGGTTATTTGCCAATCGTTCATTGTTGCTTGTAGCCTACCCGATGGTTTTCTTTCAGTGGATCCTGCGATTCCCGGCGTGGCTGATGTTATCCTTTTCAAATGTGTTGTTGAAATATGTTTTGCGCGCACCGGTGAAAAACATAGACGATGCCTACACTCGATTAGACTTGCAGGACTTTGTTGAGGGATCGCTGTCGAAGGACCAGGATGAACTGGAAGCGGATATGTTTAAAAATGCTTTGCAGCTTAAAAATCTTAAAGCGAGGGAGTGCATGATTCCGCGTACGGAGATTGTGCATGTTGATGTGTCAGATGGATTGGAAGAAGTGAAAAGAGTATTTATGGAGACACGTCATTCACGTATACTCATTACGGAAGGTGACATTGATAATATCCTTGGTTATATCCATCACCAGACTTTTCTGAATGAACCGAAATATATCCGGGAACTTATCCTGCCGATCCGCTATGTGCCGGAAGTGACGAGTATATTGGAGATCATGACCTTATTTAAAAGGCAGAAAAATAATATCGCAGTGGTCGTGGATGAATTTGGCGGCACTGCGGGGATTATCACGCTGGAAGATATCACTGAAGAGATATTTGGTGAAATTGAAGATGAGCATGATGAAGAAATATTTACCGATACGCAAATAGGGGATAAGGAATTCCTTTTTTCCGGTCGCCTCGAGATTGATTATTTGAATGAAAAATATCCCGCATTAAAACTTCCTGTGGGCGAATATGAAACCATCTCCGGCTACATCGTCATGACCCGAGGCGACATTCCTGACCAGGGCAGTGATTTTGAAATGGACGATCACCGGTTTGTTATTGAAAAAGTTAGCGATAAGAAGATTGAGGAGGTGAGGGTTTACCTGGTGGATACGAAGGATTAATTAGAAAGGTTTCTGCCCCATCAAAATTTTTCGTTCCTCGAAATTTTTCACCCCTGTGTTTCTTCACTCATCACGCAAATGGCGTGATATTGCTCCGAAAACCCCGGGGAGCATTAAATATTCTTCTTTTCAATTCTTACAGATATAGTATTCCATGGGCCCCGGGGTTTCCGAAACGACTTTTCTTGCAAAGAAAAAAGAGAAGGAACACAGGGGTGAGAAATTACACGAAGTAAGGAATTTCGATGGGGCAGTATTCCGGAAAATTTATACCCGATCAGGTATAAATTCAATCTTAAAAACCATATTTTATACCCGAACGGGTATATTTAATCCCAAAAGGGCATATTTATACCCGAAAGGGTATAAAACGGCATAAAAATTGTATATTTATACCCGAAAGGGTATAGAAGCTATGATAGCCGCATTTGTAAAACAAAAACGTCAGGAGTCCAACCTGAATCAAACCGACCTCGCCGAGAAAGCAGGAGTAGGTCTTCGCTTTGTCAGAGATCTCGAGCAGGGAAAAGAAACTTTGCGCCTCGACAAAGTCAACCAGGTTTTAAAACTCTTTGGGTATGAACTGGGTCCCGTTGCATACGATAGAAACGAGGATACTCAGGCTGAATCGACTAAATCCGTTTCAACAAGAAGTAAGAAGTCCATTCATTCAAAAATGAAATCCAGGCCATGAGGAAAGGTGAAATAAAATACAATGACCTCACCGCCGGTTGGCTTACACAAGATGAAGAAGGTTTTCATTTTAGTTATGATGCAGCATACCTGGCGTCTGAAAATCATAATCCGGTAAGTCTCACGTTGCCGAAACAACAAGCTGCCTATCACAGCGCGACCCTCTTTCCATTTTTTGATGGCCTGATTCCTGAAGGATGGCTCCTTGATATAGCAGAGAAAAACTGGAAGTTAAACCCACGTGATCGTATGGGCCTGCTTCTCGCTTGCTGTAAGGACTGTATTGGTGCAGTCAGTGTTCATCCGGTTAACGAAGAAGAGTAGACAATGAAAAGATGTCTATACTGCTATCTGCCACTGAATGAAAATGAAAAAGATTTTCACGAGTCGTGTAGTAAAAAATTCTTCGGACTGGCGACACCTCCACTATTACCTTATAGTGAAGATCAGATGAAAGAACTGGCAAAGCAGGTGGTCCAAAGTCAAATAGCGGTGACTGGTGTCCAGGCAAAATTGGCACTAGATCTCGAACCTGTCAATCCACAACAAGGCACAAAACGATTCACAATAGTTGGGCTCTGGGGTGGATATATCCTCAAGCCACCAAGCGAACATTATCAACAACTGCCCGAAGTGGAAGACCTGACGATGCATTTAGCGAAGCTTGCTAAAATAGAAGTGGTCCCGCATAGTTTGATACGATTGCAATCTGGAAGCCTGGCTTATATCACCAAACGCATCGACCGAAATAAAAAATCAAAACTGCATATGGAAGATATGTGTCAGTTGACAGAGCGACTGACTGAACACAAGTATCATGGCTCACATGAGCAGATTGCAAGGACCATATTAAAATATTCAAGTCGACCAGGACTTGATGTTGTCAATTTTTTTGAACAAGTCATCTTCTCATACCTGACAGGGAATGCAGATATGCATCTCAAAAATTTTTCTTTGATCCATTATCCCGGTAAAGGTTATGTTCTTTCTCCTGCTTATGATCTTGTCGCCACAGCATTGGTTAATCCAGGCGATACCGAGGAACTTGCTTTGACCTTAAAGGGCAAAAAGCGTAAAATAAAACGACAAGATTTTACGGATGCCTTTCAGTCCCTGCAGATGGACAAGCGGCAAGGCGAAAATATATTTCTCAAAATGGAGAAAGCAATGCCCAAGTGGATGGAATTTATTGATATCAGTTTTATCAGTAAGGAATTGAAGAAAGAGTATAAGGATTTAATTAATGGGCGATGGGAGAAGATGAAGAAATTGAATTCTTTAGGGGGATAAGCATAGGCTTTTGAAGTTCCGCCGCGATGCGGCTACATGGAGATCCTTTTTTCCACTTCGTTTGCTACCAACCTTTTGCCGCGATGCGGCGAAGGCATCAAACTGTTACGAACTGCTTATGTCTCACATTCTCACTCCTCAGCCTCACTCCTCAGCCTCACTCCTCAGTCTCACTCCTCAGTCTCACTCCTCAGTCTCACTCCTCAGTCTCACTCCTCAGCCTCACTCCTCAGCCTCACTCCTCAGCCTCACTCCTCAGCCTCACTCCTCAGCCTCACTCCTCAGCCTCACTCCTCAGCCTCACTCCTCAGCCTCACTCCTC
>Ga0068851_10000183_pt1 | contig 31166 bp, 36 predicted proteins | sample KBSCornC12_FD_66588 | JGI IMG/M metagenome (GOLD analysis project Ga0068851, IMG submission 66588) | Corn rhizosphere microbial communities from Kellogg Biological Station, Michigan, USA - KBS Corn C1-2 | ecosystem: Host-associated > Plants > Roots > Rhizosphere > Soil ...
CGCGGCGTTCGGCTTCGTGATGGAGGTCCTGCCGGCGCCGGTCCCGGCGCCCTGGCAGACCGAGATCCGCGCCGCGATCGAGCTGGTCTGCGCGAGCGAGGGGCGCAGGCAGGTCCTCGGGGAGGTCGTCGAGGTCCTCGCCGAGGGCAACGAGGTAGCCCGCGAAGCCGGTCGATCGCTCCTCGTCCACGGCAACGCGGGCCTCGCGAGGCTCGCCTTCGGCCTGCCGGGCGACGAGGTCGCCGAGGTCGGCGCCAAGCGGGTGATCTCGGTGCAGATCCGCAATCTCGCTCTGCCCAAGCCCGGGACGCCGCGCAGCGAGATGGCCGCGGAGGAGCGCATCGGCACCTCGCTGCTTCGGCTCGTGGCGATGTATGCGATGAACCTGGCCGGTCGCGACTCCAGGCGCCACTCGGTAATCGCCCTGGACGAGGCCTGGGTCCTCTTCGATTCCTCGGTCGGCCGCTCGATGTTGGACGACGCGGCTCGCAAGAGCCGCTCGAAAAACCTGAGCCTGCTGCTGTCGACCCAGCAGATCATCGACGCCGAAGAGGTCGAGGGACTGATCGGCGCCTACTTCTCCGGCGGGGTGGAGACCGAGGAGGAAGCCAAACGCTCCGCTCGGCACCAACGGCTCGACGCCGACGACCCGGGCTTGATCCAGCGCTTCCAGTCCTACCAGGAAGGACGGTTCTTCTACCGCGACATCAACGGCCAGTCCGTCCCGTTGCAGATCGACCCCTGCGAGCGGCGACTGTTTCAGCTCTTCGGCACGCCGCCGCCACGCGGGGGCGGCGTCGAGGAGGAGGCAGACGGGGAGGACGTCGATGTGGCGGCCTGAGCGGATCGGCGCGAAGGGACGCCTGACGATCGCGCTCGCGGTCATCGCCGGGACGCTGGCGCTCGCCGCCGTCGCCGTGGCTGCACCGCGGATCACCCTGATCCGGATCTATGCGAGCGACGTCCGCGGGACCGTCTTCGAAGTCTGCAAGGGGGAATTCGACCCACCGGTCACCGACGTGGAAAATCCCGCCTACTGCAAGGGCACGGTCCTTCGCTGGACCGAAGCCCAGTGGCAGGCCCACGTCGAAAAGACCGACCCGCAGTCGGTCCGGGGCGGCAACGGCACGGGGGCCGCGGGCGGGGCGGGCGGCGGATCGCCTGTCGGAGGCGGCAAAGCCGGTGGCAGCGCCGGGAAGGCGAAACCGGGCGTCGCGAGCGGAGGGAAAGGGGTCTCGGCCGAAACGCTGCCGGCACCGGCGACGCCTTACGGCGGCTCGCTGGACCCCACCGCCGTCCTCGGGATCGAGAATCCGTTCTGCGGCGAACCGGCGCAGCTGAGTGCCGAGCAGATCCGAAACTGCCGCTCCTCGCACTCGCCCGAGGCCGCCTTTCCTGTCGGCAACTACGGCTGGGACATCCACGTCGAAGCGGGCGGCTTCATCAGCTCCTTCTTCGCTCCGGCCGTCTCGATCATCCTGCAGCTGTTCTCGGTCATCTGGCTGCTGTTGCTGATGATGCTGAAGGGCTGCCTGATCGTCCTCGCCTTCGCCTTCTCGCTCAGCCCGTTCACCGACAACCGAATGCTGGGCGAGATCGGCACCGGGCTGACGAGCTTCTTCAACCACCTGACCTCGCCGTGGCTCTCGACCCTCTTCGTCTTTCTGGGGGCCTGGGGCCTCTACAACGGCATCGTCCGGCGAAGGACCGGCGAGACCCTGGCGGGGATGGCGATGGCGCTGGTGATGATGCTCGGCGCGCTGTGGATCATCCACTCGCCGCGCGAGACCATCGGCCGCGTCTCCGAAGCGGTCAACGCCGGCTCCATGGCGGCCGTCTCGGCACCCACCTCGGGTCACGTCGGCACTCCGATCCGCTCCTACAACGACGCGATGGCAGCGGTCTGGAACCAGATGACCGCGGTGCCGTTCTGTGCCATGGACTTCTCCGACGTCCACTGGTGCATGAGCGCCGAACCCTCCGAAGGGGCGCTCGAAGCCGCCCGCAGCGGGATCACCGACGGCGACGCCTTCAGCTTCCAACTGCTCACCCACCTCCCCGAAAACGGCGACCAGGCGGTCAAGGTCCTGCAGGCAAAGCTCGCCGCCGTCTTCGGCCCGGCCCCGACGATCCGCCAGCTCTACCTGCGCTTCAGCCCCGAGAGCGGGCCCCGGGACAAGCTCTGGGACTACTACAACGGCGAACCCGACGAACACGTCGGGCTGCCGCTGAACGTCGGCCCGCAGATAGACATCGGCGGCGGCTCGGACGGGCACGCTCCCGAGAAGGTCTCGATGCAGGGCAGAAGCGGGCTCCTCACCCGGATGGTGATGGTGGGGGTCTTCACCATCGGCCTGCTCGGCGGCCTGCTGCTCCTGCTCTGGCTGGCGATGAAGCTGGTGATGGCGACCGCCTCGGCGTTCGTCCTGGTGTTGGCGACGCCGCTGGCGATGTTCTTCCCGGTCTTCGGCCAGACCGGGCGCGCGATCTTCACGCGCTGGGCGACCTCGCTTCTGGGCGCCATCGTCGCGAAGCTCATCTACAGCGGCCTGCTGGGCATCATCCTGCTGGGCTCGAGCGTGATCGGCCAGGCGATCGGCCACTCCTCGCCGACGCTCGGCCTGGTCGCGGTGATGGCCTTCTGGTGGGCGGTCTTCCTCTCTCGCGAGAAGTACCTGGCCATCTTCCAGATCGACCCGATCCAGGACCGCGGAGCGGGGCTCTACCGGACCCTGGCGGGCGGCTATCTCGCCTACCGGGTGGCGCGGGGTGCGAAGGGCGCGGTCAGCAACTTTCGCGAGGAGCGGCGCGAGAGTGCCCGCCAGCGGCGCGACGAGGAGACCCAGCTGCGGCGAAAGGGTGCCGAGCACAACCTCGAGGCCCAGGCCCACCAGCGCCTGGATGTCGCCACCGGGCGCGCGAGCGCGCGCGACGCCACGCGCTCTGAGAACGAGCGCCAGGTGCGTCGGCTTCGCGAGGACACCGAGGTCCAGAGTCTGCGGCAGGATCCGGCGAGCCTCTCGGAGCCGGCCCGCGAGCGCGCCGCCGCTAAGACCGAGCGATTGAGGAACCTGGAGCGCGATCTCCAGGTGACGCGGCCGCAGGCCCAGGCCGACCGCCGCCTGCTGAACCGGGTGCGCGCCAACGAAGCTGCCGGACTGCCGCCCCATGGAAAGGCAGAGCTCCAGGGCGCCAAGGAAGCGATCCGCCGCGAGGCGAGCCTGTCGGCAGACGCCCCTCAGCATCGCTGGCGGGCGGAGGCGGCCGGCAAGGATCCGGCGAGCCGGGAGGGGCGCGAGGCGATCGCAGAGAGCCTGGCGACCACCCGCTCGGCTGTGGGCGCGACCTCCGGCGAGCGCCTCGCACAGGTCGACCTGCACCGCCGCCTTCCCCCTCGCGGCGATCAGCGCCGACCCACCAGCGGCCTTCGCCGCGAGGAGCGACAGCCGCCTCCCACCGCAAAGTCTGAACCCGAACGAATGCCTCAGCCGCGGCGGCGACGCCGGGTGCGGGAATGGCTCAGCAGGTGAGGATCGATGGCGGCTAGCGACACCGGCCGAAAGCTCCTCTTCGCCCTCGCGATCGGCGCTCTTATCGCCTGGGTCCTCGTCCTGGGCCTCACTACGTCGGGCGAGGGCGGCTCGAAACCCCGCCGCGCGGGCGCTGCCGGCCCCCCCAGCCACTCGGCCCACGCCGTCGCGCAAGTCCCGGGTGACCGGGGCCGCTCCGCCGTGGCGCAGGCGGCGATGGATTTCACCGATGTCTACCTCGGCTATGAGGTGGGAGAGCTCGATCGCTCCGCGCGCCGAGCGCTGATCCGTCTCGCGACGCCGCAGCTCGCGAGCCAGCTCCTCGCGCAGCGCCCGAGGATCCCCGCCGCCGGCGCGCCGCCGCGGGAGTGGGCCTCCCGGGTCGAGGCCGTCCACGTCGGCATCTTCGGCGGAGCGCCGGCGCTCCTGGCCAGCGTTCTCGTCGTCGGCGTCAACGGCCCGCACGTCCTCACGCCCACCTTCGTCGAGCGGGGCACGCGATGGCGCGTCGCGGGGATCGGCGCATGAGCGGGAACGGCTCCGCACTCGGGACGCTCCTGCGGCGCCGGCTGGCGGGAAAGGTCCTCGCCAAGGTCGGGGCGGCAAAGCTCGCGGCGATCGCCGCGGGGGCGATCGCCGCGTTCCTTGTCTTCCTGGTCATGCTCGCCGCCCTTGCCGGGGCCGACTCCTCGGAGAGCGGCAAGGGTCGGACGGTGTGCAGCATCGGCGGCGGCTCGAAAAGCCCGCCGCCGAAGCTGGTGCCGATCTATTCCGGGGCGGCCGCGAAATACGAACTCGGAGCCCGGGGGCCGGGGATCCTCGCGGCGATCAACTTCGTCGAGTCGGAATACGGCAACTCGCCGCTTCCCGGCGTCGCGCGCGGGACCCAAAACTCGGCGGGGGCTGCCGGTCCGATGCAGTTCCTCTACCCCGAAAGTTGGGAAGCGTTCGGGGTCGACGGCGACGGCGACGGCGATCGCGACGTCTATGACCCCTACGACGCGATCTTCTCCGCGGCCAATCTGCTCCACGCCGAAGGCGCGCCTCGGGACTGGTACGACGCGATCTGGCACTACAACCACGCGGACTGGTACGTCCGCAAGGTCGAACGCATCGCGGGCGAATACGGTGCGGTCGAGTGCACCGAAGGGCTGGGAGCTCTACCCGACGCTCCGGTGGGGCGGCTGCTCTACGTGGCCCGCTGGATCGAGTCGAAGAGGCTTCCCTACTGCTGGGGCGGTGGGCACGGCCCCCACCCTGGACCTTCGGGGGGGAGCTACTGCTGGAACACGAGCGGAGAACAGGTCTTCGGCAGCACGGCGAAGGGGCTCGATTGCTCCGGAGCGGTCCGCTGGCTCTTGTTTCTCGCCGGCTACCCGGATCCCGGGGCTCTCGTCTCGGGACAGTTCGCGACGGCCTACCCCTCGGGGCCGGGCGCCGCGGTGACCATCTGGTCGAACGCCGAACACGTCTTCATCGAAATCGACGGACGCGACTGGGGCACCTCGGAATCCAACGCGGCCCACGGCCCGGGCTTCGCTGAACACACGACCGCAGGCTTTGCACCAAGTCACCCAGGGGGGCTCTGATGACCAAGGGACCGACGCTTCGCGGAATCCCTCGATCACCGGCAGCCCACGAGGAGCGGCGATGAGCGCTCCTCGCGGTGCCTCACTGGTCCTCGCGCTGGTCGCCGCCGTCGTGGCAATCGTGGCCGCGGCCCTGACCCTACACCGGCCCTTGAGCGCGGTGCCGGGCCAAACCTCGGCGCGAGCCGGCGCGGCCGGTTCCTCGGCCCCACGCGCTCCGGGGGCGAGATTCGCCGAACCGGCACCGCTCGGTGCCGCCGGCCTGAACGGTGTCGGTCCTCGCGGAGGAGCAACGGTAGCGCCGGCAGGCAATCGGCCCTCGGGAGCAGTCGCCCTCACCACGATCTGGTCGGTTCTGCGCACGATCTTCCTCGTCGCCGCCTGTGCCCTTGCGTTGGTCATGGCGGGTCGCCTGCGGGTCCGTCGCAGACGTAGGATGCAGCGCCTGCTGGTTACCCCGGGACGGTCCTCGGAGGCCTCGCCCGCGCAGATCGCCGGGCTGATCGAGTCGCTCGGCAGCGTGACCCGTGAGCGCTGGTGGATACGGCTCCTCAGAGGGTCTCCGCCGCTCGCAACGCTCGAGCTCATATCAGGCGTAAAGCCCGGCGGCGGCAGCGAGCAGCGGATCGGGATCGCGGTGCCCGCGGGGGAGGGGCATCTGCGGGCACTGCGGGGCGTCCTAGCGAGTCGCTACCCCGACGCGACGCTGACCGAGGTCGGCCTCGGGACCTCCGAGGCGCTGCGCGGCTGGCTGAAGGAGGTCGTGCGCCTGAAGAAGGCAAAGCCCTTTGCCCGCGCTCTTGACCGCCCGCTCGAGCGCAGCCTCCAGAGCGCCGAGCCCTACCAGGAGGCTCCCAGCGATGCGTTGCTCTCGGTGATGGCCGAGACGCGCGAGCGGGTCCTCGTCCAGATCGTCATCACTCCGGTACCCAATCATTTCCAGCGGGCCGCGCGCGACGTCTCGGTCCAGCGGCGGGCGCCGGCTCGCGAGGCCCCCGCACCAGATGCGGTGCAGCAGCGCGAGGAGCGCGCCTCCACCGACACCGTCGTCTTCCGGCCGCTCAGCTTCTGCGACATCCGGGTCGGGGCGGAGACCTATGAGGCGGCCCGCCACGTCGCCGGCGCGATCGAGGGCAGCGCCGAGGGAGGTGAGAACCACCTGCGCCAGCGCCGGCCCCTCCTGCGTCGGCGCCTCTATATCGAGCGGATGGCTCGGGCGGAGTCCAATCCCCTGCCCTCCTGGTGGCGCGGCGTCTTCTCGAGCCTTGAGATCGCAGCCCTCTGGCAGATCCCCACCGCGTTTGCCAAGAACGTCGCGCTGCAGCGCTCGAACGTCCCGCAGCTGGCGACGCCCCCTGAAATCCACCGCCCGAGCGATGCTCGAAGAGCGCTTGCCACGGATCTGCGAGGCGATCTCGTCGGCCTCGACCCCGGCGCCTGGAAGTACGGCGTCCAGGTCATCGGCGCCGCGGGTAGCGGGAAGACCTCCCTTCTCGCCAGCGCCGGGGGCGCCCGCTCATGTGAGCCGAACACCGCGGTGATCGTTCTCGACCCCAAGGGCGAGCTTGCCGAAGCGGTCGCGGAGAAAGTTCCCAGCTGGCGAACCGTTCGCTATCTCAACGTAGCGGCGCCGCTCTTCGGCATGGCGCTCGAGACGGCTGACCGAAACCTCCACGCGGAGGCGGAGATCTTCTCCGAAGCGATGGTCGACGTCTCCCGCACCGAGGAGGGAGACAGCCAGGCTCTCAACGCCTCCCAGCGCAGCTTCAAAATGGCCCGCAGCGCCACGCTTGCCCTGGAGGAGGACCCGACCTTCTGGCACACCGCGCGCTGGCTCGCCTCAGACGACGATGCCGCCGAGTGGCGGGCGGAGAAGATCGCAAAGCTCGCAGGCGATCCGCAATGGCACGCGGTCTGGGATCACTTCGCCCGCATTCTCCCCGCGCAACTGCAGAAGTCGCCGAGCCAGGCGGTGATGAGGCTCGAGGCCCCATACAACAAGATCCAGACCCTCCTCGGTGACGAGCGGCTGAATACGGTCCTCCACCACCCGGTCAAGGTCAGCTTCGACGAGGTCATACGCAAACGCGAGATCCTGCTGGTCGCGGCCCAGGTTCCCGATCATCCTGACGCCGTCGTCCTCCTCAAGTTCTTCCTCCAGCTGATCCATCGAGCCATCCTTGGCCAGCAGAAGCTGCCCGAGGACGAGCGCGCCCGGGTCGCAGTTCTCGTCGACGACGCGGGCAACCTTTTCAATCCGACGGTTGCGCAGATGGCCGAGAACGACCGCTCGGCAGGACTCGATCTCGTACTCGGTTGGCAGCACGGTGGGCAGCTGAGCCCGGAGCTCGCCGAGGCGCTTGACGCGCTTTGCAACTCCCGCGTCTACATGCGTTGCTCCGAGCAGGACGCCCTTCGTGCCGTCAACCGGTTGAACCCTGCCTATGAGGCACATCGCACGGCTGCGTTCGGGGGCCTTAAGCGCACTCGGGTTGAGGTGAACCAGCTCACGGGCCTCGATCTCAAGCACGGAATTTCGGTCCTGCAGTGTGGCGAGCGGCTCTCTGGGTCCTTCACGGTCCGCCCGATCCCCTGGCAGCGTGATCCAAAGAAGATCGAGTCGATCGAGGCGCGGATCCGGGAGGAAGGAGGCTATGACCCGGAGGTCATCGCTCCCCCGCGCGAGCTGACCGGCCGGGGCGACAACGAGGGCCTGCAGGACATCGGCGCCGAGGAGCCCGGTGAGGTCGACGGGGCGGTCGAGAAGGAGAGCGAGCCGGCGCCTGCAAAAGCCGCGGCAGAGACCTCGGCTACGAGGAACGGCGCCGGAGCCCGACCCCAGGGCGAGGCGCCGGCACCGCCAGGGAAGCCGGCCGCACAAAGCGCTGCTGCGCCCTCTCCCAAGTCCCGCCCTCCCGTCCGCCGCGGCCGCCGCGAGGCGGAGGTCGCGCCGCTCGGCACCCCGACCGACAAACCGCTCGCGGCGGGCTACGGAGAAATCGAGCTGATGCGCGAGCAGGCGACCGGGATCACCTGGGAGAAGCCGCCCTCCGAGCCTCCCCAGCTCCGCCACAAGGCTCTGAACGCCGAGCAGCGCTCGATCCTCAAGGCGCTCTATGAGCTGCGCGTCCTCTCCGCCGGGCAGGTGCAGCGTGAGTTCCTGATGTCCTCGGGGGAGAGACAGGTGCGCCGCGAGCTCTCGCTGCTGGTCCGCCAGAGGATGATCAGGCGCGCGGAGATCGGCCTGCGCAAGGTCCGTGGTCGCGGCAAGCGGATCTACGTCCTCGAGAGCGCCGGCTTCGAGCTTCTGCGTGACGCCGCCGACCACCCGGCCTCAGGCACCTGGCGAGCGCCCGAGCTCCACAGCGCCCAACACGCGGTCCATGACCTCGCGCGCAACGAGTGGCTCTTCGCCTTCCGCTCCCTGGCGCCGCGCAACCTCGTCGACTGGCACGGCCCGCGCTCGGGCAAGATCGAGGTGCCGCTGATCAAGGAGCGCCGCGAGGCGCCCCGGCGCATGACCCCGACCGATCTGCGCGAGAACGCCCCGATCGACTTCCCCGGCGCCGAGTTCGGCAATGTCGTTCCGGACCTCACGCTCGAGCTGCTGCTGAGAAAGCCCGGTGGGGAGCGGGTGAAGACCGACCTGCTGGTCGAGATCGAGTGGGGCAACAACGACCAGACCGTGCGAAAGAAGGCGCTCGACTACGATGGGTTCCTCACCGGCTGGTGGAAGGCCCATCCCCGCTACAAGGACCTCGGCCGCCCACCGATCCTCTTCTTCGCCGTCCCCGATCCCCAGCGGGCATCGCGTTTCATCGAGATCCTCGACGAGACCCTCACCAGCTACCTCCTCGGACCGGCACAGACCCAGACCCGCGAACAGCGCTCGCAGGGCATCACCCCGCAACCAAAACGTCTCTACCTCGGCCGCCGGAACATATTCGTCTGCGTCGCTCGTGATATCCAACAGCGGACGCTGCGGGCCTGGCGTGTCCCCGCCGAGCCTCCCGAGGAGAGGATCCGCTCCGCCCGAAACGCCCAGGACCGCCGCACCGCAGCCCGGCCGGTGCCGCGCCCCTTCACTCTGATCGACCCCGCCGAGCTGGTCGATCCGGCGAAGTGAGGGCGGGCCGATGGGTGACCTCGACAAGCTGCCTTTCCGCTCTCCCAGGGATCGCCGTCCCAATGCTGGGCTTCAGCCGGGGGCGCATTCCGGCGCCGAGTCGGGCATGGGGGATTCCGTGCAGCGGCGGCACCCTCGACACGACCCGCAGCGACGTCATCGGGCAACCCTGATCGTCAAGCGCGGGCTTGCCCAGGCCGAGGAGAAGTACCTGGTCGCCCCCGAAGCGACGCTCGGCACCTGGTTCGCTCGCGTGGCGGAGACCCTCGCCGTCGCCGCCCAGGTTGCTCTGGAGCGGATCGAAGACGGTCGAGGATGCGAGGAATCCGACGTCGCCGCAGAGCAGCTCGGCCTCTTCGCCGACATCTGTGCCGAGGCGATCAGGGCTGCCGCACAGGTCTGGGGCGAGTGTCCCTCCGACCAGGCCCGGGAGGAGATCGTCGAGCTGATCTTCTCGTCGCCGGGGTGCCTGACCGGTCCGAGCTGGGTCGGCAGCCTCGGTTCCCTCGCTCGCTGCCTTGCCACGATGGAGCCGCTGGCCAACGGCCTGCGGGACGGGGACCTGGCGATGGGCGAGCCGACCGACTGCGACCGCGTTGCCGAAGCCTTCCTGGAGGTGGCGGTCCATGCCCTGCAGGCGATCGATGCGCTCTGCTGAGGGCATCGGCACCGACCTGGGGCCGCAGGCCAAGATCGCACCGTCTTGCGGGGCTCCTACCTTGGGAGCAATGAAGACCAGCGCGATCCCCGGCCTGAGTGTGCGCCGAAGTGCCCACAATCACCGCGAGCAGGGTGTCATGCTCGCGCTCCTAGCCGCCGCCGCCCTCATCCTCGCCGCGGTGATCGGGCCCGATGCCGCCGGCGGGGTGGCGGCGCTTCCCTGTGCTCTGGGCCTCCTCCTTGTTTTCGAGGCCCGTCGGGAGCTGCGGCTGGGGCGCCGCTACCGGGTGGGTGCCGTCTCCGAGGAGCGGGTCGGATCGCGGCTCTGGGCGCTCGAGGCCCGCGGTTGGCTTGTCGCCCACGACGTCGCCAAAGCAGGCGACGGCAACGTCGACCACCTCGTCCACTCGCCCGCCGTGACCTTCGTCGTCGAGACGAAGACCTCGTGTCCGCGGGAGCGCGACATCGAGCAGGCGCGGCGTCAGGCGCAATGGGCTGTGGCCACCTACGGGCCGGGGCGCGAGGTGATCGCGGTGTTGTGCGTTCAGCGCTCCAAGGATCGCCCGCGGCTTGCGGCGGGCGTCTACGTCGTCGGTGCGCCCCACCTGCTCGATTTCATGCTCGATCGGGGCTGACCTTATGGCGGGCGGTCATACGCTCAACATCAGGCAGGGTCCCGGGCCTCGCAACCGGCGCCACCCGACCCGGATCCGACAAGGACAGCGCTTCTTTCCGTTGGCCGGGAACAACCGTCAGCGCTTCACGGTGAAAAAGCTAGACGGTGAGTGGGCGCGTGTCGAGCGCGAGGACGGCAGTAAGGGCCGTGTCTCCCTCGACAAGTTGCTGGCGAGCGACGCGGAGGGCACGGGGGTCAACTACCGCTTCCACGGCTGGCGCCGGCTGCCCCGCGGCTACCGCACCGACTTCGAAGTCCTGCGGCTCGCTGAGCGGACCCAGACGTGCTTGATCGCACTTCCCGAGTGGGACCCCGCGGCCGAGATAGAGGTCCGTCTAAACACTCTTCCAAACGAGCTCAAAGCCGCGGGTGCCGGGGGCTCATGCAGGGCCGATCTGACCGCCAAGAGCGAGGCCGAGCTCTCGCTCCACGGGTTCAGCGCCGGGAAGGCGAGAGGGCTTTCGCGGACTGCAATGGGAGCCCACCCGAAGGTGGTGGTCGGCGGCCAGGAATATCGCCGCCGCGAGGACGGGAAGAGGTTCCGAATCCTCGAAGTAGAAGCCGACTGCCCGACGGTCCCGGCCTGGTCCGGGCGCCGGGTCGTCCGTCTCAACGTTGCGCGTTTGCTTGCGAAAGGTTCAGACAGCGCGGGAATCCATTACTGCTACATCGGTGGAGGACGGGTGCAGGCCAGACGTGGACGAGCCGCCCGTCGCCGAGGGACAGGCCAAAGCGCCACGGTTGCAGAGGGGTCAGACCACACATAGCCCGGCCGACCACCGCCTACGCGTCCGCGAATGGTGCGGTCGGTGCGGCCGGCTCCGGTCCGTCGGGAACTAACTGGCGTTGGCCAGGTAGCTCTGCACAAAAGAGTGCGGCTGACCCTAGGATCAAGAAGTTGAGGGTTGTGTCTGCGACGAGTACGCGCTGCGGCAGTCCACGGCTCCTGGGGTCCCGAGCACGCCGTAAGATCTCAACTTTGTGGCCAGCGAAGTAGCGCTATACCACCGATTGGCTACTGAACAGCGAACGCCGGTGGGTCTCAGCCCGAAGGAATGCGACCCTCGTGAAGCTCGTTTATCGCCAGGCAGGCAGCAAGCGCGAGGAGGACTGCGATCGACCATCCGGCCTTGACCGCGCCGGCAACAAGAAGCGTCGTAACAATGAGCTGCAATATGCCGAGAAAGTGAATTACGCCTTTCAACATGGCCCACATAGTACCCCTTCGCTCGCTAAGGGCAACGATGCCGAGCAGAATCTGGCACCGCCTGCTCGCGTTCGAAAAACAAGCCCACGGATAGGGCTGCGGCAAGTAAGTCCAGAATTGTTGGCGCTTTGGCAGCCAAACCGCACACGACTCGCCGGTCTTGGGCGGGCATGGCGGCTTGAAATCGGATCGGAGAGTGGGTTGCCCGCCAAGGTCTACCCACCGTCGCCGTTCATCCCTCGCCGCCGGGTTGCTTCGCGCAAGCGGCTTCGCTGCCCGATCTTCGTTGTCGCGCCGGGATGCCGCAGATCCTCTGCTAGGACGGGCACGCCGCCGCAATACTCGTGGCCCCCGTCGGCGGGGTAATGCTGGCGACCGAAGCGGAAGGGGCGTTGCGCCCCGCAGTCGGGGCAGATGTACATTCGCCGACGATGGTACGCAGAGTTCTCGGAGCGGTGGGGGTTGCGACACCGGTAGGGCTCATCGCCATCGCGGAGACGAGGTTCCTCGCCCCGGGCACTAGGGGACTCGTTGCTCCAAGCTCTCGGCCAGTTTCGCGAGTTCATGGAGTTCAATGCCGAGTCCGTAGGCAATTCTCCTGACGTTGCCCCACGTCGGATTGATCCGTCCCGACTCGATATGCGAGATCCAAGTCGCGTGGATTTCGGCCCGCTCCCCAAGAGCCTCCTGGCTCATCCCGGCTTCATTTCTAATGGTCCGGATGGCCTTTGCAAGTCCGATTTGAGGATCGTCGCGGCGAGGCATTGGCCCCAGAAGACAACCCGTTACAGGCCTCAAGGTCTATAGAGTAAAACGCAAGTGCTGGTGAAACCCCGGGTTTTGCGGCGACCCTTTATCGCTCCCTCTCAGTCTCCGATCATCAGCTCTGACTAGGCCGCCGACCCGGTCCCCGCGATTCGCCGGCAATCTCCGCGAGCGCAGCCTGTTCCCCAACAGGGCGGCTTCCTTCCAAGGCTCCTCGGCATCAGCCATCGCCCTGGATCGCCTGGTCTCCAGGGGACTCCCCTCTCTAGGGATTAGGTCAGGGCCTCAACAAGAATAGAGCGGCTGCCGATTCAAGGATGGGGGGATGCGCTCGAATATGAGCGCATCCCCTAGGCGTCGTCCGATTAGCCCTGCTTGGTTATACGGACGACCGGAATGGCGTTGCCGATTTTGTCGATATCCATCTGTCCATCACCTCCTCAGTCAGTTGCCATAGCTCCCGGCGTTCGCCTCGGAGCCCCGACTAAGAAGGATTGGACCGGAAAACTATTAAGTCAAATTAGCTTGATGCAATGGACCAAGTTGCAGCATCTTGAGCATTGCCCTAAGCAAAAACGCTCAGTAGTCTGGATTGCTCAAGGTAGAGGCAGTAATCGACCTGCGGGAAGGGGCACGCCAAAAATGGGAAAGCGGAATCGGCAGGAGCAGGAAGAACACCGAGTCAAGCTTGAAACGGCTTTGGCGAATCCGGTTCGAGCGGACATACTGGCGATCCTGAACGAAGGCCCGAGCGACAGCCCAAGCTTGGCCAAAGCTCTCGATGAGCCCCGGGGCACGGTCGCCTATCACCTCCGCGTGCTTTTGAAGCTGGAGTGCATCGAGGAGATCGGAACGGTGCCGGTTCGGGGCGTTGAAAAAAAAATCTACATTGCCACCGAGAAGATGTATATCGGCCCCGACACCTGGCAGGAACTTCCCCTGGCTGTCCGTAGCGGAATGAGCCTGAATGTCGTCAGGGAAACCAACGAAAGAGCACAAGCCGCCTTTGCCGAAGGCACTTTCGACAAACGAAAAAATCGAATCGCGGGCAACTGGGCGATTAACTTAGACGAGGAGGGTTGGCAGGAGGCATTCGCCTTGCTGGCCCCGGTGATCGAGCGCTTTGAAGAAATGGAAGAGGAGGCTGTCGAGCGCACTCCTGACATTAAAAAGAGGAGCCCATTTACCTTCACCGTGCTTGCCTATGAGTCGCCACGCAAGGGCAACGGCGGGCGGACGAAGCACAATCCCCCTCATGGAGGGGAACCGGCAAGCTAGGCCCGTGTAGGCCAGCGTTCTGTCAGTGCCTCAATGCACCGACTATTGTGGTCACTCATTGCCTCATTCTCGACAAGGCCAGTCTTCACGTCTTCGAAGGTTACGCCGCCTTCGCCGATTACCCACCTGGCGGTCGAAAAGGACCCGTCACCCGCTTTGGCCATGATGACGCCTGCATCCAGCTCGGCGTAGGCGTTAAGGTGACGGATCTCGCAAATGTCGAACCTGGCTGTCGCCGCCTCGACCACGGCGCCGACCACCTCTTGAGGATCCTCGCGTTCGCCTAGAGCTGTTCCTCTCATCGTTGTCTCAAGAGGTTGTTCGTGGGAGGGCACCCACGACCAGTCAGCGCAGGCACCCTCCCCTTAGCGCGGCAATGAGCATCGTGGAACAGTGGCGCTAAGCGGTCTGTTTTCTCTCGAGGATGACCCCCGCGGCAGAGCCAGGCCAGTAGCTCTCCTCCTGGTCGCCGAACACTGAAATCTGCGTCCACTCGTCCCAATGGTCCTTCTTCTGCTTCGCCACAACTGGAAGGAGCCAAGATACGCGACCGCGCAACCACTTTGCAAGTGGAGAATTAAGTATTTATGGATCAGAGATTTTACATTTAAGCTTTCCCTCAACATGGCAGACGTCCGAGTATTTGGGTTCCCGGGAACCATCTGGGTCTATGGCGCAAACCGGGTTCAGGCCGCGGTCCTACTAGGCGAAGCCGAAACGCAAGTTGTCAATGTGAACCCTGCCGTTTGTGATGTCAGCTTCAGCAAGAGCCATGACCGCGGAATGCTCGCACGTCGAGGCATCGATGTCGAAGGAGAGCCGGCAAGTGAATCAGTGCGAGCGGAGGGATCGCCTCCCACCTCGACGGAACTCGGAAAGCGCGTCAATCGGGCTCTAAGGGAAGAGAAAGAAAGAAAGCGAAAAGCCCTTGACGACTACGCGGAGGACCGGCGAATTGAGAATGCGGAATTGGCAAGCCAACGCGCCCGAGAACGTGCCGAAGACCGGGAGGCTGAGGGTTGAAGCACAAACTCACCGCCGTCTACACACATGCAATCGGCCATCCGGTCCGGCAGGAACTGCTGCGTTTGATCGTCAGCATCGAGTCGGCGATCAGCCCGGTTGAAGCCAGCCGCAGGATAAGCGTAGATCTTTCAAAAGCGGCATACCACATGCGGGTTTTGAAAGAAGCAGAGGTCGTTGTTTTGGTGGAAAAGAAACAGGTTCGCGGAGCAACTGAGCACTTCTACCGGCCGGTGCAGAAAGCTGTCGAGCATCCGGTGATCAAGGCCATTCTCGATGAAGCCTGACCGAAAGCTTAGGTCTAAGCGGCTCGCTGAGCGGTTCGGAAGGGGTCTGCCAGGTTGGCGAGAGCAGGTAGGCACGCAGCTCACGAGTGGCCGTGCCTTTGAAGTCTCCTCGACTGCGCTCTTCAAGGGCATCGTGTGGAAAACCGACAGACGATTGAAAGCAGCATGAAACGTAAGGACGAACGATACCTACTGAGCGTGTATACGAGGGGACTAGGGGGTTGCTGTGTCGGCTCCGTCATGTTCTACGAATCATTGCTAGACGCAATCGAGCACAACGTGCGGCACCCGCTGGCGGACGGATGGGTTCCAATTTTCGGCGGGATGCAGGTGGGCCTTTTAGCCTTCGACATCAACTATCACCTGGTGAAAGAGGCGGGCCGACGCCTTAACCTATAACGGATAAAAGGACTAAGGATGCAACTCGTAAAAACGGTTATTGGAAGGGGAGCGGCACCAGGTCGCGGGGTGCTCGCGATCTCTTTCGCCCTTTCCATCTGTATTGGTGTTGTCGGATCCTCGACGCGACCGGCCGACTGATGCCGAGCTTTTCCGACGAGCTGGAGAAGCTCGCTGAAGAGATTGAGGCGACGGCGCTGCGTGACTCAGAATATCGAGAAGAGGCGGGCCTATCGGTTCAGCAGTGGGAGCTTCTAACCGGGGCCGCTCGGAATGCCAATGGCGTGGTGTCGGTAGTAATGGCATCGGATGTGCCCATTGCCCGATCTCTAGAAGCGCTCGGGCTGGGCGCATACGTCGCGCCCGCTGAGATCGGGGACACCGCACATTTCAAAATCGGTGACCGGGGCCACGAGTTGGTTCCCGAGTAACGGGTCTGGAGGTTACGGAAGTGGACAAGTCCGAGCCGATTGACATGGACATTGAGGATGCGTTCAGCGTCCTTGTCGATTCGACGGAAGAACGCCTAGACATTTCGCTGTTGGATTCGGAAGGCGAGGAGATCGCGTCGGTCTCCGGCACCCTGGTTGGCCCCCCGGAGGCAATAGAGCAGGATGGTCAACGGTTCGGCGAGTTGGTGGTCAGCCGGGACGGCATGAGGGGGGTAGTACATATCCCGGTAGACCCTGAGACCCGATGCACGATTGCGGAGGATGGGAGCATGACCGGAAATCTTCCAAACGGGGGCAGTTGGTCTGTGACCTACCCGGATGCAGAACCCTTTTTTCTGGCCGGCAAAAGGAACCGAGACCTAAGGTCTCTTTAGTGGCCGTCCATAGCCATGTCCTGGGCTGCTTGCCAACTGCCGAAGCGGCTGTAGACGGTGGAGGCCGCCGGCCAGTCTTCGCTGGCTGCGGCCCAATCGGACGAGCGTGGCCAGCGGTCGGTTTCGCGCTCGAACTCGCGCATCGCCTCGATGACCTCCTCCTTGCTCCATCGTTTTCCCCTCGGCTCGAGGCCCGCGGCCCTGATCCCGGCGGCGAAAGAGCCGAAGTGGCGCCGAACCGTGGGGGCCGAGGGAAAGCCGGTGGGCGGGAGTTCCAGGTCCTTCTTTGACGGCGGCCTGCCGGACGTCGCTGCGTAGGCGCGCAGGGCGGAGAGGATCTCCTCCGGGGTCCAGCTCGGTTTGTTGACGTCGATTCCCGCTGTTTTGAGCAGCCGGTTCCAGCCTCCGAAGAGGAGGCGGGCGACACTCGTGGGCGGCCAGTCGGGGAACTCATCGTCCCAGCGCCGGGCACCGCCCAAGCGGACCGGCCGCCAGTCGAGCGTCGTCGGCGCGCGGCCTTCGAGCCGGACCCATTTTCGAACCGCTGCGACCACCTCGTCCTGGCTCCAGCGCATCGGGTTCCCCCGGCGGGCGGAGCAGGCATTGCAGAGCTTTGCCTTGCCGACGACCGGATCGGCGCAGGCACCGCAGGGGTGAGCTCTGAGGTAGCGGCTGACGGTTTCCGGCTTGACTCCGAGCTCGGAGGCGATCGCGCGGTTGCTCTCGCCCGCGGCATGCATGCTGCGGGCGGTTTCCACCCGCTCTGCCAGAGTTCCCTCGGGTCGCGCCGGGTAGACCGGCTCGATCCCTGCCGCTTCCAGTGCCGCCGCCCAGGAGGCGAAGTAGCGGTACACGGTCGTGTTGCCGGGCCAGCGCGGGTGTTCCCGCTCCCACCTGGATTCCTCGGGACCCATGAGGCCGATACCCCGGGCCGATCCGGGGCACCACTCATACGACTTCGGCGGCCTCCCGACCTCCCGCGTCCACGCTCGCATCGCCGCCGCGATCCGCTCCTCGTCCCAGCTGTCGCGCGCGGTGTGGTAACGGCGGGTCGTCGATCGCCTCGGGGTGATCGGTCGCCCTGCGGTAGTGCCGCCGCGCCGTCGTCCCGAGCGGCGCGCCTTCGTCCCGGGGCCGCTCCTGGAAGCTTGCTTTCGCGTTTCCAAACCTGAGAAACCTAGCCGTGTTCCCCTCGTCCGGCGCTCAGCGGTTGGGGCAGTTGATTAATGGCCGGTCCCATGCGGGTTGCCGCCGGAACAGGTCGGCGGCGCTGTCGTCTGGCCCGGTGAATGCGTCCGCGAGAGGCGTCGGAGCACTGCGTCCGGGCGCTGTTGCTGAGAGGCGCATTTTCAAGCTCGGGCGCCCGACTGGCAAAAAGCGCGGCCCGGCCCGAGCAAGAGCCGGACAGCGTCAGGAGCGCTAAAGCACGCCGGGGACGATGGTGGCCCCCAGCGTCAGCAGCGAGGCGGGCAGGGGTTTGCTCTTCGCCTCCACCGCGCTCATCACGATCAGGGTGCCCGAGCTGCGCTGCCACCAGATGACCCGGGCCTTGCGGAGCGCCCCGGCATTTCCCCGGTAGCCGGCAGAACCTTCGGCCCCGAAGCGGGCGGGCTGATAGGTGGAGCCGCCGAGACCTTCGACGTACTGGGTCTTGGCCTGCTTCTTCAGCGCTTCGAGCTTCCGGTCGAAGTTCGCGAGCCACACTTCTGCCGAGGGGCCGGAATCCGCGACCCACGTTTCGATCTTCACTTCGGCCCCGGTTCCCGCGAGCAGGGAGGCCCGGCGCTTGGCGGAGCTGGTCGGCTTCGCCCCGGTATACGCGAAGGCGTTGCATCGCTCTTGGATCACGCCGCTGGGATCGCCGGGTTCGCGGAGGAGGGCTTTGTGCTCGATCGTCTTGCTCAGTTCAAAGGCTTTGGCAAGCGTGTGCTGGGTGATCGTGCCGCAGGCATCGGCGTTGGCGCCGAGGGCGGGCGTCGCGCCGACCGTCGCCCCGAGCAGGGCCAGGGTTGCCCCGAGGGCAATGGCGATGTGTCGGCGAGCTCTCAACATGGTCTGCTTCCTCCTGCGTCTTGATCTGCGGCGTGGTTCCTGCGCTAACCCGGCAACTGGCGCGGGGTCGCGGTCAGAGCCTCGCAATCGCTCCAGACGGTCACCGAAGAGGGCATGTCCGCCAGGCGAAATAACACGTCCGCCAGGCCGAGAAACACGTCCGCCAGGTGTCCGGCAGGGCGGTTTTCGTGTCCGCTAATGCACGCTCCGCGGCCCCTCTGACGGTCGCCTGTCCGCGGCTCATTCGGCACTACAGAGCCAGATCGCAAACGTGTCCGCAAATCGTCTCCGCGAAGGGGAAGTGAGGTTCAGGCGTAGAGGCAGAGCCAGGCGGACATCTGCTTGACAGAGGGGTTGAAGGCCCTACCCTCTACATCCTCATCTCTCAAGCCATTTCACGGCAGTTCCCGCTCTCAAGCGGTCCACATAGGCACTCGAACCAGAGTCCACCTACGATCGTCAAGTCCAAGCTCTTTGCTTGCTTGCTCTCTTTTCGATCCATCGCCGAGCTCCACGCCAACTCCGTGAAGCCAGCACCTAGCTAGGACCACTCCGAGAAGCAGAACCGCGAAGCCTCCTCACCGATCGACGACCCGCGCACGGCCCGACCGCGCCCGGCGAAGCGATCCCCGAAGCAGGCCCGCCGTGATCGGCGAAACGAAGAGACGCGCCCTGCGGCGCGAGCCCGCGGAGTCCGCGAGTGGGCGGCCCGGCGGAGTAACCCAAGAGAAATCAGGGAGGACCGCGATGTAGTCGGCCCTCCCCGGAAAGCAGCGGGGTTGACGGCCCCGCGGAAAGGACAGCGATGTCTCAAGCAGACGCTGCCCCTGTACCGACGACGATAGCCGATGGTGAGGTTCTCACCGAGTCGCACCAGCTCATGGTGGGCCACCGGGAGGAAGCCCAGCGGATCTACAACCGCGAACTGAAGGCGGGACTGCCGCCCCTGGTCGCGCTGAAGAAGGCAGGCCGGGCGATCAAAGCCGGGAGCCGGGCTCGGGTCATGCACCTGGCCGAGCTGCCCTACGTCACCGCCTGAGCGTAGGCGCAGGACCGTCCACGGGTCGAGCGTCGCGCTAAGCGGCGCTCGCCCTCAATCGCTGAGAGGTCTCGCTCCGGCGGGGCCTCCGAAACCTGCTCGGCGTCGCTGCGAGAGCGGCGGCGGCGGTGAGAGAGAGGAACACCATGAGCAACGAAGCAAGCGCTATCCGCCGTGTCATCTCCCGCGTCTCCAGGCGCGAGGACATTCTGGAGCTCCTGAAGATGGCGAAGGTCGAAGTTGTGCGCGGCCTGGCCTTCCGTGACCTGCCTCGCTACGACCGGGGCGTGGCCATCTACCGGGCGGCATCCGAGGCGCTCGGGAACGCCAACGTCCGCGGGCAGCTGCCCCGCTACCCGCAGGCGATCTAGGCCCGACGGGGCGATCCCGCCGCCGCCCGCGTCGGCTCTTCGAGCTCGGCGTCGAGCGGTACGGCTGCAGACACATCGGCGCGCCAGGCAGACCCGCCTTCGCGACGCCGCAAGAGAACCCCGGGCGGGGAGGCCGGCTCGCGCCCGCGAGCGGTTGCCTCTCCGCCTCTATCCGCGCACACCGCGCGAAGGAGGACACAGCCATGACCGAGTATCACAACGAGCCCCTCTGGGTCGGGATGGACGTCGATGCCGAGCTCGCCCGCTACACGGCCGAGGAGGAGCGAAGCGAGGGGGCCATCGCGTCACCGTCGGCGACCCCGAAGCGCCCACCTCGTCGGCGGAGCCTGCGGGTCGCCCTCCCGGCACTCGCGAAGGGAGGCTCTCCACGCCGACCGCTTGCGGCCTGATGCCCGCCGCCGTAGACACCACCCACACCGCCATCTTCCGCGCGCTTGCCTCCTTGGGCGAGCGCGCGGGGGGTGCCGAGGTGGCGAGCGCGCTGCAGTGCGACTGGGAGCCCTTCGAGGTGCAGATGCGCCGCCGGATGCGCTCACGGCCACGCGAGCATCGCGCCGCCTACCTCTGCCTCGCCTGTGCGGGTGCGGAGAAGGTCCGCCACCACCTGGAAGTCACCGGCGTCATCCCCCGCCGCGAGGATCCCGGCCGCCGCAGTCACGGTGTCGTGATCAGGGCGCGCGACCGCGATCTTCGCCGAAGACGTCGTCGCGAGGTCGGACCTCGGCAGGGGCCCGGCCATGGTGGAGGCGGGTGCTGATGCCGAAGACCCGCGAAACGTCTGCGACCCAGGGAGGTCCGTACATGACGAGGCCTCGGCGCGGTGCCGGGATCGTGACCGTGCGGCGCGCCGCCGCCGCGCTTCTGATCGGCGCCTTCGGTAAGGAGATCCTCGACACGCTGCGTTGGCTGGCGATGGTCCGACCGGGCCCGGCCGGCGAGGGGGACATTCGAGCGCTCCTGATCGCCGCCGTCAGCTTCGCCGTCGACGTCGCCCTGATCTACCTGGTCCTGCGGGGGCTGGGCTCGGTGCTGCAGCGACGGCGCCGGAACCGCGAGCTCCTCTCAGCCGAGGGGGTCGGGAGTGGGGAGGCCGATCCGACCCTCGCCGCTGAGGAGCTCGAACCGGCGGGGGCCGAGTGGCCTCGCCGACGGGAAGGGGGGACCGATGATCGCGATTCCGACATCGGCTGAGGAGGACCTGGCCGCGTTTGAAGAGGCCCATTTGGCCGCGACCCCGCGTACGGGGGGTGGCGCCGAGCGGCCCGGGCGCGTGCAGACGGTGAGACAGATGGCCTCACGATGCGAGAGCACGAGCGCAGTTGCGATCGGCGCAAAGCCGTTGGGCGACCTCGAGGGGATGGCGCGCGAGCACCTGGTTCGGGTCGGTCGACCCGGGGGGCCGCCGTTGCGCGCGATGGTTCGAGTCCGCGAGCGCGACCTGGTCATCTGCGACGGAGCTGGCCTCGCCCTCTACACCCTGCGCATCGCCCCGAGAAGCGCCGGCTGGGAGCAGCGCACGATCTCCTATCCGCCCGAGGCCGAGCTGCGGGCGTTGTGCGAGCACCCCGACTGGGCCCGGCGGGTGAGGCGGCTGTGTCTCACCTCAGCACAGGCGCGCGCCTGCCGGGTGCCGGTGGGGGTGGTCGGCGCCGAGGCTCGCGCGGCCGCCGAGCGCGGTGAGCTCCCAGAGGGGGAGGAGGCGGTCTACCGGCTGAGTGCAGCCGCCGCCGCGATCCTCCAGGGCTCCGGCAAGGAAGCCGCCAGGGCCGGGCGCAAGCTGATGGCCGGTGTCGATCGAGCCCGCCACCCCAGCCATGTACCGCTCTACCGCCTGCAGGCGGCTCTGGCCGAGGAGCTTGCCCTCGGCCACTCCCTGGAGGCGATCTGCTCGCGCTCCCCCGGCTTCAGCGATTCGGAGCAGAACAAGGCGGCGAGCCTGCTCTTCCGCCGCCTCGGCCTCATGGGTGCGCGCGATTGCCACGAGCGCCTGCGCTACGCGCGCGTCGCCGCAGCCGCCACCGCGGAGCTCCTCTGCGAGGTGCTCGACCTCGCTCCCGAGCAGGTGGGACTGTGAGCGTGGCGAGCGCTCCGCGACCCCGCGCCCCCGCGCCCACCGAGGCCGGCCCGCCGCAACCGGTCGCGATGCGCGATCGCTCCGGCCGGCGACAGCACCGGGTCCTCGGCTGCGATGCCCACGCGGCGCTTCTCGGCGAGCTGCTCCATACCGCTCGCCCCGGCTTCGTCGAGCTGACCTACGCCCCGCGTCTTGCCAGCGGCAGGCTCGGGTCGTTCAGCCGCCACGACCTCGCCAACTACGTGCGCGCCGGGCGCCGCGAGGATTTCCTCGAGCGGGTGCGTGCCCTGCGCGGCGCTTCGCGGCGCGAGCTCTTCCTCTCGCCGCCGACGCTGCGTGTCCCGGTCCCGGGCAACGAGTCGATCGATTGCTCGGCCGTCGCCTGGGTCGACATAGACGATCCCCGTCGCCTCGACGCCCTGCGCCGATTCGCCCACCCACCCCACGCGGTGGTGGCCTCGGGCTCGGGCGGCGCCCACGCCTACTGGCTACTGGCCGAGGAGGTAGCCGGCGAGCGCTGCGAGTCGCTCAACCGCAGGCTCGCGGCCGCGCTCGGCGCCGACCCCGTCTCGACCAACCGCGGGCGGCTCATGCGGCTCCCCGGCACCCTGAACTACAAGCCGACGAGGACGGGGCGCCCGCCGACCTGGTGTCGGGTGGTGATGTGCGATCTGGCCAAGGCGCCCTACGAGGCGGCCGTGCTCGTGGCGGGCCTGCGCGACCCCAAGGCCCCCCGCGCCGCCCGCCGGCGCCGAGTCCCGGGGGCGTCTGCCGGCCGGGAGCCCTGGAGGACGATGGAAGCCGCCGAGTACTACCGGGCGATCTTCGGCGTCGAGCCTCGCCGCGACGGCAAGGTCCGCTGCCCGAGCCTCGCCCATACCGACCAGCATCCCTCCGCCCATCTCTACCGAGGGATCGGGCGGGGCTGGTACTGCTTCTCCTGCGGGGCGGGCGGCGGCGCCGTCGACATGGTGGCCGCCATGCGCGGCTACCCGACCGGCCGGGCCCTTCGCCGCGACCAGTACGGCGAGTGCGTCGAGGAGCTCCGTCGCATCTTCGACGTCGAGGACCAGGCCCGAAGCGGGGGAGCCCCCTGATGGCGACGATGGTGGCGCCTCCGGCAAAGACGGCGGCCAAGCGCCGGGCGGGCCCGTCGACCTCGACTCCGCGGGCGGCGGCAGTGAGCCCGCGAAAGGGATCCGGGTCGAAGGCGAAGCGGGTTTCGGCCCGGGATGCCGAGACCCGCCGTTCAGCGGTCGCCGATCTCAAGGGCGAAGCACGCAGCGGCCGCCGCAAGCCGGCTGCGCTCCTGGCCGATCCGAGGGCAGAGCGGGTGCGGGTTCTGACCCTGCTCTCGATGATGCCGCGCTGCTCGATGCGCGTGGCCTTCGAGGCGCTCCTCCTCTGCCAGGTCAACGGCGCCCGCCGCTGCGGCGAGCTCAGCGGCGCTGAGCGGGCCGCGATCGAGGCGACGCTCTTTCAAATCGGCATGGGCATCGTGCTCCCTCCCACCGCGGTGCCCGGCCAGTCCGAGGGGATCGATCACGAGCTCGACCGGATGTTGCGCGGCGCCCGCGCCCAGGCGCCGTCGGTCGAGCTCGTGCCCTCGGAGTTCGCTGCAGCGCGCGCGGGCCTCGAGTCCGACCCGCTGCTGTTGCGCATGGTCGACCGCCTGGTCGACGCGGTGCGCCTCTATGCCGAGCGCGACGACGGGGGAGCCAGAGCCCGCGTCGTCGCCGGGCAGTGGATCCGCTACCGGAACTACTGCGCCAAGGTCGAATCGGGGGAGTATCCGCCGCCGAGGCTGCGCGGTCCGGCGGTGCTCGAGTGATCGCCCGCGCGCTGGCACTGGCCCTGGCGGCATCGGCTTGCCTCATGGCCGGCGGTTGTTCGAGGGCTGATCCAAGCGGCCTCGAGGCCCCGGTTCATGGTCTAATCGTCTCGGTCGCGGACGGCGACACGATTACCGTCCGCCTCGACACCGGGGAAAGGCGAAGGGTGCGACTGCTCGCGATCGACTCCCCGGAGAAGTACCCGACCCGCTATGAAGGCCCGGAGGAGTGCGGCAGCCTTGCGGCGTCGGCCTTCATGGAGCGCTTCACGGGCCGGGAAGTGGTCCTGGTCTCCGATCCCAGCCAGGACGCGCTCGACGGCTACGGGCGGCTGCTCCGCTACGTGCAGCTGCAGGACGGCATCGACCTCGGCGCCTCGGTCCTCGCCCGCGGCCTGGCGATGCCCTACGTCTTCGCGGTCCCCGCGCACCGGTCCGGCCGCTATCGGGACCTGGCAGAGCGGGCTCGGGCCGTGGGCCGTGGGAGCTGGGGAGCGCCTTGCGGCGGGGATTTCCACTCCTCGCTTCCAGGGGTTCAGGACGGCCTTTGAACACCGCGGCCGGCCGGCTCCGATCCGGTTCATCCAACTGACGGGAGGTAGCACTGCATGGGCAAGATCTACGCGATGGTCGTCGTCGTCGAAGCCGACGACGGCGAGGAAGCGATGGCGCGGGTGGGGGAGGAGGTCTCAACAGCACCCGCGAACGCGCACTTCGTCGGTGAGCCGGTCGAGGTCGAATGGGCCGAGCGGTACACCAGCCGGTCGATCGCCCGGCAGATCGCCGGCGGCCCGATCGAAGTCTTCAGCGCCGAGGTGGCCCACCGGCACGAGGGGTTGCACCTCTTCGCCGACGAGGGCGACCGCAATGCCTTCGCCACGGCCGCCGAGTCGGAGGGCGAGACCGTCCGGCGGGGCGAGCTGACCGTCAACGACGAAGAGGCCGCCAAGCGCCTGATCTCCGCCGAGGTCGCAGCCCCGGTGGTGGGCAGGAGCACCTCACCCGGCCGATCGCCCCTGCCCGATGCCTGCGGTGGGCGCCGTTCTGCGACGTCGCCCGAGAAGCCAGTCGCGCCCGCCTCGGCGGACAGAAAGGATCCGATGGAGATGGTTCGGGAAATGCCCTCAGGCCCCGGGCCGGGTGCCTCGGCGAGCTCGCCGCCACTCGCCCTGATTGCCGGGGTCGGAGAGGCCGGCGGATCCCTGCCGACTGCCGCCGCGCTGGCCTGCGCGGGGACCGACACCGACCGGGCGACGCTCCTGGTCGACCTCGGCGGTGGGCGGCCTCGCCCGACGCTTCTCGCCACTCCGGCGGCGCGAGCCCTCGAAGCATGCGTGGGCAGTGCGCTTCCTCTCGCGGCGGTGGCGGCGCGGGGTGGCTTTTGTCAGCTCGCCCTCCCGGACGACGATGCGGGCCTCGCCGCGCTCGCCACCGTCCTCGCGGTCGCCGACGGGACTCCCGCCGTGGTGCATGTGCCCGGCGGAAGGCTCGCGGCGCTACTCGATGCGCGGATTGCCCCGCGAGCCGCGGCGGTCCTCCTGTGCAGGGCCGACGGAGAGGACCCGCCGTCGGTCTCACCCCTCTGCCTCGAGCTGCTGGAGCGCGGCCTCACGGTGGCGGTGCTCGAGCGGCGGCTCGGGTGGGCGAGCGAGCGGCGAGCGCTCTTCGGTGGGCTGCGCCCCGACGAACAGCACGGGCTCCCACAAGCGCTCAGGCAATGGTTCGCCGGCGGCGCGGCAGGGCAGGCCGGGGCTCTCGCCGGGGCGGGCGCGGCCTGACAAGCGATGGCGGGCGCGCTGCGTGTCGATGCCTTCTCCCGGAGGGATCACCGGAGGTCGTGCTGACCACCGATAGGGAGGCAACCGACCCCCTGGGCGCTTCGGGCCGGAGCTGATCGACCGGCCGGGCTGGGCAGTTGGCACGGTCCAACTCCCGCGCCCGGCCTTCTACCAAATGCAATGGAAGGGAGCAGTGGATGCCTACGCTCGTGATCAACGTCGAGTGCGAGGACTCGACCGACCTCGACTACCTGCGGACCAAGGCGGTCGGCCTGGTCGAGGACTACGTCGAGGACGTCAAGGAGGAAGGCCGGATGGACGGCAGCGTGGAGGTGAGCTGGGACATAGAGGACTGACGGCGGTCGGCTTCTCGGTGGGTTTCGCGTCGAGGGCCGCCCTTGCTGTATCGAGCAGGCGAAGGGAGTGAAAATGAACATCGAGGACCGACCGGGTTCGGCGGGCGCGCGGTTGAAGCGGGCAGGCCGGGTCCGGGTCAGAAGGAAGTGCGGACGGACGCGACGGACACCGTCGCCAAGGTCCTGTGCTGCCCGCGCAGCTTCGGCGAGGACGAACGACCGCGACCTTTTAGCGTCGCCTCGTCCTGTCTCGCCGAGGTCGGGGGAGGCGAGGCCGCGTGAGCACTGAAACCGCGCGCTGCGACAACTGCCGGCGGATCTACCCGACGGACGAGCTGCCCGAGCCCAGGCGACTGAGCGAGCGCCTGGACACCGATGGCCCGATACCCGCGGGCGAGTGTCCGTCCTGCGGCGCGCTCGCATACCCGGAGTCGGCAGGTCAACGCGCCATCCGCGAGCTGGCCGAGGCGACCGGCTACAGCGACGGCAGCGCCGACGACGAGACCGGGGTGGACGCGCTGATCGCCTACAAGGACTCGCTGGAGGATCGCCTGGTACCGATGATCGACGGCGATGCGGCGGGGCTCGACCGGCTCGCCCGGCTTCTCAACGGGTTCGCAGAGGACGGCGAGGAATGGGACCACGCCGAAATCTGCAACGAGCTGGTCAAGGTGCTGCGAGAGTGCGGCCGCAGCGTGACGCTGGTTGACGACTAGAAGGTCCCCTCGCCTCCCGGTGCCGGGTTGTCGCTGCGGGGCATCCCGGCCGTAGGTCCCGACAAGCCCGGTCCCCGACAGCCCGGGGGCCTCCACCAGCCGCGGCGGGGAAGCGCCCGACCGCGGCCATCACAGATTGAACCCTCGGCCCGCGGCGCTGCCCGCGGGCCGGTCGACCCTTGCCCGGATCGGGCGAGGAAAGGAGCACTGCATGTACCCGAGCTACAAGTTGATCAAGGAGATCAGGAAGACTGCCGGCGGCAAGATCCCGAAGGAGGGCATCGAGCGCTCGCTGGAGCTGATCGAAGCCGATTGCCCCGTGGGGGCCCTGATGTCGACCCTCGCCGCCCGCGAGTTCAGCGACGTCATGCTCGACGCCGCCCGGAACCGCCCCCGGCCCGAGTTCTTGGCGTGGATGACGATCGCCGCCGCCGGTCCGGGCCGCGCCCGTCGTGCCGTCGCGAGACGGGCGACCGGGATCGTGCCACCCCACGAGCTGGTCGAGACGCTGGTTGCCCGCGGCGATCTTCAGGCCGCCTGCGAGAAGCGGGCCGAGGCCGCCACCAGTGAAGAGGAGTGGGGGGCATGGCTGCTGCTCGCCAGGCTCCGGGGCCACGAAATTCGTCGGCTCGTCGAGCGCCAGGCGCCGCTCCGCCGGCGCCTCGCCGCCGCCCGGCGCGAGGCCAGGCGCCCCGTCAACCCACAGCTGGCGGTCCAGCTCGCAGAGCTGGGACTCGTCTGATCACCGCGGCTAGAGCCGGGGGACCTGAAACCAGATGCGCCCGCCTCGCGGGCAGGAAGGAAGCGCGATGCACCCGATGCGCCGAATCGAATTGATCAGAAGCACCCTTGCCGACGGGGAGGAGGGCGCCGCCGAGATCCGCGCTGCGGCTCGACTGCTCGAGCGGACCTTCTCAAGCGGCGAGGTTCTCGGTGCTGTGGCCGATCCTGACTTCCCGGGCGCGCTTGTCGCCGCCGCCCAGGGATGTGGCGCGAGCGAGGAGCATGCCTGGCTCACCCTCGCGGCGGCAGGTCCCCGGCGGGCGCGGCAGGTAATGGCCTGGCGCGCGAGCGAACTGGTCGACGCGGATCAGCTCACCGCTGTGGCGGGCAAGAAAGGCCGTGCCCGCAGGCGGGGCTTCAGGCGGCTGGCCTCCGGTCGGGGCGAGGCGGCCGCCGCGGCCGGTGCCTGGGCGCTCCTCGCGCACCTGCATCAGGGGGAGCTGCGGAGACTGGTGCGGGCTCGCCCGGTGCTCGCCGTCGCCGACCGCCGCGCCCGCGCCTCCCGGGCCCTTCGCCCGGCGCTGGGTTAGCGCGGGCGCGACATCCAAAGGGACGAGAGGAGGTGGTCGTAATCGCGCTGAAGACGATCGGCGATGCCGCTCGTTTCTTCCTGAAGCGGCACTGGGTCAGGACGCGCATCGGCCCCTACGTCGTGACGACGACCGAGGTACGCCCGGGCGCCTATGAGACCAACGTCAGCTGGGGCGAAGCGGGCGACCAGGTGGAGGAGTTCGGATCGGGCCTCGCCTTCGACGTCGGAGAAGCAGATGCCGACCATAAGGCGATCTGCACCCGGATCGAAGAAGGCGTCGGGCAGGTGCGGGCGCCGAGCGACTATCCGCCGGCCGCCTGAGCTGCTCGCGGGCTCGGGTCTACCGCACCGGCGAGGCCGCCCTCGGATCTCGCCGGCCTCGAGCACCTGCGCTTTGGCGTCCCGATGGGGCGTCGCGCAGACATGCGCAGGGCGCCTCGTGTCCGAGCGGGATCAACAACTGAAAGGAGCAGAGGATGAAAAGAACCCAGAGCGGAGGGGCGGGATGTTGAGCAACACCCGCACCTTCACCCTCGACGGCATCTCCGCCCGCCCGGTCCGGGTCGAGGTGGACGTCCACCGCGGCCTGCCGAACTTCACGATCGTCGGGCTGCCCGACGCGGCGGTGCGGGAGGCGCGCGAGCGGGTGCGGGCGGCCCTGGTCAACTGCGGCTTCGAGTTCCCGCTGCGGCGGATCGTCGTCAACCTGGCGCCGGCGAGCCTGCGCAAGGCCGGGCCCGGGATGGACCTGGCGATCGCCGTGGCGCTGCTGAGCGCCTCCGGGCAGCTGGAGTGGGAGGGGCTGGCGCGGGTGGCGCTGGCGGGGGAGCTTGCCCTGGACGGCTCGACGCGGTCGGTGCAGGGGGCACTGGCGATGACCGAGGCGGCAATGGAGAGCGGGATAGAGACCATTGTCGTCCCGGCCGAGAACGGCCCGGAGGCAGCGCTTGTCGAGGGCATCGACGTGGTTTCGCTCGAGGACCTCGGCCAGCTCCCGGCGTTCGTCTCCGGCGAGTGGTCAGCGCCCCGTCCACGGCCCCTTCCGCTGCCGCTCGATCCACGCTCCGGCGCCCCCGACATGGCCGATCTCCGTGGCCACGGCCACCTTTCGCCACACCCTCGAGGTGGCCGCGGCCGGAGGGCATTCGCTGCTTATGGTCGGTCCTCCCGGGGCCGGCAAGTCGCTCGCCGCGAGCCGGCTGCCGTCGATCCTGCCGCCGCTGGCCCCGGTCGAGGCGCTCGAGGTGGCGCGGATCGCCAGCGCCTGCGGCAGGCTCGGCTCGGGCCTCGGTGGCGGCCGGCCCTTCCGCGCCCCGCACCACACGATCAGCGCCGCCGGGCTGATCGGCGGCGGCACGCCGCCGCGACCGGGGGAGGCGACCTTGGCCCACCGCGGGGTCCTCTTCCTCGACGAGCTCTGCGAGTTTCGGCGGGACGCCCTGGAGGCGCTGCGAGCGCCGCTGGAGGCGGGGGAAGTGGCGATCTCCCGCGCCGGCGGCCAACGCAGCCTCCCCTGTCGGTTCATGCTGGTAGCCGCGGCCAATCCCTGTCCCTGCGGGCGGGGCGAGACGGACCCGGACTGCTCCTGCGCTCCCCACGACGTTCAGCGCTACCAGGGGAAGCTGAGCGGGGCTTTGGTGGACCGGATCGACGTCCTCGCCGCGGTGCGCCAGCCGAGCGCGGCCGAGATCGGCGGGGTGCCGGGAGAATCGTCGGCGGCGGTACGGGACCGGGTCTGCCTGGCCCGAGAGCGCCAGGAACGTCGGCTCGGGCCGGGACGCTGCAACGCGGAGATGACTCCGGCGGAGGCGCGTGCCTGCACCCTCAGCTCGGATGCCGCCGCTCTACTGGCGGACCTCTACGCGCGTCGGCGGCTCAGCGGCCGCGCGCATGACCGGGCGGTACGCCTGGCGCAGACGATCGCCGACCTCCTCGGCGCAGGGGAGATCGGCGAGGAGCAGATGGCCCAGGCGCTGCGAATGCGGAGGCCGGGTTGTGGTCTGGGGCTCCGCTGTTGACGGCCGGAGGGGCCGCCGTCGCCTTCGCGGCCGACCGCGGTCTCCGGCGCCTTTGTCCCACTGAGAGAGGAGACATCGATGGCTGAAATCTGTCGGAAGACTCCGCCGCTCTGCGGCGCCTGCGGCAGAAGCTGTAGAGCGCAGGCGGTTATCTGTAACGCATGCGCCAGGCAACTCGCCGCCGCCGAGCCGCTGCTTGGCATCGGACCCCCCGGACTTGACCGCGTCTGGTCTTCGGCGCCCTTTGAGGGCGTCGCCCGCGACCTCGTCGCTGCCCTCAGGTTCCGGCGCTCAGTATCGGCTGCCTCGCTGTTGGCGGATCGGATCGAGTGGCTGGCGCCGCGGCACATGCTCAGCGGCACGATCGTTCCGGTCCCGGCCGAGCGGCGCGGCTCCCGCCGCACCAGGTTCGAGCCGATCGGCGAGCTCGCCGCCGCTCTCGCCGAGCGCCTCGAGGCCCCTCTTGACAGGTGCCTCGAGCGGCGTTCGCCCGGCCCACTCACCGGTGGGCGGCGAAGGCATAAGTCACCTGGTCCACCCGCAATCCGCGCCACCGGAGCTGCCCCTCGAAGCGTGATCCTCCTGGATGACGTCCTCGAGAGGGGCGCGACGCTGACGGCATGCGCGCGGGCACTTCGCGCCGCGGGGGCCTCGCGCGTGGTGGCGGTGACCGTTGTTCGTCGGGTGTGAGCGCCGGCAGTCCGGTGCCAGTTAGTCCTCATAACCATTCAAAGGAGGTCATGTGGAAGTCCTTGTGTTCCTCTATGGGCACCGTCACGGGCACGACATCTCCGTTTACGTGAGCGAGGAGCTGGCGGTCGCCGAGGGGGCCCGGATCGCTCGCCAATGGTGGTCGCAGGCGCGCGATCGGGACGCCTCACTGCCGGGGCGCCCGCCCGAGGAAGACCTCAAGGCGTTCGAGCTCTACTTCGAGGCAATGCGCGGCTTCGAGTATTGCGAGATGTTCGTCTGCCCTGTGGAGGGCGTCGGCGCGACGCTGGTCGAGCGGTGAAGGTGGCGTCCGACGCCGACGCCCTACGACGCGAAGCCGAGCGGGTGCTCGGTGAAGACCGGGCTCCTGTCGAGGTGCTCGAGGACCTCGTCGCGCGGTTCGGCGGGCCGTCCGAGGCAGGCCCTCGGCAGCGACGCCTGAAGGTTGGAGATCAGTCCCCGCAGGGCCGGTCGAGCGCGGAGGTTGTCGAAGAGCTCCTCGCCGCCGCCACGGACAG
>Ga0068851_10000184_pt1 | contig 31143 bp, 26 predicted proteins | sample KBSCornC12_FD_66588 | JGI IMG/M metagenome (GOLD analysis project Ga0068851, IMG submission 66588) | Corn rhizosphere microbial communities from Kellogg Biological Station, Michigan, USA - KBS Corn C1-2 | ecosystem: Host-associated > Plants > Roots > Rhizosphere > Soil ...
CCAATAATCAACCGCTTCTTTGGAAACAAAACGGCCGGGATTGTGAGGATCCATATAGCGCAGGAAATACCAGGATGATCCTGCATAACCAGGCATGGTATCCGTTTCAAAATGCATTCCTGATCTTGGGTGCGCCCATGATGTATGACGAGCCAGTGGTGATCGGCCATCAGGTGAAGGTTTGAAATCATCTAACTCAGGAAGAAAATGAGGGAGCAGATAATCCGGTAATTCATGCACTACAGTGTCATCATCATAATAAATAGGAAAGGGCTCTCCCCAATATCGTTGCCTGCTGAAATTGGCATCACGCAGCTTGTATTCAACTTGTCTTATCCCTAATCCATGTTTCTCCAGGTATTCCAACATAGAGGCAATCGCTTCCTCTACATTCTGTCCATCCAGGAAAGAGGAATTCATTAACGTACCTGTTCTTTCTTCTTTATCTGTTGCCTGCACATTTGATCGGTCGATGATCTCGAGTATGGGAAGTCCATGATGAGTTGCAAAATTGCGATCGCGCTCATCATCACCCGGCACAGCCATAATGGCTCCGGTACCGTAATCTCTCAATACATAATCTGCAATCCAGATTGGGATCAGGTTGCCTGTGATGGGGTGAATGGCAGATGCTCCTGTCCATACTCCATGCAGTGTTTTTTGTCCGGCAATTTTTTGTTCAGCAGAACGTGACCGATAGCCTTCTAAATAGGATTCAACCCGAGCTTTATCATGTTCTGGTGTAATGACTGATACCAATTCATGATCAGGAGCGAGTACCATAAATGTGCAGCCAAAAATGGTGTCTGGTCGTGTTGTAAAAATTTTAATAGAATGCGAATCGTATCCACCGATTTTGAAATCAATAAATGCACCTTCTGATCTTCCAATCCAATTACGTTGAATGGTCTTCAGGCTTTCATTCCAGTCTAGGTTTTTCATTCCGGACAATAATCGCTCTGCATACGCCGTGATCCGAAGTGACCATTGCAGCATTTCTTTTTGTACAACAGGAAATCCACCTCGCTCACTGACTCCATCTTTGACTTCATCATTGGCTAAGACCGTTCCCAGTGCTTCACACCAATTGACATAGCCGATTTTCCTAAAGGCTAATCGGTAATTCATCAAAACATTGCTTTGCTCAGCAGGAGTCATACTTTTCCATGATTCTGCCGTAAAGGAACTATGTGCAGTTGAGGCTGCGTGAGCACCATGACTTCCCTCTTTTTCAAAAATGGAGATCAGTTTTGAAATCGGTTGTGCCTTGTCCGTGTCCTTATCATAATAATGCTTGAACAATTGGAGAAAAATCCATTGTGTCCATTTGTAGTAGGACGGATCATCTGTTCGTACTTCACGGCTCCAATCAAAGGACAAACCTATGTTGTCCAACTGTTCTCTGAACCGGACTATATTATCACTGGTACTTTTTGCTGGATGCACGCCGGTATCCAGGGCGTATTGTTCTGCAGGTAATCCAAATGCATCATAACCCATAGGGTGGAGCACATTGAATCCTTTTTTTCGCATGTATCTAGCTACAATATCACTGGCGACATAACCCAGGGGATGGCCCACGTGAAGCCCTGAGCCGGACGGATAAGGAAACATATCCAGGACATAGTATTTCGGCCTGGAGGTATCTTCAAAGACTTTATATAAGGAGGACTCCTCCCATTCTTTTCTCCACTTGGATTCAATCTGCTTGTACGGTAGCTTCATAGGATGTTAAAATCGGAAGGCAAAAATAGGGAGAAGCACCCACAACGCCCTGCCCCTAAATCCCCTCAAAGGGACTTCCTTTCCACTTTTATCATAAAGACACAGTCCTATATGGCTTTTCACCCTTTCTGCCTCTTCAACCTTTTCTACCACTTCTAACTCTTCAGCCTTTTCTACCTCTTCTGCCTCTTCAGCCTTTTCTATCTTTGACCCATGAGGAAATTCATTTTTACGCTGGTTCTCTTGCTGGCAGGGTATATAGGATACCTGTATTTCTTTGGCAAAGGAGAGGATAAGTCAAATGCCAAAACTATTGTTGTGGATACCAGGGACTTAGCGAATTCGGTGACTTTATTTCTATCCCATCAATCGGAAAAATATAATAATCAAGAATTTGATTCAATCATGCAACGCGTAAACGTCGGTGTTGAAAATCTAAAATCCTCTACCAAACAAGAATCTGATATTTACTGGGATCGATTGCGTGATATACAAATCGAGCTCATGAAAGTGGATTCATTAAAACTCTCGGTCAAAAATCGTCGGCAGTATAGGAATATGTTGAAAGAGTTGCACGAAGTATTAGGATACTAAAATTCAATTTGAGGCAATTTTTTCTACGTCCGATCGCAAACCCTAATCGCCTGTATCCTATCGATCAGGATATTTCCCTGGAATTGAAAAGGTGGGTCGCTATGATAAGCTTCAAGCAAAATGTAACGATATTCATCATTGGGGGTAAACCTGATATGATAAGTTTTCCAATCTAAATGTTCGATCAGGGGGCTTTCGTAAATCAATTGATCTTTCTGGCATTTGAGTTTAGAGATCCACACTCGCAATTTAATTGGGCCATCATATCCAGAATAAGTATCAGAATGTGCGAGATCTAAATACCAGTCATAGCATGTTCCTTTCCTTAATGGTGTTGTCAGTCGCTGACCGATGCTTTCCCATGTGCTGTTTTGACGGGTGATCAAGCCTACGTAAGTTTCGCCATCCGATGGAAGAGTGTACACGCCCCAAAATCCAGGAAGTATGTCGGGCGTCGTTCCTTCCTTGCAAGCTGTCCAGCCTTGGGGTGTAGTGGCATCTGCTGGTTCGTCTTCGAAGGAGGGGTTGAGAAGTTCGATGGATTGGGAGTGAAGGCTGAGGCTAAGGCTGAGGCTGAGGCTGAGGCTGAGGCTGAGGAAAATACTCTTCAGGTACATGGGTGAAAGATAGCTGTGATGTAGGGATCTCCAATCACGAAATCCCCAATCCTTTCATAGTTTGCTACATGTTTAAGGAAAATAATGAGGCCGCAGGCCGACGGTCCCTGAGCGCTTGTTATGAGCGGAGCCGAATAAAGCCGAAGGGAGGAAAACATGTTTCATTTCAGGCAAGAACGAAATAAAGACCTCCATTTAGTTGGGATTCCCACATGTTTAAGGAAAATAATGTTTCAGGAAAACATGTTTCATTTCAGGCAAATACGAAATGGAATTGCACTTCAAAATAGAAGGCCTTGGGCTTCGCCGAATTCCACTGTCTTCTCGCCATTAATGCCCTTCCTTCCTACTTCATAATTCCTTATTCGCAATTCTTACTTCTTCTCACTCTCTCACCCTCTTACTCTCTCACTCTCTAAGCTTCTCACTATATTTGCCCCAATGGCTACCGGCAGGATCATCCTTTCTGAGCAAAAACTCAACCTCGTCCTTGACCGTCTTTCCCACCAACTCATTGAATATCACGGAGATTTTAAAGATACGTGCCTGATTGGCATTCAGCCCCGAGGCAAGGCCCTGTCCGATCGCCTGATTGAAAGACTTAAATCTATAGGCCATTTCAAGCACCTCCAATACGGACTTTTAGATGTCACTTTCCATCGCGATGACTTCCGTACCCGTCAAGGGCCATTGAAGGCCAGCGAGATGAAGATGGACTTCCTGGTGGATAATAAGAAAGTCATACTCATTGATGATGTGCTCTATACCGGTAGAACAATCCAAGCCGCTATATCAACTCTTCAACATTTCGGAAGAGCAGAAAAAATAGAATTATTGGTTCTGGTAGATCGTCGTTTCAATCGCGACCTGCCGATTCAATCTGATTATGCAGGAATGGCAGTCGATGCCTTGGATCAGGCATATGTAAAAGTAGAGTGGGATGAAGGAGGTTTAGGAAAAGTGAGGATTTATCCGACTAAAGAAGACGCTAAGTAAGAAAATAGTGAGTAGTGAGTAGTGAGTAGTGAGTAAGGCCTGAAGGGCCGCAATCAATCAGCATTGGGTGTAGCCCAATGCAAATTGTATGAGTGAAAAGTGAAGAACGAAAAGTGAAAAGTGAATAGTTAATGGCGAGTAAACAACTGAGCACGAAACATCTTCTGGGGATCAAATACATTACCCCGGATGACATTGAACTCATCTTTGAGACGACGGATCAATTTAAAGAAGTCATCAACCGTCCGATCAAGAAAGTGCCTTCGTTACGTGACGTTACCATCGCCAATCTCTTTTTTGAAAATTCAACTCGCACCCGCATCTCATTCGAACTGGCTGAAAGAAGATTGAGTGCCGATGTAGTTAATTTCAGTGCAAGCTCTTCCTCTGTCAGCAAAGGCGAGACATTACTCGATACTGTCAATAATATCTTGTCGATGAAAGTTGACATGGTGGTGATGCGTCATCCGGCACCGGGTGCTCACATGTATCTCTCTCAACGCATTGATGCCAATATTATCAACGCTGGTGACGGCACACACGAACATCCAACTCAAGGCTTACTTGATGCCTATTCGATTCGCGAACGATTGGGAAGTGTGCGAGGAAAAAAGATTGTGATCGTTGGTGATATCAAACACAGCAGGGTAGCGCTAAGTAATATTTATTGCCTCAACAAATTAGGGGCCGAAGTAAAACTTTGCGGCCCGCCTACCTTGATGCCAAAACATATTGAAAGCCTCGGTGTAAAAGTGGAGCATGATCTCAAAAAAGCATTGGAGTGGTGTGATGTGGCAAATGTATTGCGCATACAATTAGAAAGACAACAAATCAAATATTTCCCGAGCCTTCGGGAATACAGTATGTTTTATGGTATCAATCGTGCAGTGCTAGATTCACTTTCCAAACCAATTGTGATCATGCACCCAGGACCGATCAATCGAGGTGTTGAAATCTCAAGTGATGCTGCGGACTCCGAGCATTCAATTATACTTCAACAAGTAGAGAATGGGGTAGCTGTGAGGATGGCGGTATTATATCTGCTGGCCGACAAAAGAGATTAATGGCTGCTTAATTATTTCTAAATTTATCCAATTTAGATGTCCTGATGCCAGCTTTATTATTCTCAACTTTAATTTTCTGCACACTGTGTTTTGGATTCACTGCCAAATGTCAGGGTTCACTCGTGACATATGAATCAGATTGGGTAATAAAGGAACATTGGCAGGAACATTTACCGGATGCCTATATAGTTAATGATTCAATTTTAATGCTGGTAGGACTGAATGTGAATATGATCAGCAAGTCGGTAAATTTTTTTATTCGGTGGGTGTCAACAACGGGCCAAACCACCAGGGAAACTGAGATCCTGAATTTTCCAAATCCAAATGGTTATTCCTATCAATTGTCTTCGTATTTCAGAGGAAGTACAAGGGACAAGGATTTTCTTTACATCATAGCAGCTGCCGATATCCAAAATTGTTGGGATCAGGGTGAAATGTACACGGCTTTTCACCTGGTCAAGATCAATATTGATGATGGCACATTACTAAAGGATACATTGTTATGCCAGGATGGGCTACGGTTTTTTCATAATATTAATACCACAGCTCAGGAAGATTCTCTTTATATCTATGGCTTCATGGGATATACGAATGAGACACCGAAGACCATGCTTTGGACGATGACCAAAGATTTCGGAGGCATTACTGAAAATATTATACATACTGTTGAAACTTCTTTATTTCCAATTGGAGATACAGGCTCTAGCAGGTTTGTCGCCGGAACACATTATCCATATGAGGATGGCACTAAGCGATATTTAAGGGATATATGGTATGGTGAACTGATCGGCAATGAGGTTACAGAAACTAAAAGGTTGGTTTATTTTGAAGAGCATTATTTGCATAAAGTCCGTGTTCTGGATACGACTGAAATTGCATTTTTAGCTTTCAATTATGACGGGTTCTATTACGATGAATCTGTTATTTACGTTTTGCGTCACGATACATTAGCCTGGAATTTCTATGACTTTTTCGACCAGGAAGTGGAGGATATTTTCAAAGTAAAGAATGATTATGTGATATTGCAATCCTCTTTTAGTGAAAGCGATGACCGAAAAGATAAAATTTTACTTCATTCAATAGATCAGGCTGGTTTCCCATTTGCGCAAATTGAGTTTGTGGTTCCCTGGATTGTCTATGCTCATGGTGGTATACGCCTGGGCAATCACTATTATGTGTTTGTGCAAATCAGTAATCGCCAGGAGCGACAGGATGTAGTAGATGGTATTATTCCATTGGAAGTTGCAAAGTATGAATACACGCACATCTTTAAATTCCGGGTCAATGAGTAGGTGGCTGTTTGTCTGGTTTTGTTTCTGGGTTGGAACCATATCCGCACAGGTTAGTTTTATCAGGAATCATCCAATTCCCGAAAATTTTGATGTCACTGCATATGCTGAGCTTACGAATGGAAATTTCGTATGCTGTGCAACATCAGCAACAAAACATATGATTTATCTTTTTGACAAGTGTGGAAACATGTTGACTTCTTTGCAATTAAATGCAATGGGGGATTACATGGGTATTCAGAGCATCGTAGATTTGGATTCCAATCGCTTCCTCGCATCCGGCTGGATTCGGGATTCAACTATTAAATCCATCCATGTAATACTCAATAGCAACGACCTGGGTGTACAAAATCAAAAAAAGTATTTTGAAACCCTCCCCCTCGTAAAGGGAAATGCCCAGGAGGTTGAAGGTAGAATTTTACTGGCGGGTGTACGCGATGATCGTGTTTATGCCACACAATTGAATGAACAATTAAACAGGAATCTGTATGTACAACGGGTATTTAATTCCACTAAGCATCCTGAATTTGAACATTTGAATTGGGTAGGGACCCAGGCCGACCGTATCTATATTAACGAAACTTATACCCTGGCAGGGACCCACGATCATTATAGCAAGATCAGGTGCCTTGACCGGAAATTAAATGACAAATACATCATCAATTTCAGACCCGACACATTATATTATGTTCTGAATCGTTCGATATGCTATTTGGGCGGAGATACCATTTTGATTGGGCCTACCATTCATAATGAAGATTGGTCTCAACATGAAGACATCTTGTTGAAATATTACAAAGACACACTGATTTCACGAAAAGAAATCACGCCCGACAAAAATTTCTCACGGTATTCAACATGCATTTTCAATGGCGAGCGTATTCGGTGTGTGAATTATGATGGTGTAGCAGCAGAATTTGATCGTAATGGAAACCTGCTATTCGCAGATGATCATCTGACTTCAATTCTCAAAGAAGGAGATATGAGCGATGCATTTTTAACAATGGATGGCGGTTTTTTTAGTGCGAGACATATATATATTCCCGGGGGACATGCCATGAAATTGATCAAAATTACAGCTGATTACAGTTTGGATTCTCTGCCTTCTCCGGAATGTATGGTAGGAACACAGGATGACAATAGTTCTCATAATGTGTTGGTTTATCCAAATCCTGCACATGATTTTTTCTATGTGCAGGCATCCCAGGTGATCTCGCAATTCATGATCTATAATCTTGAGGGAGAATTACTGGCGCAGGGAAAGCCTGAACAAAAAGAATTCGATGTACAACTCAATTTGATACCAGGACTTTTTGTGCTATATATGCAATCAGGTAAGGACTGGATAACCCAAAAAATTTTAATCCTGGAATAATTCAGGAATAGTTATCCCTTGTATGGAATACCTGAGGATTTCAACTCCACTTCCTGTCTCATAGATTCTTTATAAGCCGCCACCATATTCCTGACATTTTCATCCGAACTACCAATGATCTGAACAGCAAGAATACCTGCATTCTTCGCACCATTGATAGCCACTGTTGCCACAGGAACTCCACCTGGCATTTGAAGAATAGAAAGCAATGAGTCCCAGCCTTCAGTCGCATTAGAACTTGACTTCACCGGAACACCAATAACAGGAAGCGGAGTGAGGCTTGCAATCATTCCAGGTAAATGAGCAGCACCACCAGCACCCGCAATAATCACTTTTATTCCACGACCTGCTGCATTCTTAGCGAACTCTACCATTTTCTCCGGAGTACGATGCGCAGAAACGATATCCAATTCAAATGGAATCTTGAAATGCGTCAATATATCCGCAGCTGCTGACATCACTGGTAGATCAGAATCCGATCCCATTACTATACTGACTAAGGGTTGGTTCATGATACTACTTTGATCTGGTCTCTAATAAATGTGGCTGTTCGAATGGCACGATTGATACTTCTATTCGCAACCGTCACATGTCCCATCTTGCGGAATGGCTTTGTAAATTTCTTTCCATAAAGATGAACATACACTGAACCCATTCGCAATGCTTGTTCAACTCCTAAATATTTAGCAGGACCTTCAAATCCTTCTTCCCCTAAAATATTCAACATCACAGCAGGAAAAGAAAGTTGTGGATCTATGAGCGGTAAATTGCAAATAGCCAACAAGTGCTGTTGAAACTGGCTCACATTGCAGCATTCAATTGTATGATGCCCACTATTATGTGGTCTTGGTGCCACTTCATTAATCAGCCAATCGCCCTCTTTGGTAAGGAATAATTCAACGGCCAACAAACCACAAACATCCAGTGCTTCAATCACAGCTTGTGCAATTTGTGTGGCTTCCAATTCTAAAGCAGGGCCTAAACCACTGGGACAATATAAATATTCAACAAGGTTAGCCTCAGGATGGAAAGACATTGCAACAGGAGGAAACGTCTTTATCTCACCACTTAAATTTCGCGCAGCAATCACTGCTACTTCAGCTTCGATGTCCAGCATCGATTCGACAAGACAAGGCCCTTCAAGAAGATTTACATGATCACCTGCAGATTTTACGATCGTTACACCACGTCCATCGTATCCACCTGATCTTAACTTTTGAACGAAAGGATATTCGATGTCACCTTTTTCTAGCCCGGCCAGAAGGTGTGTTTTATCGTCAAACAATATCTGATCTATAGTGGGTAGTCCTTCATCAAGGAAAAATTGTTTTTGAAGCGCCTTATCTCTTATAATGGCTAATGCATTGGGTGATGGATGAACAATCTTGCCCATCTTCTCCAGTTCACGCAATGCTTCGAGATTAACTTTTTCTATTTCAATAGTGATGATGTCGCATGATTTTCCAAATTCAAGGACATCTTCATATTTCGTGTAATCGCCCTGTACAAACTGATGAGCTATTTGGGCTGCAGGATCATCGGGAGAAGAGTCCAGCACTGCGGTTTTCCAATTCCAGGCTGAGGCTGCTTCACAGAGCATTTTGCCGAGTTGACCACCACCGCATATGCCGATGACCTTGTCAGGAGTAGCGAAAGGATTGACAATACGCATGCGGGTGTGAATTTGGAACCGTAAAACTAAATCTTTTGATGTCTCATGGAATTAAGCAAGTGTTAAAGCCGGTATCTTTAACGCTTATGAAAACCATCCTTTTCAAAGAAGCCCACCTCATTAATCGCGGAAAGATCTTCGAAGGTGATCTTTTGGTGAAAGGACACCGCATCGAACGGATCGATCCTTCGATATCAGTTCAGGGTGCGGTAACCGAAATTGCTGTTGGCGGAAGGCACCTTATGCCTGGTATCATTGATGATCAGGTACATTTCAGGGAGCCGGGTCTTGAACAGAAAGGATCCATTTTCACAGAATCAATGGCTGCCATAGCAGGGGGCGTCACCAGTTTCATGGAGATGCCCAATACAAGGCCACCAGCAGTCACCCAGGAGCTCCTCGAAGCCAAGTATCAACTCGGGTCGACGCAAGCCTGGGCCAATTACTCCTTCTATATGGGCACCACCAATGACAACCTGGAGGAAGTGTTAAAAACAGATCCGGCTAATGTCTGCGGTGTCAAGGTTTTTATGGGCAGCAGCACTGGAAATATGCTGGTAGACAATAAGTCAACTTTAGAACGACTCTTTGAATCATGTCCGCTGCTTATTGCCACGCATTGTGAAGATGAAGCGACTATCAAACGAAATATGGCAGAGGCTCATGAGCGCTATGGAAAGGTGGTTCCTCCCTCCGCTCATCCATGGATTAGAAGCAGGGAAGCTTGTCTTTTAAGTTCTAGTCTGGCGGTAGAATTGGCTAAAAAACATAATACTCGTTTGCACATCCTTCATATTTCAACTGCTGACGAAATTGCTCTTTTTGAACAAGGCCCGGTGGGAAATAAAAGGATCACCTCAGAAGCTTGTGTTCATCACATGTATTTCTCTGATCAGGATTATCTCACTTTAGGAAACCAGATTAAATGTAATCCTGCGATTAAAACAGCCGATGACCGGGCAGCTATTTTGAAAGCAGTTTTTGAAGATAAAATTGATGTGATTGCGACCGATCATGCACCGCACACCTGGGAAGAAAAATCACAACCTTATGAAACTGCGCCTTCCGGTTTGCCGCTAGTTCAGCATCCACTGAATTTGATGTTATTTCATTGGCAAGATGGAAGAATCAAACTGGAAAGGATCATTGAAAAAATGTGTCATGCTCCTGCTGATTGTTTCAGGATCGCGGATAGAGGGTATCTCGATGAAGGATATTTTGCAGACATCGTCATGGTTGATCTAGACAAAGAAACCAAAGTCACTAAAGAAAGTCTTCTTTATAAATGTGCATGGTCACCGCTCGAAGGAAGAAACTTGCCTGGTCGAATCGAAGGGACGTGGGTAAATGGCGTCAGATTATTTGAAGATGGAAAAGTAATCGGTGAGCCGTCAGGGGAGAGGTTGATGTTTTATGCTTAGTAACAATTAATCTCACGCAGAGGCGCAGAGAAAATTACTCACGCAGAGACGCAGAGAAAATTACTCACGCAAAGACGCAAAGACGCAATTGAATTCCAATGAATGAATTGATATGGAAGATTCATTTCGAACGTTTTCAATTTTTGAAAAAGTAGGGGCTCAATATTTTGAGACCGCTTTTTTAAAAATTTACTTCTTACTTCTTACTTCTTACTTCCTTATTCGTTATTCCTTATTCATTTGAAGCACCTCCTCCAGCGTCAATCTCCTGTCAACCTCGGGTCTGCCTTTATCATCAAGCTTGATCGTGATGACTTCTGTAGCAAGATCATGCTCCAGGAAAAGATAATAGCCTTTCTGAGCTACTTCTTTTAAAAAGGCTGTCTTCTCATCGAGTGTCACTAATGGACGAATATCATAACCCATGATATAGGGTAATCCAACATGATGTGCAGATGGAATAAGATCTGCTGCATAAATAATAGTGACTTTGTCATTCACGCGGATCTCCGGATGCATCATGGACTCAGTATGTCCGTATGAAAATCGAAGCTTAATATCCCTGCTCCAAACCTGGCCTTGTTTCTCCGGCGCGTAGTGTAATACATCAGCTTCCATCAATGGAACGAAATTCTCTTTTAAAAAAGAAGCCCGCTCTCTTGCATTAGGATTGATGGCCCAACTGTAATGTTTTTGCGTAGTCCAGTATTTTGCTTTTGGGAAAGTAGGGTAGAGTGTGCCACTTTCATTTTTACTCACAGCACCGCCGACATGATCAAAATGAAAATGAGTTAAGAGTACGTCGGTAATCTGAGAAGGTTCGTAACCAGCCTTCTTGAGTGATGCGATTAATTCACCTTCACCATTTAAAAAATAATGGCTGAAAAATCGCTCATCCTGTTTCTTGCCAAGTCCGGTATCAATCAAAATAACTTGATCACCAGTATCGACCAGCAAGCAACGCATCGTCCAATTGCAGAGATTGTTTTCATCTGCAGGGATCATCTTTGACCAGATGGTTTTCGGGACGACACCAAACATGGCACCACCATCTAATTTAAAATTGCCTGTATCGATGGGAAATAACTTCATGTCAGAAGCCTATTTTTTTCTTTTCGCCGGATTCTCCCTTGCGAACTTTGGCCATTTGTAAGGCAGCAGCAGCAGCTTCACTTCCTTTATTGCCATGCGTACCACCAGACCGTTCTCTCGCTTGTTCAACTGTATTGGTAGTAAGAACGCCGAAGATGACAGGCAAACCTGACATGATGCTCAATTGCATAATGCCATTGGCTACTGCAGAAGCAATGTATTCATCATGTTTTGTTTCTCCCTGGATGAGACAACCGAGACAAATGATGGCATCTTTTTTATCCGCCTTCATGAGTTGTCTTGCGCCCCATGGTAATTCGAATGAACCGGGAACTGAGAGAACTTCAATGTTCTCTTCTTTTACATTTGCTTTAAGCAGGATTTCTTTTGCACCGGCAAGTAATGCATCCGTGATGTCATGGTTCCATTGGGAAACGACAATACCAAACTTGAAGGATGAACCATCCGGCAACGTAGTTAACGACGGAGATGCGTCCCGGGAAGCCATGATTATTTTACAGCTTCTGCCCTGGCGATATATTTCTCAATCGAAAGTGCCTCATTACTGTTGGGGTATTTCGATTTGATTTTCTTGTAGATCTCCAATGCCTTAGCTACGTCCTTTTGAGATTCGAGTAATAAGGCTTCTTTCTTGAGATAATATGGAGTTAGCAATTCATTATCAGAAGCATTAGATGCCTTGCGATAATTTTCAATGGCTTTGTCCATCTGGTTTAGTTCAGAATAGACATCCCCTAAGACGCCATATTTCATATTCGGTCCGATCGTACCGGTAGGATGAAAATCATTGATGTGTTTGAGCGCTTCATCGAAGTTGCCAAGGTTGAGGTAAGAAACGCCGGCATAGAAATTAGCCAGATTGCCTGCTTTGGTGCCTTTATAATCTTTGGCAATCTGCAAGAAGCCGAGATAGCCACCACCTGGATTTTCCAATGCCACGACAAATGAATCCTGTTCGAATTGCATCTGTGCCTTCCACATTTGGGACATTGCTTTTTGTTCCTGTGGCTCTTTGACGAGGTTTTTATAAGCAAACCAACCACCAACGACAACTACCAATCCTATAAGGACGGCAAGGATGATCTTTTGATTGTGCTCAAAAAAGGAAGTTGCCTTTACCTTGGCTTCTGTTAAATCCAGTAATGCCTCGTCTGATTTCTTCTCCAGTCTTCTCTTAATTGCCATTCTATCTGATTATTTCTTTAAAAAAGTGGTGCAAAGGTAAAAATTTCAACCCATTACGCGAAAGGACAATTAAACATCTTTTAATTCTAAGTTGTAAGGCAAATTCCCCCTTCAGGGGGATCGTCCGGCAGGACGAGGGGGGCAGAGGTTTAATCCGTAATGAAAGGATAATCAGGTTGCTTGTAATTATCCGTGTATAATTCAGAAGCTGGTGGAAATTCAGAATTCTCCGCAAAGGTTTCAGCTTCATCTATTTCTTTAAGTAACGCCTTTTCTATTTCCTCTAAATCCTTGTCTGTAAAGATTTTATGTTCCAATAGGTAATGCTTTAGTTGCTCTATAGGATCCTGCTCTTTATAGGATTCCAATTCCTCTGGGGAACGGTATTTAGCTGGATCTGAAACAGAGTGCCCCCTGTAGCGATAAGTCTTGATTTCCAATAAATAAGGACCTTTTCCAGAGCGGACATGTGCTGCAGCTTCTGCCATAGCATAATGCGTCTTCATGACATCCATTCCGTCCACCGACGATGAAGGCATTTCAAAAGAGAGGCCGAGCTTATAGAGCTCATGAACGTTGCTGGTGCGAGTTACCGAAGTACCCATTGCATACTGGTTATTTTCTACAACATAAAGTACCGGTAATTTCCAGGTCATGGCCATATTGAAAGACTCATATAAGGCTCCCTGGCGGGCAGCTCCATCTCCAAACATGGTCAGGCAGATATTCTCACTACTGCGATATTTTTCAGCAAAGGCGATACCCGTCCCGATTGGAATTTGGGCGCCCACGATACCATTGCCTCCGAAGTAATGATGTTCTTTCGAAAAGAAATGCATGGATCCGCCTTTGCCCTTATTGACGCCAGTTGATTTACCAAACAATTCAGCCATACAAGCACTGCTGGAAATCCCACGACTGAGTGCTATTCCATGCTGACGGTAAGCTGTTACAATTGGATCAGTGGGTCTAAGGGCTGTTGTGATGGCAGCCCCAATAGCTTCCTGGCCTATGTAGACATGAAGAAAACCACGGATCTTATTGACCGAATACATCTTCAATGCCCGTTCTTCGAATCGACGGATCCGCATCATGGTCTCATACCATGAACGATAAGTAGTGGTATCAATACCATTCGAACCCTTTGATTCCGGGGAACCTGCCTTTTTTTCTTTCACCTGAGCCATAAAAACTATATTAGCCGCCTGACAAAGATACGTGTATCCGCTAAACTCAGTCAATGAAGCCCCTGGCCATCCGACAGGTTACACTCACCCATTTCAGAAACTATACTTCGGCCCAGTTTTCATTCGGGGAGAAGTTCAATCTAATATCCGGACTCAATGGTTTAGGTAAAACCAACTTATTGGATGCCATTTATTACCTGAGTGTCGGTAAAAGTTATTTCACTCCCTATGATCAGCGGGTAGTATTGACTGGTGAATCTTTCTTCAGGCTTGAAGCGGACCTTGTGAAAGGAGATGAAAAACATACTATCATCATGAAAGTTAAACCGGGACTTAGTAAGGAGATCCTGGTGGATAACGTGTTACTAAATAAAGTCAGTGAGCATCTTGGATTTATTCCCATTGTTTTTTCAGCTCCACGTGATTTAGAACTGGTCACAGGTGCCAGCCAGGCGAGGAGAAGATACCTGGATCACTTGCTTTGCCAGGTTGATGCGCAATATCTCAAGGCCCTGATGGAGTACAATTACATTTTACAAATGCGCAATGCGGCGTTGAAAAATGGGTTTGCAGATATTCGGCGCATTGTCATGACCTACGATGAACAGATGGCTCCTTGGGCTCAATTGATTTTTGAAAAAAGGAAGTGGCTGACCGCCATACTGACGCCGCTGTTACAAGAGACCTATCATTCTTTATCAGAAGGAAAGGAAAGTATTGATATCATTTATGAAAGTCAATTGCACGAATTCAATTATGAGGTTCTAGCGGATCGCAATTGGGATTCAGATAAAAATACCCAACGGACCAGTGGAGGAATTCATAAAGATGATTTTCAACTGCTGATCAAAAACATGTCGGCCAAAGAGTTTGGCTCGCAGGGCCAGATTAAGTCCCTCATTTTTTCTATGCATTTGTCCAAATATGCATTACTCCGTGACCAAAAGGGATTTCGGCCCATTCTCATCCTGGATGATGTATTTGATAAATTGGATGACCGGCGTTTGTCAAAATTGATGGAGATATTGAATACCGAGGATTTCGGGCAAATTTTTATTTCCGATACCAATCGGGAAAGACTTAGTTCAAGAATGAAAGGGGAGGATTACAAGGAAATTCTGTTGTAAGGGATCAAAGGAGTAAGGGAGTAAAGGAGCGAGGGAGTAAACAGTGTGATATAATAAGGAGGAATCAAGGCCTGTAAGGCCGTCATCCTTTAGCATTGGGTGAAGCCCAATGCCCACGAATTTAAGAGAGGGAGATTCCATTTCGTATTTGCCTGAAATGAAACATGTTTTCCTGAAACATTATTTTCCTGAAACATGTAAAACCCGCAGCCAAAGAAGTGCTCCATTTCGTATTTGCCTGAAATGAAACATGTTTTCCTGAAACATGTAACACCCTCCACCTTAGCCTTAGCCTTTTCCTCAGCCTATACTGCCGAAACATCCGTAATTTCACCCTATGACCATGCGAGGAGACAATAACCGGCCACTTAAGGAATGGCTCCAGGTATTTGTGCAATCGCCTGAACTCCGTGATAGATTATATCAAACGCGTGTTGAAAAATTATGGACCGAATTGATGGGCCCCGCCATCAAAAAGTATACGCGGAAAATCAAACTGGACAACCAGGTACTTATCCTTTACATCGATTCCGCTCCATTGAAATCAGAACTCACCATGATGAAAGCTAACATCATCAGTTCCATCAATGAAAAACTGGGCGAGGACTTTATTAAGGATGTCAGGATTTATTAATTATTCACGCAGAGACGCGGAGACGCAGAGAAACCGCTGCATAACTGAGCATTCCTTCTGCCTTTCATATTCCTTATTTTTACTTCCTCATTTTATTATGCTTTACCCATTGGAGGCATATACTCCACCGTCTTCATCCTTGCTTTCGATTTGCCCTTTCCTTTTGTCGTGGAAGCCATTTTCATCGCATTAACAACATCTACCATTCCGCCTGAAACACAAAGTTCAGTTGGCTTTACGGATTCAAAAGTACCGGGCTCAGTGACCGTATCAGGTAATGGACGAGTACTCTTTATAATGATGTCCTTGACTTGTGCCGCACTCAAATCAGGATATCTTGAACGGATAAGTGCTGCTATTCCGGTAACCACAGGACAAGCCATACTGGTGCCGCTGGCATAATCATAAAGACTATCTGGGATGGTAGAATAGATATAAACGCCCGGGGCAAACACATCAACCTCGCGCTTTCCATAGTTTGAAAATTCTGCAATTGCGGACTCGCCACCTTCAGGAGAAGTTGCCCCTATGGAAAGAAAGTTATCTGCTCGTTTCGGCCCGAATAAACCTTTCTTGAGATAGGTATCATTTGGAAAATTTCCAGTGTTGTCAACATTGGTGCTTTCGTTACCGGAACCATGCACGATGAGTACATCATGTTTGGCTGCGTATTTCATAGCTTCATCAACCCATTTCTTTTGAGGAGAATAGCCTTTTCCAAAACTCATATTGATGACTTGTGCGCCATTGTTCACAGCGTATAGTATTCCATTCGCTACATCTTTGTCACGCTCATCACCATCCGGCACTATTTTCACCGGCATGATGGCAACATGATCAGCGATGCCATCAACACCTATACCATTATTGCGAATTGCACCAATGATACCGGACACATGTGTGCCATGATAGTCAAATTGTCCTTTCACATCATTATTGCCGTAACTATGATTGGAAAAATCATTGTATACATCGCCGACAATCTTTCTTGAATCCAGGTTAACATTATAATTATAATCAATGGTACTTCTAAGGTCTTCCTTCTCCGTTTTAAACTGATCCTTAGCCTGGTCTATCAACCAGTCAATACTTTCCACTTTAACTCCTTGTTGTTCGACATTGCGAATGATGGTGGCGGCCATTTGAGCATCTTCATTCGATGATTTTTCAAGCTTTTCTATATTCAGCGTATCGCCATTCAATTCCTTTTTCGCAGCGTTCAGGGCGTTCATTATTTTGACTTCCAAATCATCTAATTGGGATAGCTGTTCATTAGCACTTGCCAGTTTTGACTCTACTACTTCCTTCATGGCTTTAAACTCCTCGTATTCCTTTTTCTCTTTGCCTTTCAGTTTCAGCGTATCTACTTTTTCCCATTTAGATTTTTGTTCACCATAGAGGCGAGTAACTTCAAGAGATTCTTTGTTCACGCTTTTGCCATCAGGACCGCCGAGGAAATTCCATCCATGGACATCATCTTTATAGCCATTGCCATCATCATCAATCTTATTGCCTGGGATCTCATTTGGATTGGTCCAGATATTGGCCTTTAAATCCGGGTGATCGATATCGACACCTGAATCGAGTACAGCTACAATGATCGTTTTGGGTTTTGAAGGCGGGGCTGTATTATACCAATCCTGTGACCGGATGCCATTAGGTGATTCAGTGTCAGGACCACGTTGCAGCCAGTGCTCAAATTCGTTCTGGCTAAAAGCTGTTGTAGTATGTCCCGTAAAGGCTAAAATGGCCGGTATAAGGAGGCGAAGGGTAACGTTCATATGGTTCAATAATCTGTGAATTCGATAAGTAACGTAATGAAACGCAATGATAGCTTATTGTTTATTCCTGTCTGAATATTTTGGATAAAGTCGCTCTTTAGCGGGATGGATGACAGGATAAATGAAATACCTATCGTTTTGTAGCATTGACAGGCATTTCAATCGTTGTATATCTTTGAAGCGCCAGTTCATCGATCCGGTTTTAACCGTCTACTAAAAGCAAGCCATTGCCAGTTTTTAGGATATTATTTACAATTTTTCTGCTGCTCCCGGGCTATCACGTCATGATGGGGCAAGGAGAATTTGGGGTGGTAGCCGGAATTTCTAATTACCAGGGAGACCTGGAATCTGTCTCCACCTACAATGGATTTAAAGTTTTAATTGGTCCTGTTTTTGGTGCCCACCTGGGGATAGAAAAATCAGATGCCTTCCAACTCAGAGCAGATTTATTGTATACTAGTCTATCAGGGGATGATGCCCTTAACGATCACGCTAATACCCGCAGTCGTAATCTGAGTTTTCACTCTCCTGTCTTGCAACTCACAGGGGGAGTGGACTGGAACATCTTTGGATTTACTCAAACACAAGCCACTGATTTCACTCCATATCTTTCTGTTGGTGCTGGACTTTTTACGTTCGGTCCGAAAGCAGAATACCAGGGTCAGACCGTGAAGCTTCATCCCTTGGGAACTGAAGGACAATACCTGGATGATTATCCGGATCAGAAACCGTATAGTTTAATTCAACCTTGTCTTCAATTTGGTGGAGGACTCAAATTTTTAACGCAAGACAAACTCATCATTGCACTTGAGACTATGATGACATATACCTTCACGGATTACCTGGATGATGTAAGTACGATTTACATTACCTATCCGGAGTTATTAGCTAAAGCGGGTGAACTCGCTGCAGCATTAGCAAACCGGGAAGGCGAATTATTGGGAACAGATCCCGTTGTGGTTCCAACCGGTACTATTCGTGGTAATTCTGACACTAAAGATTTCTATGGCGTCATTACTATTCGACTTTGCAAACCATTTGACATCAATAAAAAAACATTCAAAAGACACAATCATAATAGTAAAAGGATTCAATGTCCTAAGTTTTGATTGTCCTAAATTCACACCAGTTTGAACCCAGCCGTTGACATACTCCGCAAGTATTGGGGATATTCTGCCTTCAGGCCGTTGCAGCAGCAGATCATTGATGATGTGTTGCAAAAAAAAGATGTCCTCGCATTGCTGCCGACCGGCGGAGGAAAATCACTTTGTTACCAGGTGCCAGCTTTGATGATGGAAGGAGTGACCATCGTCATTTCACCACTCATTGCTTTGATGAAGGACCAGGTGAGTCGATTAAAAGAAATTGGTGTCGAAGCACACGCTATTTATAGCGGATTGAAGCCGTATGATATCGACCGGCAAATGGATAATGCGCAATTTGGTAAAACTAAATTACTCTACCTATCCCCGGAGCGTTTGAAGAGTGACCGTTTTCGTGAGCGATTGATTCACTTACCTGTCAACCTGATTGCTGTTGATGAAGCACATTGCATTTCACAGTGGGGTCATGATTTCAGACCAGCCTATCTTGAAATTGGTGCTATCAGGGAATTTTTTCCAAAGGTTCCAATACTTGCATTAACGGCATCAGCCACAAAAGAAGTCAGGGAAGAAATTATAGAACGATTGTTGATGAAACAGGCGGTCCAGGTGAAAGACAGTTTTGCAAGAAAAAATCTTCATTATCATGTTGTACACCGCCAGGATCATCTTCCGTATATCACCAGGTTGTTGATAAAAAATAAAGGAGCTGCTATCATTTATGTACGACATCGTAGAAAATCAGTTGAACTTGCTCATTGGCTGACCGCACAAGGACTTGATGCAAAAGCTTATCATGGCGGTATGGATTTAAAAGCCAGGGATGTCATCCAGGAGGACTGGATAAAATCGGATAAAGGTGTGATTGTGGCCACCAATGCATTTGGAATGGGTGTTGACAAACGGGATGTGCGATTAGTGGTGCATTATGATCTGCCACCCGGCATAGAAGATTATTACCAGGAAGCCGGCAGGGCAGGACGTGATGAACAGGAAGCGTATTGCATGATTGTAGTCAAACCATCTAGTGTGCAACAATTAAAGACCAGAATAGAGGCCTCCTTTCCATCTCTTGATGAAATACAACGAGTATATAGATCACTTCATATTTATCTCGATACTGCTGTTGGTTCCGGCAAAGGAGAAACGTTTGATTTTGATTTAAATGCGTTTTGTACAAAGTTCGGGCTCAAGGCCGGCGATGCTTACCAGTCTTTATCCATATTAGCAACTGATGGATGGATCTCGATGGATGAATCTGCTGTCAAGGGAAGTAGTGTGCAGATACTCACAGATGTCGAAACTTTATATCAATACCAGGTTGCAGAACCGCTGTTGGATCTATTGACTAAAGCTTTATTGAGGGGCTATGAAGGACTTTGGACTTATGCTGTCCAGATTAATGAAAATAGGCTGGCTAAATATTTGCAATGGACCGAATTGCAGGTGATTAAACAATTGCAGCGACTGCACACATTAGGATTGATTGATTACAGGAAACCTACCTCTGATAGTCAGTTGACCTTATTGAGAGAACGTGTTCCTGAAAATAATTTTACCATTGATCAGAAAGCCTATGCATTCCGGAAGGAGCGTGCCTTCTCTCGGATGAATTCCATCATTCATTACCTGGATGATGATATTCCATGCCGGGAATGGTATATCCGGGAGTATTTTGATGAAAAAGATGATCACTTTTGCGGTAAATGTGATCGTTGCTTAGCCCGGATAAATCTTACAGCTAAGAAACCTGCTGGTATTTATAAGGCTATACAAGATAAAAGTGGAATAACCGTTAAAGATTTCCTTGCTAACTATGCCATTGAACAACAAGCTGAAATAAAAAAAGAGTTGAGGCAACTTGCGGATGAGAATAAAATCAAAATCATCGAGGATAAAATATTTAAGTCAAAATAAATGCCGGACGTCACCCCTCATATCATTTTTACTGTTACTAATGACCTGACCTATGACCGGCGCATGGACAGGATATGTTTGACTTTAGCTTCCAATGGTTTTCAGGTAACCCTAGTAGGTAGACGATTGAAAAATTCATTACCTCTTTCTCCTAAAACATGGAAAGGAGTACGACTAAATTGTTGGTTTACTAAAGGTTTTCTTTTTTATTCCGAATATAACCTTCGATTATTTTTTTGGCTTATAACAAAATCGTGTTCTGTAATATGCGCTTGTGATCTCGATACTGCTTTGCCGGCAAGAATGGCATCATGGTTGCGGAATAAAAAATCTGTTTTAGATGCCCATGAATATTTCACTGAAGTCCCGGAGATTGCTTCACGTCCAGGCTTGAAAAGATTTTGGGAATGGATTGCAAAAAAGACAATTCCCAAATTTCAATTGCAGTACACAGTAGGGGAGGAGCTTGCTAAATTAATGAGCGAACGGTATCATGTTCCTTTCCAGGTTATCCGGAATATTGCTCCTCACTATCCTTCTACAATAAATCCAACTGATATTCTACAAAGGGAAAAAATCATTTTATACCAGGGTGCATTAAATGTTGGAAGAGGTTTGGAAATTTTATTACAAGCCATGAAGCAATTACCGGACTGGAAATTGTGGTTGGCGGGAGAAGGAGATATTTCAAAGTCATTGAAAGACTATTCCATTCAAAATAATTTAGAGGACCGCGTTCAATTTCTAGGATGGGTAAAGCCGGAAGATTTGCCTAAGCTCATGACTAAAGCAAAACTTGGGATCAACCTGCGCGAAAAAGGAAGCCTCAATGACTATTATTCGTTACCCAATAAGTTTTTTGACTGCATTCATGCAAGCCTTCCCTCGATCAATATGAGTTATCCTGAATACCGACTTATTGTTGAAAAATATCCCTGTTCAGTTTTATTGGAAAATTTGAATGCAGAAGAAATAGTGAACGCCATCCAGAACCTTGATCAACATCCTGAAAATTTAGCATCCATGTCGAAAGCATGCCAGGCTGCGGCTATAGAATTTACCTGGGAAAATGAAGCAATAAAATTGGTGGAGATCTACAAGAATCTTATTTCGAATTGATCAGGACAGAAGTTAGTACTTCCATGTCTTCCGCTGTATTATAAACATTTGGTGAAACCCTGATATAAGGACCTCGAAGCGATACAAATATTTTTTCTTTCTCCAATTCTTGCAACAAGGTGTGTTGGTTCAGCCCGGAAGGACAAGAAATGCCGAATAAGTGATGCGGCCGATATCGTGTATCGTAAACAGAAAAACCATTTTCCTCCAATTTCTTTATTGATGGCTCAGAAATCGATCGGATGTATTCCTGAATTCCGTCCAGTGTTAGCGACTGAATATATTGAAGACTGGAATTAGCCAATTTAATTGCCAACATATTGCTATGCTCTCCTACTGAATAGCGCCAAGCTGAAGGCCGGAATTGAGGTTGATAATTGGTTAGCGAATGAAATTGATCACTGCCTATCCTGTTCAGCCAATTTTGTTCAATCGGCTTCCCATGATCAAACGCAGGTCCGAAATAGCCAAGTGAAAAACCAGACGGGCCAAATAACCATTTATAGGTTGCCGTGATCAAGGCATCGACGGGAATATTTTTCAAAGAAAAAGGAAATGCACCGATACTCTGTGATCCGTCTATTACAATAAGTCCTCCGTGATGATGTACTTTTTGAGTGATCGCTACGAGGTCAAATAAATATCCATCTATCCAATGCACATGTGACATCGCTACCAGGCCTACCTGATCATCAATAGCATTGAGCAAATCATCGCTCCATGAAGTTATTGGGGTGGGTTTTTTAATGACAACCAATTCGGCCCCGCTGGATTCAGCCAGGGATTGAAGTGCGTATACGACTGATGGAAACTCATCTGCAATCATTAGGATTTTTTGTCCTTTTGAAAGCGAAATATTATTCACCGCCTGAGCCATTCCATAGGAGACCGATGCTAATGGTACTATGCGCAAATGATCTTCAACATCAATCAAGGACGCAAATGATTTCTTGAGTTGTTCAACCGGATTAAAATAATCAGGTGATTTGAATTGGTACGGCCTTTGACGTACCAGCGTTTCTTCCTGAATGATCCTGGAAGCCTCCAAAGACCATGGGCCCATATATGCACAGTTTATGTACCGTACATCTTCCGGAAGATTAAACAGATGTCGTTGAGATGTTATCATCCTTTCAGGTCCGGATCCAATTTCCCGGCCAGGTCAAGTAAAAAAGTATACTCAGTAGCCGTCTCTTTAAAAGCTTTGAATCGTCCTGAAGCACCGCCATGTCCGGCATCCATATTAGTTTTCAGCAGCAGCGGATTATGATCAGTCTTCATCTCTCTTAATTTAGCCACCCATTTCGCAGGTTCAAAATATTGCACTTGTGAATCATGCAACCCTGTTGTGACCAATATCGGTGGGTAATTTTTTGCTTCCACATTATCGTATGGAGAGTAACTCTTGATGTAATCGTAATACACCTGGTCCTTCGGATTTCCCCACTCATCAAATTCCCCTGTGGTCAATGGAATACTTTCATCGAGCATGGTCGTCACAACATCAACAAATGGAACTGCAGCAATTACGCCAGCCCAAAGATCTGGGGCCATATTCAGAACTGCACCCATCAATAATCCACCGGCAGAGCCACCCATGGCAAACAGTTTCTTTGGATCCGAATATTTCTTGTCCACGAGGTACTGCCCACAATCAATGAAATCAGTAAACGTGTTTTTCTTTTTCAACAACTTACCATCTTCATACCATTGTCTTCCCATTTCCTCACCTCCACGGATGTGTGCAATCGCATATACAAATCCTCTGTTCAGGAGACTCAATCTGGAAATGCTGAAACTTGGATCCATGCTATATCCATAAGATCCATAACCATACAAGAGGCACGGGCTCGTTCCATCTAATTTGGTGTCCTTATGATAAACAATGCTCACGGGCACTTCTACACCATCCCGAACTTTAACCATGATGCGTTCACTTCGATAATCGGCGGAATTAAATCCTCCAAGTACTTCCTGTTGCTTCAACATCACCCGCTCTTTTGACTTCATATTATAATCGTAAGTCGTGCTCGGTGTTGTCATGGACTGATAGTTGAACCGTAGAACTTCTGAATCAAATTCAGGATTGACCGAAGTGCCAGCTACATAGGCTGGTTCATCAAACTTGATATAATACTCTTCTCCCTTAACAGGCAGGACACGCAATTGTGTGATGCCTGCTTTTCGTTCAGACAACACGAGATAATCATTAAATACATCCATGCCTTCCAACAACACGTCATCTCGATTAGGAATTACTTCCGTCCAGTTTTCTTCTGTGGTTTTTCCTTCCGGCGTTTTCATCAACCTAAAGTTGAGTGCGTCTTTGTTAGTTCGCACATACCACCCTCCATTGTAATGATCAATGTCGTATTCAAGCTTCCTTCTGCGTGGTTGGAACATGGTAAAAGTGCCATCTGGCTTGGAAGCATCCAGGTATTGATACTCCTGGCTCAGGGTGGAGTAGGACCCTATGATGAGATATTTCTTAGATTTCGTTTTGTAAATACCGGTACCAAACGTTTCATCTTTTTCTTCATACACCAGTTGATCCTGTTTGACCGGTGTTCCTACTTTATGTTTCCAGATTTTATTTTCACGCAGTGTCGAATCCTTCGTAGTGTAAAAAATGGTTTTGTTATCTGAGGCCCACACAGCATTGCCTCCTGTGTTAGGGATTACATCTGGCAATAAATTTCCTGAAACAAGATCTTTTAATCGTAGTGTATAGATCCGGCGACTCAGTGTATCTTCTCCATAAACAAGTATTTTATTATCAGGGCTAACTGATCGGCCACCTACCGCATAATAATCATAGGATTTGGCCAGCTCATTGACGTTGAGCATAACTTCTTCAGGAGCCTGGAGGTTGTCTTTTTTACGACTATGGATTGGATATTCCTGGCCTTCTTCATACCGCGTAATGTAGAAATATCCATTATCCTTAAACGGAACAGACATATCGGTTTGCTTGATGCGCCCGATGAGTTCATTATACAATTTATCCTCAAACGCTTTCGCATGAGACATCATCGTGTCAGTGTATTTATTTTCCGCTGTCAGGTAATCGATGACTTCCGGATTCTCCCTTTCATTGAGCCAGTAATAGGGGTCCTGGCGGGTGTCACCATGGATCGTCAGGGCTTTTGGAATTTTAGTGGCGGTTGGTGCTGAAATATTTTGTTCTGCCATATGGAGCAAAGGACTATTATTGGTAAGGTTTGCACTGGTATTGGATTTACAATTGATCAGGACAAGACCGATCATGACCAGCAAACAGTAACCAGAAATCTTGATCATTTTCATGCGAAGGTAGCTTAATAGTGAAATGTGATGCTTCAGCTCCGCTCAGCAACCGGAAGCTTTAATTTAAATAAGGTAATAAGTTGTATTGCAGCCTGAAGCAAACATAATTAAGTATAAAGGCATTAAGTCTCCCTTTTATACTGATTCACTTGATTATTCTATTAAAATCACATCATTCAGGTTCAGTGCAGATGAGTCATGATAAAGCCTATATTTATGAATTCCCTATGGGCTAAAAACTACCTTTGTTATCCAATACTCCTCCAAGCGTGAATGCACAGACTACCTCCGACCTCATTATGATCCGACCAGCTGCTTTTGGCTTCAACAGCCAGACAGCAGAGAACAATACCTTTCAACATATTCCTCAACTCGATCAGCAGGAAGTACGACAACGAGCATTGAAAGAATTTGATGAGTTAGTCCGGAAGTTGAGAGTTGAAGGTGTGAATGTCAAAGTATTTGAAGACACCCCAGAACCCATCAAGCCGGATGCCATATTTCCAAACAACTGGGTCTCTTTTCATGCTGATGGCCGGATAGTTACGTATCCAATGTTTTCTCCTTTACGAAGGCTGGAAAGAAGAAATGATATCCTGATTAAAGTTGCCGAAGATTTTGGGTTCGAAGAAAAAGTTGATTTAGAAGATTATGAAGATGAATCTCTTTTTCTCGAAGGGACAGGTAGCCTGGTATTGGACAGGGTTAATAAAATTGCATATGCATGTCTAAGTCCCAGAACTGATCTTTCAATATTGGAGAAATGGTGTGATGTTATGAATTACACTGCATTCACTTTCCATGCTCAATTTGATGGCAAGGATATTTATCATACCAATGTCATGATGGCCATTGGCGATGGGATCGCTATCGTTTGTTTTGATGTGGTCGAAGAAGGTAAGCGAACAGAATTTTATGATCTGCTACAATCAACCGGGCACGAGATCGTCAAGTTGAGTGAGGAACAAGTCGGTACCTTCGCAGGAAATATGTTGGCCGTCAACAATAAAAAAGGAGAACAACTCATGATCATGTCGGGCGCTGCGTTCAGGAGCTTGCTGCCTGATCAAATAGCTTCCATTGAAAAACATGCACGCATTATTCATAGTGATGTGGATACCATTGAGTCCATTGGCGGTGGAAGTGTGCGTTGCATGATTGCAGAGAATTTTCTGCCTCATCTCTAAGTAAAATCTCCATTAAAAATTTAAAGCTGTAAGACTCCATTTTTATAAAAAATGGCATTTACAATTCATAAGTTTTACAATCTTTTGACATGCCTGATCAATATCAATGTTTAGGAGCCTTTTTCATTTAGATTGGATATATTTGATTTTGGGTGCGTGCCCATTTTACTTTAAAATCTTTTATCATGAAATTCCGCAGTTTATCCTTCCTACTGACTTTGTTCTTCTTGTGGACTGTTCTATCTGTTCATGCACAGGTGGTTATCAATGAGATCAGTTACAATCCACCAGAGTCGGGCAATGACTCCCTGGAATATATTGAGCTGTATAATGCCGGCGTTTCTCCAGTCAACATCGACGGATGGCATTTTACGAAAGGGGTAGTGGATACTTTTCCCAATATCGTGATGAATGGCGGTGATTATTACGTGACCGCTATTAGAGCTTCTGCTATGGAGAATGTTTTTGGCATTACCGTAAGGCAATGGATCAGTGGTGCCTTAAGCAATAGTGGTGAGACTATCCTTTTAGTGGATGCAAGTGGTAACCTGGTGGATAGTGTCGCCTACAAAAAAGTTGATCCATGGCCAACCGATCCCAATGGCTTGGGCCCATCACTGGAGTTGATAGATGCCGCTCATGATAACAATGATGGCACTAATTGGCAAGCCAGCGGAGCAGGTACAGGTGTTATTATCAATGGCCATGAAGTGAAGGGTACTCCCGGTGCAGAAAATTCTAGTGGCAGTTCTGGTGGTCCTGCAGTTACTATTGATCTGGCAAATTTTCTATTCACACCTAAGAATGCGGTAGTGAAACTCCTCGACTTGGTTCGCTGGGTAAATAATGAACCGGTTTCGCACAATGTGGATGGGAAACAGGATACTTATCCTGGTAATCCTGAAAGTTTTTTCAGTGGTGTACCGGCAGCAGGTCCATGGCAATATGATTATGTACCGGCATTGACAGGATACTATCAATATCAATGTGATCTTCATGTATTCAATGGCATGGTCGGTACTTTAGGAGTTTATGATCCACTGACATACACTGATTTTCCCCTGCGAATTCTTCGTCTCACCGATGGCGTGAATGGTGATCACATCTATGATGGAGTCCCTACAAGAGTAACAGGTGTGGTGCATGGAATCAATTTTCTTCCTACAGGATATTCTTTCTATGTGATTGATCAAGATAATGTGGGGATCAATGTGTTTTCTTCCACACCAGGTTCATATACAGTTCATCAAGGTGATAAAGTAACCGTGTCAGGAGTCATCAATCAGTTCAATGGCTTGTTGGAAATTGTTCCGGATGCCATTGACGTATTGAGTACAAGTAATCCATTAGTCTCACCACTTACGACTGATGTCGTCACAGAAGAAAAGGAAGGAAGTTATCTGCATACGACATATTCTTCTCTGGATAGTATAGTCGCCACTGCAGCAAGCGGTTTCAATGTGTATATCAAACAACCGTCCGGCGCTCAAATGTTAGTCAGGGTAGATGCAGATCTTGGTCTTGATTCAACAGCGATTGTAGATTTGGTTGGTGCAGAACTTTTTGGTGTGGGAACACAATTTGATCCTTCTTTTCCATATACAAGTGGATATCAGCTCCAGTTAACCAGTTGGTCTCCAGGTGCAGGCCTTAATTTTATTCCTGAAGATGCAATTACCATGAGTCCTAATCCTGTGTCGGATGAACTTCACTTTCAAAGTGATCGAATAATTGAGCGACTCGACTTGATTGCTTTAGATGGAAAGCAAATGGTAACCCAAAATGTCAAAGCTGAAAATGAAACCTTGAAAGTCAATTCTCTTGCAGCGGGATTATATATCGTGAGAGCAATTACAGCTGATGGAATTTGGACTAGCAAGGTCATGGTAGAGAGGTAATTCCTGTTTGTTGGAGATACTTCGACTACGCTCAGTACAACGGAACTCCAACAACAACAAATAATTTCATTTTGAAAAAATGGAAAAGGAAGTCCCCTTCAGGGGATCGTTGCTGAGCTGTAGCACATGACTGAGTCTAGCAGGTCGAAGCATAGGGGCAAAACAGAGCCTGGTATTGTTTAATAAACTCCTCCTTCCTCTTCAGTCTATACTGCATGATCCATCTTGGATGGGGGAGAGGTATGACTTTTTTCCACCATTGATGCCGGTCATTCAACTTGCTTAAATAATCAAAGTTCTTCCCCTGCCCCAGGCAATACACAACTTCATTGTCACAACCGAAGGCTCGTTGCGTTTCGATATTGTGAATGATAAAAGGTTCAATCTGCTTCGCCAATTTGGGATCATCATAATAATTGTAATTGACACCATTTTTAGTTAGGCCGAGAGGACTTAAAGAGGCGATATAATATTTTGAAAAAAAATCTTCAGGACTACCGCATTGTTCAATCATCTCATAAACAAAGACGCTCGACAATTCCTGCTTTTTTGGGAAATCATTTTTAATGCCCAGTTTTTCTAATCGGATCGGATCTGTGAATGGTACTCCTGTCAGTCCGGCTCCAAACCTTCCCGGATTGATGCCCAAAATGAAAACTCTTGAATGATCATCATTATAAAAAGTGCCATAAAATGTTTCCATACTTTTTCGTGTCTGCGGATGATTATAAGGCATCAGCCATTCCACACCAGCTGTTAACTTTAATGTGGGCTTCAATTGAAAATGGTAGTTCAAGACTTGTTGACCGAAATTCATGGATTAAAAGTAAGGTTTACAGGTTGAGATGGCCATGAATCAATTCATTAAGAACATATCTGCACTGCCCAGAAAGATAAAGGAAGCATGGGGATTGATTAAAGTGATACTTCAAGGTCTTTTAATTCGTTAATCAGGGTAGAGATGAAGGATATCTTATCAACAGCCTGAAAACCGAACCAGGTTTGCTTTCAGAGAAATGAAATATTTTACGTTTCCAAATCAATGCGTGATAAAATGATCGAACAGATTGTACTGCTTAGTGTCTATGCCTGGTCATGGATGGCTTGCCAGGTGCAGGGAACTGACCCAAACAAGTTAATACCGGTAAGTCCTTTGCCGAAAGAGTTGACTGAAAATTCGGGGTTGATTGAAATGGATGATGACCTTTTTATTGGACTCAATGACAGTGGTGATGCGCCTAATCTTTATGCTTTTTCCATAAAACGTCGAAGTGGTACAAGGGTTCTCAAAATCAATAATGCACAAAATGTAGACTGGGAAGACCTGACTGCAGATGATACTTATGTCTATATCGGTGATTGCGGCAATAATTCAGGGAATAGGAAGGACCTGGCGATTTATCGTGTAAAGAAGGATGATCTGCGGAAAAAAGCAGAGATCGATGCGGAGAAGATTACCTATGCTTATGATACACAGACTAATTTCAAAGCCTCTTCAAAAAATAATTATGACTGTGAAGCTTTAGTCTGTGTCGGTGATAGTTTGTATTTGTTCACCAAAAATCGAGGTAATCAAAAGACGGACCTGTACAGTCTGCCTAAAGCGCCCGGCGATTACAAAGCCAAACATTTGGGACAATTTGAAGCTGGCGGACTGATTACTTCAGCTGCTTTACGGTCAAATGCCGGAACTAATGATCTCGTCCTGATCGGTTATGACAACAAAGGTCATAGCTATATTGGATTTATGATCTATTTTCCTAAGGTCAATGGAACTCACTTTTTTACGGGCCCTTCAAAACGGGTTGAGTTCAATACTTCCCTTCAGATTGAATCAGTATTTTATCATGGTGAGCACCAGGTTTACATCAGCAATGAGAAAACCGACGGCCATGAGGGCCTGATTTATAAGACTGATTTACCTGAATAACTTTCCCATAATATATATTATGTTAAATAGATAATTTGAGGCCTTTCCCCATTATCTATCCTTTAAGCCTTTATTTAATTGAAATCCATTTAGGACCTGTTTCCTGCATTAGCCCTACAGGCTTGCTGTATAACCCACTCTCCGATAATAACGCTGTGATTTCGGCTGCAGCATTTGGCGAAACTGCAATCAACAATCCGCCACTGGTCTGAGGATCACAAACCAGGTTTTTATATTCATCCTTTGCTAAAACTATGTCGGATGCATAGCTATTAAAATTGCGTGCAGTTCCACCTGGAATGCAACCTTCCTGGATGTAATAATCAATGGATCGATCAATTACCGGCAGATCATCGAATTGAATCATTGCTGAAGTCTGGCTTGCTTTACACATTTCAAGCAAGTGCCCGGCAAGCCCAAAACCGGTCACATCAGTCATGGCATGAACAGCTTCCATTTTGCCTAACCGCTCGCCTATCGAATTGAGTTGAACCATGACTTCGGCAGCCAGATGTTCATGTTGCGGTAAAAGCTTTTCCTTTTTCTGTGCAGTACTTAAAATTCCAATTCCTAAAGGCTTAGTAAGAAATAAAACATCGCCAGGATGAGCTCCTCCATTTTTCTTAATGTTCTTAATCTCAACTTTTCCGGTAACAGCAAGTCCGAAAATCGGTTCAGGTGCATCAATACTATGTCCACCGGCTAATGGCATGCCTGCATCCTGGCAAGCCTTTTGAGCTCCTCGTACAACTTCTCCAGCTACTTCAGGAGGAATTGAATTAATTGGCCACCCTAATATGGCAATCGCCATCATCGGCGATCCGCCCATAGCATAAATATCACTGATGGCATTGGTAGCCGCAATTCGTCCAAAAGTGAAAGGATCATCCACGATTGGCATAA
>Ga0068851_10000185_pt1 | contig 30955 bp, 26 predicted proteins | sample KBSCornC12_FD_66588 | JGI IMG/M metagenome (GOLD analysis project Ga0068851, IMG submission 66588) | Corn rhizosphere microbial communities from Kellogg Biological Station, Michigan, USA - KBS Corn C1-2 | ecosystem: Host-associated > Plants > Roots > Rhizosphere > Soil ...
CCGGTGCACAATGCGATCCTGAATGTTTGTCTGACAAAAGAAGGAAAGATTTATTTCGCCACTAGCCGGTTTGTTGGTGACCTGGCAAATAAAATCAATTCCATTACACCAGTATTGCATCCTGAAGAGGCCATTATACATCTGGCTTCCAATTTTGGTATTGCTGCTATTGAAATGCAACGGAAGCCTAGTATCAAGGTCTCGCAATATGTGTTTGAAAATTCAGCTATTGCCAATGAGGACATCACAGCTGAATTGATGTATCAACCTTATCATGGAAAATTATTTTTGTCCTGGGATATTTACTATTCTCCCTTGGGCACACATGATGGTTGGAGTGTGCGAGTTGATGCCCTTACTGGTGAAGTCCTGAATAAAAATAACCAGACCAGCTATTGCACTATCACTGAAAATTCATTCAGGAGAGGTGTAGATGATTGTATTGATGCTGAAAACACAAAAGCATTTACTACAAATGTTAATCCTGTTCAACCGGTAAAAGATACTCCGTCATCGGGTGCGCAGTACAATGTTTGGCCGGCACCTTTCGAAGGACCTGATCAGGGACCTCGCACGTTGGTCGTCAATCCATCAGATTCCCTTGCATCTCCTTATGGATGGCATGATACGGATGGACAAGTGGGTCCGGAATACACCATCACGGACGGCAATAATGTATTTGCTTACCAGGATACGACTAACTCCGGATTTTCTTGGCATGATGAACCTGATGGTGGGCCTGAGTTGAATTTCGATTTTCCTTTTGATCCCAACCAGGATGCCGGGCAAAATATTAATGCTGGTGTTGTAAATCTTTTTTACTGGCTCAACTACATGCATGATTTCAGTTATCACTTTGGTTTTGATGAAGCAGCCGGCAATTTTCAAAAAAATAATTATGGTCGTGGCGGTTTAGGAAATGATTTTATATGGGCAGTGGCTCAATCGGGTTCTGCTACGGACACCGTTTTCAACAATGCCGAATACTTTAATCGCAATGAAGGCAAAAGCCCAACCATTTTTATGTATGATTTTTATGATTTCCCTTCTTATTTATTGGTCAATGAACCTATCGGAATAAAAGGCAAATACTACACCAATGTGCCCAGTGCCGGATGGGGTGACGGAACTTATGTCACTGATGTGCCAGTCACTGCCGAAGTTGTTTTGGTCAACGATGGAGTTGAATCGCCATCAACAGCGGATGCATGCCAGGATATCCTCAATGCATCGGAGCTTGTTGGAAAAATTGCAATGATCGACAGGGGCGCTTGTCAGTTTGGGTATAAAGCTTTACAAGCACAAAATGCAGGAGCTATCGGTGTCATCATATGCAGTGCTGACAATAAAGCTTATAACATGGCAGCTGGTCCGGACGCACCCAATGTGCATATCCCGGTGATCAGTGTCCCTTTGAAAATTGCAAAGACCCTTCGGGAGTATGTCGGTCATGGATTGAAAGTGACTATAGTTAATCCTGGTCAACAGGGTCCAAATAGACTAGATAGTGATCTCCAGGGTTCGATAATTGCGCACGAATTTGGTCACGGTATTTCCGATCGTCTCGCTGGTGGGCCGGATAAGATATGCCTCGATAATGCAGAACAAATGAAAGAAGGGTGGTCCGATTTTTTTGCATTAGGGACTACTGTTCAACCTGGAGATAATGGAACAACCAGGAGAGGTATTGCCACTTATGTTTTAAAAGAATCGCCCGGGGACAATGGTTTGCGTCGGTTTTCCTATTCTACGGATATGAATGTATCTCCATTGACCTATGGAGATGTGGCCATCAACCAGGAAATTCATGAAATAGGGGAAGTGTGGGCGAATATGTTGTGGGACATGTACTGGGCGCTTGCTGATCAATATGGTTGGAGCGCCAATCCTTATGATGAATCCAGTGGAAATTACAAAGCCATCAGGTTAGTCGTCGATGGTTTGAAAAATGTGGCTTGTGATCCCGGATTCGTTGATGCAAGAAATGCTATCATGGCTGCTGATGAAGCACTATACAATGGAGATGATATTTGTTTGTTGTGGAGTGTCTTTGCTCGCAGAGGATTAGGGTATAGTGCTGACCAGGGATCATCGGAGGATGCCGGTGACCAGGTGGAAGCTTTTGATTTACCTCCTGCTTGTTCCCACAGTATTATCATTACTAAATCGGTTACTGACTTCATTCAGCCAGGTGAGGATATTCAAGTTAGCATCCATGTTGGCAATTATAAAGATGAAATAGCAACCCATGTTGTGGTAAAAGATATTATTCCTGATGGAACAACCTTTATGGCTAATTCAGCTAATTATACTGCAATACAACAAGGGCAGGATCTTCTTTTCGAATTAGGAAATTTGAATCCAGGTGAAATAGACACGATAATTTACAAGCTTCATACGTCAAGTGAAAGCTGGTCAAAACGGATCTTCCTTGATAATGTTGCCAATGTAAATGATACCACCTGGACTGCTTATACCATTGGAAGTGCGGCGGCCAACAATTGGACCATTAATGATTCTGTGCCTGCACATTCGGGAAGTTTTTCGTGGACAACAAAAGAAATTCCTGACAAGAGTCAACAGGCATTAATGCTCAATCCGGATGTGTATGCATTTCATGTGGATGGTGAGCATCCTGTTTTACGATTTTATCATCGTTACCAAACGCAAGCTGGTATGAATGGCGGATTGGTGGAAGTGCGAGAACTCGGCGAAACAGATTGGCATCAGCTGGGGGAAGATATGATCCGCAATGGTTATAAAAGAAGTCTTGATTATCGAACTTTTATTTCAACAGGACTAAAAGCATTTTCAGGAGATGGCGGTGATGACTTCCATGCAACCTATGTTGATCTAAGTTCATGGTTAGGGAAAGACATCCAGGTTCGTTTCCGCTTCGGCACGATCGCCAATACACACAATGGAATGGGATGGTCTATCGATGATATTGAATTTATGGATATGTTGTCCTACAATGAGGAAACTTGTGTAACCAGCGACCAAGGAGATGATGAATGCACTACTGCGCCAGAAGGTGGAACCATTGTAGAGTCCAGGGAAGATCCGGTGAGTGCCACTAATGAGGTGTTGCATGAAATCAATTTCAAAATTTACCCTAATCCTGCATCGGATTTGATCACAATCGCTATGTCGAGCGAGCAACAAGAAGATGCCACTGTCACCTTATTAACTTTAGATGGTGTGCAATTATTTGCAAAGACTATTTCCATAAATGGCAGTGATTTTATCAGCCTCAACATTGGTGATGTGCCTTCGGGGATTTACCTGGTGAAAGTTTGCAACAAAGAAGGTCAGCGAGTTCAAAAATTAATCATACAACGATAAACAAACTTGTGATATGGACTACGCCCTAGGAATCCTTCTTTACAATCTCAGATCCATGATTTCGTCAGAAAGAGATAGAAATCAAGAGAGCCTTACTCCTTCGAAGGACCAGAAATAGCACCTATTTCTAAAATCTAAAATCTAAAATCTAAAATCCAAATTCTAAAATAAAAATACAGTTGTCATGAAATGGATGCTTACACTTTCATTCTTTTTAAGTTTCTTTTTGTTGTGTATGAATTTAAATGCACAGCAATCAAAGAAGGCCATTGATCCAGTCAGTGTGGCTAAAAATTACATTCAATCCCATCTCAACGATTGGGGTCTTACGGAGCGAGATGTAATGGAGATGACCATCAATGACTCTTACACAGACAAGAGCACAGGTATCACCCGAATTTATTTTCTGCAGCGTTACAATGGTTTCCCGGTATACAATGCCATTCTGAACATCAGTATCGATATGGAAGGCAAAGTCTTTTTCACCGGCAATCGATTCATTACAGACTTGGACAATAAAATCAATGCCACGGTGTCCAGGCTAAGTCCTGGTGAAGCTGTGTCCGCACTGATCACACATCTTGCGTTGTCCAATGAAAAGCTGCAGATGAAAAGCAGTGCTGTTGAATCGCAATTTGTTTTTGATAAAGGAAATATTGCCACAGAAGACATCACCACTCAATTGGTGTATCAGCCTGATCATGGAAAAGTAAAATTAGCCTGGGACATCATGCTGTCACCGCAGGGCACGAATGATAAATGGAGTACTCGCATTGATGCTGTTACGGGTGTTGTGCTCGACGAAAATAACTGGACAGTTTATTGTGGTCAGGATGGAAAGGCGATAAATGGGGAAGAGAATCCATGCCAGGTACATCCTGATTCTTTTAATTCAACTCCTGATCTTAATTCAACTTATATAACAAACATTGATGAAACAATGACAGGAGCACAATACAATGTATGGCCTGCGCCATATGATAATCCAAATGAAGTGTCCCGAACCCTGGTGACTGATCCTTCAGATTCTGAGGCATCGCCATATGGATGGCATGATACCAATGGGCAACCCGGAGCAGAATATACCATCACTCGTGGAAACAATGTGCATGCTTTCCAGGACAGGAACGGTATCAAGAATTCAAGTAATGATGAACCAAATGGTGGTCCGAATCTTCAATTCGACTTTCCTTATGATCCATTATCAGAACCAGAACAATATATAGGTGCTGCCGTGGTCAACGCTTTTTATTGGACCAATTACATGCATGATTTTGCTTACCGGTTTGGGTTTGACGAAGCTGCCGGGAACTTTCAACAAAACAATTATGGAAATGGAGGTAAGGGTAATGATTTTATCAAAATAGGAGTTCAGCATGGTGCCAACCTTGACAGCATCAACAATGCTTATTATTCCAATGCCGCTGATGGTTCGAGTGCTTATATCGGGATGAGGATATTTCGCGGATATAAAAACTTCCTCACCGTGAACGAACCAAATTTGATTGCCGGCAAGTTTAGGACCAGTCCGCCCAGTGCCGGATGGGGAACAGGTGCTTATGTGAATACAACACCAGTCTCTGGTGAAGTGGTGCTAGTGGAAGATGGAACTGACAATCCATATTCAACTGATGGTTGTGAAACCATCCTTAATGCTTCGGAGTTGAGTGGGAAAATTGCTCTTCTTGATCGTGGAGGTTGTCAGTTTGGATGGAAAGCTTTGCAGGTGCAGAATGCAGGAGCGATTGGAATGATCTGTCGCAATATTAATGATGATAATTATACGATGAATCCTGGACAGTATGGAGCGCAGGTTCAAATACCGGTGGTCATGATTGGTGTAACCGATGGCACTACGCTAAGTCAATATATTGGACATGGATTGAAAGTTTCCCTGGTGGATCCCCAGGATAATGTTCCTGAAGCACTCGATAGTGATCTGGATAACACCATGATGGCACATGAATATGCTCACGGCATTTCGGAACGCATTGTGGGAGGACCAAGTACAGCTTGCCTGGACAATGCTGAACAAATGGGTGAAGGTTGGTCCGATTTCTTTGCTTTAGCAGTAACAACTCGTTTTGGTGATAAGGGTAATACGAGAAGAGGGTTTGCAACTTATGCATTAAAAGATCCAAGGACCGGAAAAGGTTTTCGAACTTTTCCATATACCACTGACATGAATGTGATGCCCATGACTTATGGTGATATCGCAGCTGATCAGGAAGTACATGACCTGGGCCAGGTGTGGTGTGCCATGATTTGGGATATGTATTGGGCATTGGTGGATCAGTATGGATGGAATGCCGACCCTTACAATACTACCAGCGGAAATTACAGGGCAATCAAATTGGTTGTGGAAGGATTGAAAAATGTTCCTTGCAGTCCTGGTTTTGTGGATGGACGTGATGCTATCCTTGCTGCCGATGAGAGTTTATACAACGGAGAAGATGTTTGTACGATATGGAAAGCATTCGCAAGACGAGGTTTAGGTTACAGTGCGGACCAGGGATCGCCATTCGATGCGGGGGATCAAAAGGAAGCATTCGACGTACCAACGTCATGTTTGGATCAGCTACTCGTAAAAAAATCAGTAACCGATTTTATTCATCCCGGAGATGAAATTAATATCAGCATTAAAGTAGGGAATTATAAAAATGAAACGGCTACTAATGTCCGTGTATCAGATGAAATACCGGAAGGCACTCATTATAAAATTAATTCTTCCAATATACCTGTCCAGGTGCAGGGTAATGTGATTTCATTCGCGCTAGGAAATATGCCGTCGAAGGATACACTTACTATTTTCTATACCCTTGTGACCGATCCGGAAATATGGTCCAGGAGGATTTATTTAGACGAGGTAACTACTGAAAGCAGTACTAAATGGCTTGCCTATACATTGGGAGTTGAAGCGTCCAATGATTGGACACTTACAAGTGGACTTCCATTGCATACCGGGGACCTCGTTTGGAATTCAACAGAGGTGCCAGAAACTAGCCGGCAGGCACTTGAGCTCAATCCGGATCAGTATACTTTTCATGTAGAAGGTAATCATCCGGTGCTTCGGTTTTATCATCGTATGGAAGCTGAGGGCGGAACGAGTGGTGGAAGAGTGGAGGTGAGAGAAGTTGGCACCAATCAGTGGGAAGAAGTGAATTCCAATTTTCTTCGGAATGGATATACGACGAAGATGGATTACCGCACTTTCCTTTCTCCGGGTGTTTATGGTTTTTCCGGAAATAGTGGTGATGCGTATAAAGCCAGCTATGTAGATCTGAGTCGTTGGACAGGAAAAGATATTCAGATCCGCTTTCTGTTTGGAACCATTCCCGACAGTCATGGTGGTGCAGGATGGATGATTGATGATATTGAGTTTATGGATATGGTCAATTATAATGGTGAAGCCTGTGTCATGACCGACCAGGGTGATATGGAATGCGTGAATGCACCTGAAGCTGGGACAATAGTCGAATCAAGAGAAGAAATGACAAGTGTTATTGAGCAAAATGTAGATCTTCCATTTACCCTTTATCCAAATCCTGCTGCTGATCATATTGTGATTGCCTGGAGAACTGAACAACTGAATAATAATGTAAAGGTGACTTTGCAATCTATTGATGGCCGAGCGTTATTCAAGGAATCTTATCCGCATTCAATCAATAATCAATTGAACATTCGCACAAGCAATATTCCTCCAGGATTGTATCTTGTGATGGTGAGTGATAGCGAAGGACAGTTTGTGGGGAAGGTTGTTATTCAGAGGTAAGAGAGTAAGAAAAGTAAGAGAGTAAGCAGTAAGAGAGTAAGGAGAAAGAGAGTAAGCGGTAAGAAAGTAAACAGTAAGATAGTAAGGACGTAAAATCTTAACAGGCCCGTAGGGCCGACATGTCTGTAGTAGATTGTCAAAACGCAGATCCTAGCCCTGTCCGCGAGCGCCGAAGCTACTCTGCGGAGGCACTCGGGGCGAAATGTCATGAGGATGCTAATGGTGAATGCATAGTCATCTCGCTAAATATTCTTTGTTGCAGAATATCCAATTGTATAGATTCATTGAATGATGCCGATTAACCCTGGCCTTCAGGCCAGGGAAGACGCATAAAACGATTACAAACAGGACTTAAGTCCTGACTATTTTTATTTTCTCTCAAGTCCCCAGCCTAAAGGGTGGGGTTAATCACCATCTATCAATGCAAAAAAAAAGAGCATGAAGAATTCCACTCCATGCTCTTTTCTTTTAATGGACTTGCACCTTCATTGCTTATACATCGCGAATGTGCCGCCGTTAGTTGGATCCTGGAGTTCCTTCCAATCGCCATTGATTTCCTTTACGCCATCATCATACGTGCCGGTGAAGGAGTACGTGTACGTGTCCCCGAGTGGCTTGTAATGCGCTTCGAAATCATCTCCATTCAATTCCCAAGTGCCCTTTGCATAAAGGCTGCCATCTGGATAGTAAGAACTGAGGCCGCCATTCTGTTCGAGGGACCATTTTTCATAGAAGGAGGGGACGTCAGTTCCGAAACCCCAATTGCCTTCCCAGGTACCAGACAAGTTGATTTTAGCATCATCTTTTTTGCAGGCAACAAATCCGAGCGAGGCGACCCCCATTAAAAAAACAATTTTTGAAAACTTCATTGATCAGCATTTTAAAAGGTTAATGAATATTGCTGACACAAAGATCAAGAGCATGCTATAGCTGTGAAATCGCATGATGGTGTGAAAACGAAATGCATTCAGGTGCCTGGTTCACACGAGTATGCTATGCAATGAATTAAGATTTAAAATTTAAGATTTAAGATTGGAAATTTGGATTGACGATTGACGATTGACGAGACACTCACGATTCACGACTGACGATTCACGGTTTCCTTTATTCGTCAAAACGTATTTGACTGCCCACTTTCACTATTTGCGTATTCAGGACGGTGGAAGCTTCGATGCCATTTTGTTGACGATGGACTATTGCAATGAGATGTAAATGATCAATATCGAAAGTGGAGTCGATGGTAAAGGAATAGGATCCCAGTTCCTGGACAATTCCGTATTCGAAAGGGATTTTAGAAATCAGGTCACCTTTTGGTTCACTTAAGACTTTTCGAAGGACATTATGGTTTTGGTAGTCTGGCAGGTAAAATGGTTGTGTAACAAGCGGACAATTTGACCAATGAGGAGAATTATGAAAATAATTGTACTGATCATGTGTAATCACGCTGTCTTCGACTAATGCAAGGGTCAGGAAAATAGCATCTTTAACATTAATGTCTTCATAATATTTTCCGAATACCTTGGCGGTAACAGTTTGGCTTTCTATCGAAGTCTGAATAGATAATTCCAGCTCAGGTTGCCTTGAAAGAAAAAACACAACAGAATCAATCAATCCTTGTATTTCAACCTGGGGAGTAAAATCCCGGGCATATCCACGCTGAATTCGGATAGAAGGACGCTCATAAACGGACAATAATTCCTGGAGAATAGGTGTCTCTTCCACTTCTAATTCATCCTGCCCATGAATAGAATAACTGATGACATTTGGGCTCGCATGATCAAGGCTATCCAGGCGATAACCAATCCATGGGCACCAGCCACAGGTCCGCGAAGTAAAGCTTTCGATTAATACTTTTTTATTGAGCGGAGGCTCCACTTTGATTTCGATTGGATCACTGAGTACGTCATGATACCTTGCCGTGATGATATAAGTTCCAAGTGCATCAGGTAAAAATTTATTTTTATCCAGTTTCTCATGATTCAGAAAGAAAGTAGAACCCGCTGTTACATCATCGCCTGCTTTAGTAAATGCAGACAATTCGGCGATTCCAATACCGTTGAGTGGTACAACATAAGAAGAGGACTTTACTCTTATCGAATAGATGCCATGAGTTGTATCTTCAGGAGCTGAATATTCGTCTACAGAGCAGGATAAAAAAGAGAACAGGAGCAATACTAAAGGGAAAGTTTGTCGCATTGTACTTCATAAACGGGAAGCCTGGGAATGTATTGCAATAGAAAATTAATTTTACATAGACTACAAGGCAATTCATTCGTGTAAATTCTTGAAATTAGTGACTAATTAATGGAACATCTTTTTTAAAGCCACGAATTACACGAATTCACACGAATGATTTCTTATTCACTGAATACCGAATACTGAATACCGAATACTGATTACCGATTACCGACTACCGAACCTCCTCGCCATAAAAGAAAGCGGAAGCCCAATACACACGATCAAAATGGAAATAGCAATAAGGGAATTGCTCAGCGTAAGCGGATGTTTCGGTATGCCGGACAATGGGAGAACGATCAGTGCCATAATGATCCAGATAAAGATCCCATAAGCGGTACCTGTCAGCATTCTATGCTGAGTCAGTAAAGGAAATTTTCGAACTAATGCAAAAAACAAAATGGTGAACGTCATCGCAATGCAATAATGAAAAATCAAACCTGCTACGGCCATCATCTTGTTATCAGAAAAAGCATCCTGGCCAAAAACTCCGCTGGCGATGAAATACAAAACAGCAATAGGATTATTACCTGTCCGGAGAAAGTAGTGAACAAAAGCAGCAGAGATATCTAATGTCCCGACGAGGAGGCCGGCCCCAATGATTTTTTTAATATTGAAATTCTTCATCCAATATTGTCTTGTCAAAGATGCCCGAAGTTTATTCTAAAAATTTATCCTCTATCTCATCCATGTAGGCATGATACAACTTCATAAAATCTTCTTCCGACAATTTTATAGAGTCTCCGAGTTTATACTTTAAAATGGATTTTGCCGGCGTATAATGGATGTTCTTATCAGCAGCGAGGAAACCCTGGTGTTCCAGGATCGACGTGCTCAGCATGCGAACTTCATTTAATGGGTTCCCGTCATTCATTTCCTGGGCACGGCTCCTGTGCATGAAATAGTGATCCAGGGCCAGGATGAGGTGATTGAAGTAATGGGAGGCAAAGACGTCCAGGGCGTGGTTTAGCTGCGCAGCATGGCCTTCCGCCAGTTTCCTGGCTATGGATACCAGCTCATTATAGGCCAGGATCTGTCCGTCCAAAAGCAACCTGCATTCATTGATATAGGCCTGGCTGTAAGAATTAACACTAAGCATAGGGTGATTTTTGTTCGCCTAAAGTTAACCCGAGTTGGCATATAGCGAAGGAAAAGATAATATCTTAAATTTCGTTGAAATTTCAAAAAGACCTAACGGCATGAACAGCGTATGACTGGGTCTTGTCAGCAGTGAGATTTGTTCCATCATCGAAGTTTATAAACCACGCCTTAATTGAACCCATCTCACTTGAACTCCAATACGGGTATACTTCAAATCCGCCTATAGCCATTCTGTTCAGGTAAAGTTTTTTCAACTCTATATTACTTGGCAGATACCAGTCATTATATCCGTTTAGAACAAGATCGTTGCAAAAACGAGCAGCAATATTTGGAGTCCCACATGCCGTCACAATAATGGTGGTATTCATCTGGCCGGTCCCTAAAGCACCTGAAGTGCCACCAATGAATGTGCCCATACAGCCCCATTGCAACGTAGTATCCAGAATACCCGTTGCAGCTATTAATCCATGTGGAATATTTGGATCATAACCAGGGTCACCAGGCTGCAATACATAAGCAATAATGCCTCCTTGATAAAATTGACCTATATCGGATGGCGACAAATTGGTCCAATTCCATCCGTTTGAAATTTGTGCCTGACCTAACACGCCACAATTGGAACACCAGATCATAAGCCCGGCAATCGGAGTGGGTATTGCATCTCTTTCTGCCTTGGTCATACGAGGAGGTAAAAACCCTTTTGTCGTCGAAGACACTTCCAGTGCTGCAGAAATATTTGGGTCTTTGGTATTGACGCCAATATTTCCGTTTGCGCTGATGGCTAAAATAGCTCCCCCGGCTTGTGGTGTGTTGTCAACATCATTCTCAATTAACAAAGACGTACTCATCCAATCTGCACCTGCTATTCTGCGATATGCTCTTATGCCTAATGATGAATTATTATTGCTGGCAAAACCAAAATTGGCAAGACTAATTTCATTCCCTGGCATACTACCTAAAATTCCGGCATTGGTTCTTATTAAATTACCGGCAGCTGATCCGGCTAATTCAACTCCATAGGTTGAAATGGAAAGCCTTGCACCAGGAGAATTAACCCCTATACCTACATTGACACCAGAGGGTGCGCCATTGACATTGATGACAGAGCCCAGCACCATACAATTGCTGCAGTCCACCCTGGTATTATTGCCAATAGCCGTAGCATTGGTCAGATCACCTGTATTGAAAAAAGAGGAATATCCTATTGCCGTGTTAGCGATTCCTATTGTATTACCATACCCTGCATATTTACCGAAAAAAGAATTTTTACTTCCAGTTTGATTTTGATTGCCCACATTGCTGCCGAAAAAAGAATTATCAAATCCTGATGAATTAGCAATTCCGGAATAAAATCCAAAAAAAGAATTTTCAAATCCGGTTGAATTCGCGATGCCGGCAGTCTGTCCAAAAAATGAATTGGAATATCCAGTGCTGTTGTCACCTCCTGCGCTTTGGCCAAAGAAGGAATTGGAGTTGCCAGTGGAATTATAATACCCGGCCCATTTGCCCATGAAGGTATTGTCCGTACCTGTTGTGTTTTGAAAACCTGTCGAGTCGCCGAAAAAAGAATTATTACTCCCTGTGCTATTTGAAAATCCTGCCGACATCCCAAAAAATGAATTGGAATGACCTATAGAGTTTAATAAGCCTGCAGAGCATCCATACAAAGAATTAGAACTTCCGGTAGTATTTGTTGCGCCGCATTGTAACCCGAAAAAAGAATTGTCCTTGCCTACCGTATTTGAAAACCCAGCGTAGGCTCCAAAAAATGAATTGTAAAAACCATTGGTGTTGTTATAGCCAGCTCCAGTGCCATAAAATGAATTGGAAAAACCACTCGTATTGAAGTGGCCCGAGAAAGCCCCACCGAAAGTATTGTCAGCGCCTGAATTTGTGTTACCTACATGTTGACCAAGCAACAAAGTATTCGTTCCTAATACTGACAGAACAGTGTAGGTGCCAATCCGGTAAACCGAATCAACATTAATGCTTCCATTTCGGACATCTAGTTTGAAGAGAGGGGTCAATGTGCCGATCCCTACGTTTTGTGAATATCCAGATGAACCTATCAGCAATAGAATAATGAGAAGAAAATAATTTTTCATCTGAATTGTGTTTAGTGATTTCAAATCATAATTCCTCACGCCTGAGAAATCATCAAGTGGTATGCCCCACAAGATGGACACAATGAATCATTGCAGCAATAGAATGAAAGTTATTGCAGGTGCAAGTAAATTCTAAATGTCAGTAGCTATTTCCCCCTATAGGGGGCTAGGGGGGAGAGTTCCTCCTATTTTTTTTTCCCGTAAACCTTATTGAGTGCCTCCGTTCTGTTTTCTACGTGCAGCTTTTCATAGATCTTATGAATGTGCTGCCGGATGGTGGCTATGGAGATCGAGAGTTGTTCGGCAATTTCTTTGTAAAGCAACCCATCTGATAGGAGCACTAAAACCTCATTTTCGCGTGGACTTAAAGCTGCAGTCTGCCGGGGCGCCTTGTCCTGTTGATGAAAAATAGAAACTACTTTCCTTGCAATATTCGCACTCATGGGAGAACCACCTTCATGCAATTCTTTCAAAGCCACCAGCATTTGAACAAGTCCTGTATTTTTTAAAAGATATCCGGATGCTCCTGCCTTAAGAGCTTCAAATACCTTTTCATCATTTTCATAAACTGTGAACATCATGAATTGCGTCCCCGGTAATTTGTCTTTCACCTGGCGAATGCATTCTATTCCATTCATTCCCGGAAGCTGAATGTCCATGATGACAATGTCCGGTTGCTGTACCGGGAGTTGCTTGAGCGCTTGTTCAGCCGAACTATATGTACCCAACACATTAAACTCAGCATTCAGGGATAAGAATTGAGACAATCCTTCTCTGACCTCTGCTAAATCTTCAATGATACTGATGGAAATACTCATGATGGACACCCAATGTACTTTTGATTTATGATACGCTCTATAGAATGAAAGTTATTCGGGAAGTGGAGCACTGAGCAAGATGGAGGTGCCCTCAGCCTGAAGGATTTTCATGACACCACCAATATCCTGCATTCTCTTTTGAATATTATGTAGTCCATTTCCAAAGGATTCGTTTTTTTTCGGATCGAAGCCAACGCCATCATCCGAAATAGTGATGCTTAACTTTTTAGCAACTTCAATTCGAATGGTCACCTTCTCTGCTATGGCATGTTTGATGACATTGTGCAAAACTTCTTTGACACTCAGGTACACATTCCGCCGGAATTCACCATTGACCATGATTCCATTATTCAGGGGCAACATGTCAATTTTGCTGTTGATGCCATTCTCCGCGAGGTATTCTACAGCATAGGATCGTGTATACGAAATCAAATCACTCAGGGAATCGTTTTTTTCATTTAAAGCCCACACGATTTCTCCCATTTTGTCTATCATGTCATGTGAATAGCAACGGATGCTCATGATCTCTTCATCAAAGGGAAGTTGTTGTTGTTTCTTTATACCGATAGTTTCACTCAAAAACTTGATCCGTGACAGACCGGCTCCTAAATCATCATGCATATCCGTAGCGATCCTGGTCCTTTCTTTTTCAATAGCTTGTTTTCTTTCCAACATCCTGCGTTGCCTGGCAAACTTAAATGCATAATAATATTTAATGACCAGGCCCGAAAGGACAAGAATGAATACCAGGATCAGGATTCGGAACCACCAGGTTTGCCAGAAAGGAGGCTCGATGGTAAATGCATAAATCAATTCCTGCATGGGATAAACAGCTGCCGGAAATTCAACCCTGGCATGAAACCGATAAGATCCGTGTGGAAGATTTATAAAATTAAACTCTGCTACATTGGAGCTTTTACTCCATTTGGTATTGCCGCTTCCCTCCAGCCAGCAACTATACTGAATTGACTTTTCATCGATAAAAGATGGAGCAGCAACCTGGAATGAAAAATTATTCTGTGCATAACTAAACAAAGTTGTCTTTTCATCATACAAGCTGTCATTGACTGTGAAGGATGTAATGAAAAGAGTGGGGTGGGGAAGTTGAGTAGTCGTCCTCCTGTCCGTAACTTCAAGAACCCCGCCATTGGAATTCATCGCCCAAATGATGTCATTGGATACATTGACAATCTTATAGATACCCTGGAAAATATTCTTGTCTTTGGTAATGTTCTCAATGATATATTGACCATTGATAAATGAAATTTTATCAAGCCCCGTTTGAGCACCGGCCCAGATATGATTGTGTGGATCAACATACAATTGATAATGAAAATTGTCGGTTAGGCCATCCTGTGTAGTCAGGTGGGAAATCGATTGAACATGATGATCTCTAATTTCCAGTCTGTAAATTCCCTGGTATCGTGTTCCCATCCAAACATTTCCTCCACTATCCACCGCAATGGAGCGTGGCCCTATTTCTTTTATTTGATCAGCATAATCATAAGAGAGTTGCAGATACTGATCAGGTGTTTGGGGATGAAGTGAATAAGTAACCAGATTATTATCTCTTGTCGGCACCCATAAGATTCCATCCCGATCGAAAGTCAACTGATCGGCCATAAAGCTCAACGGTTGTTTCATGCCTACTCCATGTTGACCAATCACAATAAGATAAAATGTAGAGTCGCCTGTGCGAATAGCCTGGATTATATTCCCATACCGATCCAGCAGGCCCGGACCATACTCGACAATGTGCATGGATTCAGCAAGTACTTTCACAGGATGGGCATAAGAGGAAGACAAATCTTTATTGGCGACCCTGTACATTATTTGATCTGTAATAAAACAGAGCGATGGCCCCTGGATAAGGATATCTTTAACTAATGACGGATGTATGGAAAGCGGATAGGCTGTTAACTGATGAAGATGCAATCGATAAATCGCATTATCGGTCCTGTTATACATCCAGGTGGTATCCGATTGCTGATGTAGTGCTGAGATATTATTTTTTGCATCAGGTCGCAGATCTTTTACGATTTGCACATTGGTGCCAAACATTTTGACAACACCATTTCCATCTGAAGCCAACCATGTTATTCCTTCACGATCCACGAAGAGGTCGGAAAGATTACTGGTGTTTAAACCCTGCGAAGAAGAATAGATATTGCTTTCACCACCAGGTTCAGCATGGAAAACCTCATTGTTTTGATACATCCAGGTTGCACCTGAAGGATCAAAGTAGAGGTAAGCATTTTTCCAATGAGGAACTTTTACAGAAGCAGGCAAAGGAAGAAGTACTACTTTCCCATTTTGAATGGATGCGAAATCCAGGATTTCTATGCCATCGGATGATGTCAACCAAAGCTCACCATTGGGTGCTACTGCAACACTGGCAATATTTTTTTCTGCAATGGTGCCGGCAATTTTATTTTTTTGCTTATCGTAAATAATTAATTTTTCCTTCTGTGCCGGGTTCCAGGGAATGATCAGGAAGTAATTCTTCCATTCAGTGATCCTGGCTAAATTGATGCCTATGTCTATTCCATATGCGTCGATTAAAGGCAACTTAACAAATTTATGATCACTCCATCTGAACAATCCATCATCGGCAATGACATACAACGATCCATCCCCGCTGCTGAGGAACCTGTTAATGACAGGATAAAACTGATCTGCTGTTTGGATGGAACCGATTTTTCCATTCACCAGGGTATTGAGTGCAGGGGCATTGGTGGCAATCAGAAATGAATCAGTTGAAATTTCAATAATGTCATTGACCAATTCATTGGCGAGGCCATCCTGCAGGCGATAGTTTTTAAACCGGGCACCATCATACAGGCTTATGCCGCCATAGGTGATAAAAATCATTCGGCCTTTTCTGTCCTGCCGGATACCGCGTACACGACTATTGATCAGGCCATCCCTGGGGGTGAGATATTCATACTGGTATTGCTGTGCAAGGAGATGATCGCTGACCAGGAAGAATAGAAAGATGAAATGGAGATGACGGATATTTAAATCTAAGGAGAATAGTTGGCATGAACAAAAGAGTGAAGAGTGAGAAGTGAAATCGAATTCGTGTTAATTCGTGTAATTAGTGGCTTATATTTTTAATTCAGTTGTTTTTGCTTCAAGCATTTTATGAAAATAAACATAGGATCCCACTCCCAATACTACCGGCACTATCATAAACAGCATCGGAACCTGGAATCCATCATTGGCTATCATGGAATAAATAGCCCCGAACAAATCAAAAGCCATGCCTGCATAGGCCCATTCTTTGATCCTCGGGAAACCAGGAATCATGATCGCTATGCATCCCAGGATCTTGAGCACACCGATGAAAGAGATAAAGTAAGCAGGATAACCCAGGTGATTCATAAAGGTTACTGCTTCCGGTTTCATCAATGCATCCGGTATCGAAGAGAATAACATGAATCCTACGAAGAGGATGGTGAAGATCCAATAGATGATTTTTGTCTTTTTCATTTGATGTGATTTATTTTTTACTACTCACTACTTTCTACTCACTACTCAGTTGGATTCACGAAGTTCAACATCCAGTTGATCCCATACTTATCTGTACAACTGCCGAAGTATGATCCAAAAAACATATCCTCTAAAGGCATGGTGACAATACCTCCTTCAGATAATGCCTCAAAGATCCTTTTTGTTTCTTCCCTGGTCTCTGGTTCCAAACTGATGTGCATGTTGTTGCCGGATTGCAATTTGAAGCCCATGCTCTCTGGTGCATCGGTAGCCATCAGGACATGCCCGCCCACGATGGGCAATTCAACATGAAGAATCAAATTTTTTATTTCTTCTGTAACCGGTGGATTTCCTTCTTTCTCCGGAATCTCACCAAAGCGCAGAAACCCGTTTCCATTCAACTCCGTTTTGAAAACAGATTTGTAAAAGAGAAAAGCTTCTTCTGTATTACCTGGAAAATTTAAGTAAGTACATGTTCTCGCTTTGTTATTCGGTTTCAAAGAATTGCGCAATTGAGATTGCGCTTGCAGGTAGCGTTCCAGTTGAGTAAATGTTTTACCAAATCCTTCCTGCACGTTTTCTGTCATCAGGTTGAACAACTTGAGTTCAGCTTCATTTGCATTGATAGGATAGCCTTGCATTTTTATGGTGGTTTTACCATTGAGTTCACTAAAGACAATCCTGTTGAAAATTTCCAGTGGCCAATCAGTTGCAAATGGTGCTCGTGTGACACCAGCCTTGTTATCAGAAAATGAACTGGTGAATTCCAATAAATTAGGCCGCATGATTTGTCCATATACAAACCGGCCATACCACACCTGGTCGGGCGTATCCATCTTGTAATGAAATAATCCACCGGGACGGAAATCAAAAGCAAGGACCGTGGTAGGGTAGTCTACAGGTCCCCACCATTGCGCCAATGCTTCAGCTGATGCAAAGGCATCGAAGACCATTTCTTTTGGTGCATCAAATTCGCGGGTGATCGTGAGTTCAGATCGTGTCGAAGTTTCAGGTTGTGATTTCATTTCTTTTTGCTTTTGGACTTTATTTTTTCAAGATAGGTGTCGAGTGAATTGAATTTCTTATTCCAGAATTGACGGTATTGATCGACCCAGTCAGTGACTTCACTGAGCGTCTCCAGTTTAGCTTCGCAATAACGTTCACGTCCTTGTTGCTTGATGACAACCATCCCGCACTCTGTCAATATTTTAATATGTTGAGAGATTGCCGGGCGACTCATGTCAAAGTTTTCCGCTATGGTGTTGAGATTCATAGACTTCCGGGCGATCAGGTTGATGATCTGTCGCCGGGTCGGATCGGCAATGGCCTGGAATACGTCTCGTCGGGCTTCGAGGGACATGATGCGTAAGTGTTTGCTTACGCAAATATATGCGTAGGTATTTACTTACGCAAATTTTTTTTCATAAAAATGACTGACCCCAGCCTTGTGGCCGGGGTCAGCATAAATAAAATTCTTTTAGGTCAGGAAAATCATCGTGCCATTACTTGGCTCCGAATATGGTCCAGCCAACATAGATCTGGAAGTTTTGATCTGTAATTTTTTCATTATCACTTTTTGAAAGGTCAGTCAATCCGGCAACGTAGCGAATACCACCATTAAATCCTAAAGGGAGATGAACGACAGCACCAAACGCCGCACTGTACGAAGGATCGTTCAGTTGATCTTTAATATCCACGCCACCAGACTCAGCGCTGGTCAGGAAATTAAATTGAGGACCGGCTTCCAAACTGATTAAGTCAATAATATGCCAACGCAGCATAATCGGAACAGTGATGTAATCTGTTTTAAATTCTGAATTATCAAGGTCGGCTCCCTGGGAACTCCACAATACTTCAGGCGTTATACCCCATTTGTCTGATAGTTTCAGGTTCACATAAGCACCAACATGAATACTGGTCTTGGAGTTAGAGTCGAAACTATCCGAAGACACATTGGCAAAGTTGGCGCCCGCTTTGACTCCAATGCCGATTTGGCCAAAGAGAAAGATAGGTGAACATAAAAGCAGAAGTGTAAATAGTCGCATTTTCATAATGAGTTATTTTTAGTAATGATGATTAGATGCATACATTGATTTTCAACTTAAATTGGTTGTTTCCTGCCGGAGATTTCTCGCAATAAATCCTGCTAACGCAGCACCGGTTATTGGAACAACAATGAATAACCAAAGTTGTGACATAGCCCAGCCTCCTACAAATATAGCCTGGCTTATACTCCTGGCAGGATTCACTGATGTATTGGTGACAGGAATGCTAATTAAATGAATGAGCGTCAAGCCAAGTCCGATGGCAATACCTGCAAAACCTGCAGGTGCTTTTTCATATGTTGAACCCAGGATAATCAGCATGAACATAAATGTCATGACAAATTCAGTAACGATGGCTGCTGTCATATTATACTTGCCCGGTGAGTGATCACCATATCCATTAGCTGCAAAGTCGCCGATTGCACTTCCGTTCCCTGTAACAATAACATATAAAACAGCAGCACCGAGTACGGCACCTACGAGTTGTGCACCTATATAGGGTAAAACCTTGCCGGCACTAATAGAGCCGCTTGCCCAAAATCCGATAGTCACTGCCGGATTCAAATGTGCTCCTGACACATGTCCTAAAGAATAAGCGATGGTCATCACGGTTAAACCAAATGCTAAAGAAACACCGACTAAACCAATGCCGACCTGCGGGAAAGTTGCCGATATCATGGCAGCACCACATCCACCCAGCACGAGCCAAAAGGTTCCGAAAAATTCTGCGAGATAAATTTTCATATTAGTTGGGTTTTGATTTCTATAGGTCTTTGTCGAGCCACGAATGATCGGCTCTTTCAAATGTAATAAATTTATAATTCATACCAAAGCAGGTCATGAATAAACACTTCGGTAAATAAAAGCCACAGCAAACTTATTCGAACTGTCAATCATTCTTTTGTAAAAGTGAAAGAATTCAATATACGCTCTCCAGTTTCCTTATAATTATCGAATTGATGTTGTTCTGTCGTCAAGGTTAAAATATAAGCATGTTCATTAATCATCCAATAGTATTGTTCATGTTGCAGATGAAATAAGCCCTGGTCCGCAGTATAAATTATTTTTTGATACGCTGTATTTCCGGATTTCATCCTCTTGCTTTCTATGAGGTTCGAATTAGTCCCCAGTGATTTGACCTGTTCTTCCGAAATGGCAGTGAATTGATCCAGGTCAATATTCATTCCGGTGAGGTCCTGGATCAGGAGGTTGACATTTTCCTGGAATGGATCCTCTTCTGATTCTTGCGGCGAGAACAGAATAAAGCTGGTGCCCAGTTGTCCTGAGGTATCAAGCTCCCAGTTAGAAGGATATTGAAATGAGTAGTTATCCTGGGTTAATGTCTTCCAGTCTTCTCCAGCAGGTATTATTTTTTTGGTAGTGTCTTCCATAATATTGAATGGTCCGGATGTAGTCGTGGTAAGAAGAAAGTATAGGATGAAAAGATTTGACAAGATCATTGTATAGCAAATGTAGAATTTCTATGTCTACGGAAAAAGAGGTGAGGCAGATGAATAGGGTCTGCTTTCCACTTCAAATACTATATCTTTAAGGACGTGGTTAATAACCTCAAAGCAATAATTACGTCTATTGGTTATTAACAACGTCCTTAATAATCATCAAAACAAAATCAACATGGAATTCATCTCTACACTTTGGATGCCGATCCTGTTATCGGCAGTATTTGTCTTTATCGTTAGCTCATTGGTCCATATGGTAGCAGGCTATCACGCCAAGGACTATCAGAAAGTACCCAATGAAGATCAGGTCATGGATACACTGCGTGGCCTCAACATTCCTCCGGGTCATTACATGATGCCGAAAGCATCCAGCATGAAAGATTTCAAAACGGAAGCCTTCAAGGCAAAAATGATGAAAGGCCCGCTTATGACGATGAATATTCGCCAGGCAGGAGGTGGAATGACAAAAAATCTTGTGCAGTGGTTTTTGTTCTCCATCGTCGTGAGTTTTTTCTCAGCCTACATCGCCGCTCATACACTGGCGCCTGATGCTGATTACCTGGTCGTATTCAGGATAGTCGGTTGTGCTACTTTCATGGGGTATGGACTTGCTTTGTTTCAGGAAGCCATCTGGGGAGGAAGATCATGGAGATCTACGTGGACAGGAGTATTCGATGCACTACTTTATGGTTTCGTGACGGCTGGAACCTTTGGATGGTTGTGGCACAGTTGTCATGCGATGTAAGAGAGTGAGAATACTTTTTGTATATAAGCTGATTAACTCCGCTCTTCAGAGCGGAGAAGATTGAATAGATGTCTATTGGACTTTAGTCCTGAAAGTCGAATCCATGTGATTAGTCATCAGGGCTAAAGCCCTAGAAAATAAAGTGTTGCGCTTTCTCCGCTCTGAAGAGCGGAGTTAATCGGTCTTCTGGCTTTCATCTCCCTTGTCTTGAGTTGACAGTGTTTCGGGCCGCACTAATAATATTTTATAGCTAGTGGGGTTTGGGGGAGAGTTAAAACGAATTAATATATTCCATTAGCTTCGCAAAAAAATCTGAACATCCACTGATGATGACCCACAGTAAAAAATATTTGTTTCGCCTGATCCTCCTGGCAGCATTCTTAGTTCCACTTTCCATCGATAAAGGCCAGTCAATGAATTTGAATCTTGGATCAACACATCTTAACTTTAAACAAAGTAGTTTTTCTTCAAAGAAAACCATTGCTCATCCCCGCAAAAAAACCAAGAAGAAACATAAGACCATCCTGGATCATAAACACAAGATGCGGAACGGACATAGTTGTCCTTCTTTTTAATTTGTGTGAGACAATGAGAGGGTAAGATATCTTCTCACTTAGCCCTTATCCATTGCTCTGGTAATAGTACCTCCTGCGATGCTCCTTCTTTATAACCATACATTTCAATAATGTCGATTCGTTCTCCTTCTTCAATTCGCGCGAGAAACTGAAGCGTATCATCGTCGAATTTTGTTTCAGCATGATAAGACGAAATTGGCTCCATTCCTATAAACTTAAAGACGATCACATAGTGCCGGATGCTCAGCGTATCCGGAAGTTTGTAGGTAAGATCCTGGAGGGTCCTGGCTCGATGGATAGTTTGAAGAGATAAGGTATCGTACCGGACGGTTTGCGAAGATGCGGATATGGTTAAAAAGATAAAGAGTACGAATGAAAAATATAGTTTCATAAACGGCCATTGTAATATCCCGGGTAAAGATCGTAAGATTTACGACTGTTTCCAAACCGCTGATATCTGCAGTGTATTCGTTTTTTTATGGTCACGCTAATAAAGTAATCCCCGTCAAATTGGCGCCGTTGTTTTTCAAAAACGCATACGTGATGGTGTCAACGCTGCAGTTTATGAATTGAACTTTTTTAAACCTTTCATTATACTTGAAAAAGGTATTTCGAATAGTGGCATTTTCAAATTTTACTCCGTAAAAACCACAATGCTCAAAATGGCAGTCCTCAAAGGCACCTGTGAAAACAACATTGCTGATATTCGTTTTTTTGAATGTCGTAAATTTCCAAACTACATCGGTGACCACATTACTATTAAAATTTACTGCCTGGATTTCTGCTCCCGAAAAGTCAGCCTCCGAAAAATTGCATTTCTCAATATTATTTTTAAAAAATTCGGCATCAATAAAGGAGCAATGACTAAACTGGTTATTTAAAATATTGGAAGACTGTATTTTACTATCCCGGAGGTCCGAAGATGAAAAATCACACAATTCAATATTATTTTTTCCCAGGATAAGCCCAGACAAATCGGAGTTCATGAATTTGCAGTTTTTCATATTGGAAGAACTGAATTTCTCTTTCAGATTCTTTAATCCTGAAAAGTCGGCGTCAGCCCAATTCCCTTGTGACATGTCCCAATTCCAGTCAAATCTTTTTCTTTGTTTCGATGTCGGGACTTCCTCTGATAATTGGTCAATCTTCTCATAACTTGGTGCAGCAACTTCCTCGGTCGGAAAGCTGTCAGAAAAATAGTTAAGGTCAACTCCGAAAATTTCTGCCAGTCGGTTTAAAGTGGTGATGTCTGGCATAGACTCTCCACGTTCCCATTTGCCCACCGCCTGGGGACTAATCGATACTTGCTGAGCAAGTTCAGCCTGGGAAAGATTTGTTTTCTTCCGTGCTGTGGCAATTTTATTGCCGATAGTTTTAGAATTTAGCATCCTGTTTTATGTTTTTTTGATGCTGCAAAGTTATTTTGACTTATAGCCGTAATGCAAATATAGTCGCCTACTTACAGTTGTAAATACGCTACAATCAGTTGTATTCTGACCACCATTGGTGGTTTTTAGGATCAATAATCAATCACTGCAATCGATCCCGTATAAGTTCCTTCATTTGTATTAAGCCGAACAATATAAATGCCAGGTGGGAATGTCGAAACATCAATCTTTTTTGAATACTGCTTTGTGTTTTCATCCCAGCGATCGGAGAGGATGAATTTGCCGGTGACATCAAACATGGATACTTCGACTGGTGATATTTCATTCAAGGTTACATCAATAAACAAGTCAGTTGACACAGGATTAGGTTTGAAGGAAACCTGTATTTTAATCACCATGGTATCTAATGGATTTGATCCGGTGTCTTGCTTAGGTGCATCATAAGTAACTGATGCAATGGAATCAGTACACAACAGAGGAAGTGACCACAATCCTTTGCGGTAGGATGGTTGATTCAACACGGCATGCATACGATAGACCTGCCCTAGGGTAAACATCACGGTCAGCGAGTCAGTGGCATTATCCATAAAATTGATAAACATCTCTAATATGTGAAAATCACAGGTGGTGACATGGTTGCATTGCATGTCAAACCCATGATTGGAAGCATTATGGATAGGTGTGTCTAATACCTCATCGTCCATACAATAATGAGCTTCATTCCACAATTCGTAAACCCCGAGGTAGCTTCCCACCAGGTGTGTCAATGGCCTTCCGAGATTATAGATCGGATCCCTTTTTCCGTTGAGTATGGGTGCAATTAGGTATTTATAACTCATGACGATTCCGTCAGACGCTAAAGGACCTCCAGGATATTGCGCAAAACCGACAATAGTATCCGGAAGGTTACAGATCCAGATATTAAGACAATGATCCGGAAGGATAGGATTTGATCCTGCGAGCAGGGTATTGGATATAGCCGTGTAATCTGAATAGGTTTGAATAGATGTGTTGATACGAGTGACTTGGTATGGAATATCATCATGACCGATGGAGTCCGCCAGGCAAAAATCCAACTTGGGAATATAGGCTCTGTTCACATACTGTAACATGCAGGGGAACTGTTGAATAGACGCAAACGACAGTTGGTTATAGTCTGCATTCAATTGTTCCAGTTGATGTAGTAGTAAGGAATCCGTTATGTAAGGCATTCCGGGAGACTGCAGGATATGGAAAACCACCGGGATAGTTTTTCTTTCGATAGGGTCGGCCCCGGGATGGATACTATCCTCCATAGCTCTAAGCCGGGCAGCAAATTGAGTGTCCTTTGCCAGCAGGGAGTTGTTGTACGCCTGTGTTGCATATTTCCGGAAGGGTTCAGTTTGGGATTGTATGTATAGGGGTGAAAAGAGTGGGGCGCAAATCAGTAAAATCCAAAGCAAGTTGGATTTGATTTTCGTCCTGGAGATTTTCAAGTGAATGGGCATTATTTATTGTAACACAAACTTTACCGGTAGGGTATATGTAAATACTACTGGCGAGCAATTTTCCCGTGCCGGACAAAACCCTTTTTTGTTTAACGTCATGACTGCTTCTATAGCGGCATTGGCTAGGCCGTGTCCTAAGGTGTCGTTTACAACGGTGAAATTCCCAATTGATCCATCTTCATAAATATCGAATCTAACTAAAACAGTACCCTGAACCGAATCGATAAGAGCTTCATGGGGATATTTTACAACAGAGGCGAGTTGATGTAATAATTCACTGTCACTACAATTACTGTCTATGTCATAAATGGTCCCTGGTTCACATCCTTTATACTGGGGAGCCTGGTGATCTTTATAACATGGGCATTCTTCTGCATGGTCCTTACAACAAGCACTAAGGAGGATAATGAACAGTATGGATAAAAACTTAAACATGAACTTTCTTTTTAAATGCAATCCTTCATTTAAACGGGCTTCTGATTATCTAAAAATATATCCAAAGGTTATTCCTGCACCTGGTATAACATCTCCTTCAAACCTAAGCTTGGTCACCTCTGAAAAAGGCTCAGTTTTTTTAGTGAAGGCAAAATAAGGACCGGCTGAAAATCGTAAGTATAAATTTGATGAAAAAGTACAAGTGTAATTCAGGTTTGGATATACAATCATGTCTGGGAAATCTCTTGGCCTGGATGAAGTTAAAAAGGGATTATTCGCGAAGCCGGATACTTCCGTTCCTATTCCCCAATTTTTGTAATTATAAGTTAGTCCAACATTAATGATGGAGGTTGGTTGATCCCACCCTGGTGCCAATATTCCTATGCCGAAACTAGGACAAAGTCGATTCGAATTAGATTCATCTAAAGCGATATTGATTCTGGTATTGAGCGTTACGCCTAAATAATTTGCACCGCCAATCTGAGTTTCGATGCCTATCTGACTGTATGCCTCATTGGAGAGAAGGAGGGTAGCGAATAAAAACAAAAACAGATTTTTCATGATTCATTAATTTTATAAATGTTATTACATCCGCACTCCCAGCGACACTCCAAACCCATAATAGTGACCGAATTCACCATATAACATCCTTCCAGTAGGATTCAAAGAATAATACGATTTAACTCCAAGAATCAGCGTACACGATTTGAGTTTAGCTTCATGTCCAAAACTGAAAAACAATGGATACGTCATGGAATTGATGCCGTTAATATTGTGCTCATCCTTATTCTTCATGGTCATACTGCTTCCGGAATTTGGTGAACCAAAATAGTAGGTATCAAGGCTGGTGTTACTAACATTCCAACCTATGCCTATTTCCGGTCGCAAGTAAAAGGGTCCAAATTTAAAATCCAAGCCAACGGGAGCCACTACGTAATGATGAAATAAATGGGATTCTACTTTATAAATATCATATGGAGCACCGGGTAAATCGTAAGCTTGAAATTCCCGCGTTTCCAGGTAACCAAATCCCGCAGTCACATAGAGATTTCCAAATAATCGATATTGGCCTAGCACAAAGGCATTCTGTGCCAACCGATATTCTTGCTCACCAGCGTTAAAGAAATAATCGGGACCGGAGGTATTGTTAAAATTCGGAGAATACTCAATTCCAAAACCGAATCGGTTGTCCTGGCCAAATATCGCAGAGCATGTGATGGCAAAGAGGATAGTCAGGATTACATTTCTCATAGAAATAAATTAAGAGGTGTATTAATATTTCAATGCCCCCATCTCAAAAGCGAAACTAATGTAACGAAATTTTAGGGAGAGTTAAGTAATTTCTATTGCAAATCCATTGGAAAGCTTGAACTTAGGTTTAAGCGTTTGCAGCAAAAGGGAGTGGTAGGGGAGTTGTCTTATTGGTTTGAGATCTTTGTTAAGCGCAGATTTTGTATGTATCACAATCGTATAATCTTTTGACTTCCACTCAAACCCTTTTCATCTTTAATTCTCACTATATACAATCCTTTGCTTTCTGCTAATTTTAAATCATGAATATTGGCTGGATAAGATTTTAGTAATTGTCCTGCAGCGTTAAAAACTTCTATTTTGGAAAATATTTCACTACAACGAATTTCAAATCTTCCATCCAGGGTAGGATTTGGAATCACGTTAAATTCAATCTGATCCTTTAAATTATTGATCCCGGTCCCCAGGTAGAGTGCAAGTAATTCAGTTATTTTAAAAGTAATTGTCCTGGGTTCAATGCCTGAATACAAACTCATGGAAACTCTTATCCACCCAATCTCTCCACTAGCGTTTTTCTTGTAGGCTAAGTATTTGTCGTTGATGGAAGAGGTATCTCCTGTACAAGTCCATCCCCCATAGCATCCTATAATATAAAAACTATCTACCCCCCATTCATGACCGGTGGTGCATAAGGTATCCCCTAATTCATACAATGAAGTCTTTCCGGGTTGCCCGGAATTGATGCAAAATGAAAACGAGTTATTCAGGACGTAAAGTGAAACAAAATTTGAAGCATCTGTGGGAGGATAACCTTTTAAAAACCATATTTTAATATCCTGAGATCCATCACCATCAATATCTAAATAGGTAGTAGTGTCTTTTTCGTCTTCAATAATGCTGAGATCAACTACGTTTTGAATAATGCTTGTACCGTTGGGAACACTGCCAGCAATTACCTGACTAAATATAGGTTGTATAGATCCGTTTAAATTTAGAACCAATAAGAGGTAGATTGCTTTTGTAATCAAATTCTTCATATTCTCTTACTTAATTGTGTCTAACGTCTGGGAATATCTGCGACTGGGTAGCTTTCTTCAAATATATGGATATCATTTCTTTTGTACTTGGCCCTGCTTCTAAGTAATTGATGTTATATACGGTTTTTTTTGTTACTTTTTGAAATTGGGTATAGTATCTGATTACGTTATTTGGAAAGGCCTTTATGAGCAATTAAATGTTCACTCCAATATTTTAATGCAAACAAACTGTTCTCTCCATTAAGTATATCTTCCTCTTCAAGGAATGTTAATTGGAAACTTATCGTTTCATGTTTAATCTTTTCAGATTTCAGCTTTTCAAATTCCTCATAAATTTCTTTCCCCTTTTGATTTCCTCCGGGAATGAGTACTCCATATGATTCCTCGATATCATCACTTACAATTTTAAGTCCCACAAGGTATCCTTGCAGTCTTTCAGGTTTATTTATTAAGGTCAAACCAAGAAATTTCTCTGAACCCTTCATTGAAAATAACCCTTTAAAAGGTTTTGAGTTAGGAGTATATTCCATTATTAACTTTCTTGGAATTTCGGAATTAGAACTAAATATGAATGCGTACCCTAACTCCTTAAAGGTCGTGAGATATGCTGCTCTTAAAACAGATATCCTAGCCCTATTTTCATTATAAACTGGCATGGAAAAATTCATATTAACACTTCCTTTTTTTCCAGTCGCTATATCAATCAATTCTTCATGGTATTTTGGATTAGTTCTCTTTGCATCTAATAGAAAATTTATCCCTCCTGTGTCATCAATCCATACATTTCCATTTGAAGAAATTTCATCACCAATCTTAAATTTAACATTCCTATTTGTAGAACCAGATTTCAACATGCCTAGTTTTTTGTGATCCAATTTTTTAATTAATTGACTATCAAAGTCACTTCCATGCTCATTATTACATCTCTTACATGTTAATACTAATTCCTTCCCGCCGACGCTTTGTGGAGGGACATGTTCAAGTGTGAGAGGATTTAAACTCTTAGGATCAAGATTGTCTTCATTAAATATACCTCTACACAGTGGACACATATATATCCTCTTTCCTGAGCGTTTGAGGTTGGGAAATAATTTTAGGATCTCCTCAAAATTACTGGAGTACTTGTCAAATAATATTTCTTTCACTTAAACCTGTTTACATCCTATAACAACTAGTATACAGCTTGAAATTTTTAATTTACCAAGATTAGAATTGATGTTCGAATTAATCGCATATAACTTGTTTAAACCCGCACCTCCCCAATTCCGTAAAATTATTTCGTCAAAACCACATACCCAAAAGGCCCCAAATCAATCTGACTAGTAGTTGTAACTGCATTACCGCTCAGCGCATCCGTCCAGGTTGAATTCGCCACACCGGCAGGCAGTGTAAAACTAACAGTTGTATTTCTTAAGTTCGACGCAACGAAAACAGTTTCATCCTGCACTTTTGTGAATGCACAAACATTGGTATTGCTATAAGAGGTTAAGAGTCCTCTTCGAATCGCCACACTCTGATTTCTAAAAGCAATTACTTTTTTATAATCTGCTGTTACGTCCGGATTAAGGGTCCAGTTGATATTTACACTGGTGAATGGAAACGTGATCCTGGTCGGGAAACCAACTTCCTGTCCATTATAGATCATTGGGACTCCTTTCATATACGCCACCACAACAAAAGCGGCCATAGAACCCGGGATGCCGCCAAACAAATCCAATGGAGTGCCATCTGAACTATTCACATCATGATTGGTGAGATAGCGGACGACTTGTTGTCCATCGGAAGCATTGACATATTCAGAGGTGTTCAATGAATTGAGGCCCGTGACAGGTTGGTTGTTTTTATAAATGTTTTTTAATTGACTGTAAAAATTAAAACCGAAGATGAAATCAAATCCATCGGTAAACAGATCACTTCTGTTTCCCTCAGCCAGGAGCAGCAAATGATGCGTAGAAATATTCCGGAGTGAATCAATGGCCTGAATCCAAAAATCAGCGGGAGGGCCATTAGCATAGTCACAACGGAAGCCATCCACATTAGCAGCATAGACCCAATACTTCATGCTCTCAATCATTTCCTTACGCATATCAGCATTGGAAAAATTTAATTGAGCAACATCATTCCATCCGGTGCCCGGAGGACTCACAATGTGTCCGGTTCCATCTTGCAGATACCAGTCTTTATGATCAGTGATCCAGGCATTGTCCCAGGAAGTATGATTCGCTACCCAATCCATGATTACACTCATGTTTTTAGCATGTGCATTTTCCACCAGGTTACGCAGATCATCCAGGTTGCCAAACTCAGGATTCACTGCTTTATAATCCTTCACACAATACGGCGAATTCACTCCGTTTAATGTTCCTACCGGATAAGTGGGCATGAGATAAATGACATTCACGCCTAAAGCTTGTATGGAATCAAGTCTTGCCGTTACGCCTTGCAATCCACCTTGTGCACTAAAGGCTCGAATATTGACTTGATAGATGGTCGCATCCTGTCGATCCGGAACATGCTGAAACGGAGTTCCATATTGATTCGATCCATTATTAATTACGGTCAGGTTTAGGGTGCAGGTTTTAGTGCCAAAAGAAATATCAAATGCTGCCATTCCTTCTGCTGAAGCAGTGCCACTAATGGAATATGAAAGATTCCCAGAACCATTAGCTAATGTACCTGCAACTAAAATTGCTGTGAGACCTGTCACTCCCGTTGATGCTATCGGCGAACCTGCTGCATATTTTGCACTGTTACCTCCATCGTAAGGTACGGTCAGGGTTCCAGAATAAGCAACGCCGGTCAAAGGCGAATTCGATGAAATTGCAGCGGAACAATTGAACGCAGTTATTGTCGGTATAGGCTGCACCACCGGATCATCTGTCTTGTTGCAGGCAATGAAGAGAGTGATAAATGCGAAAGCAAAAAATGATTTTCTCATAACAATTGATCTGGAAGTTTAAAAACCTATTTCATTTACGTTCATCTTGTTAAGATCAACAAAATGATCTTGGATGTTGCGGTGCTGTTTGATCCTTGTGCTGAGCTAAACGAAGTATCCGCTACTATTTAAAATCTTGTCGGTTTCAAGATATTTAGCCGCTACTCGTTAAAATCTTGTCGGGCTCAAGATTGTTAAGTCGCTACTGGTTAAAATCTTGTTGGGCTCAAGATTGTTAAGCCGCTACTGGTTAAAATCTTGTCGGGCTCAAGATATTGAGCCCCTACAAGATTTTAACAGCATTCTTTCTTTTCTGCCTCTTCTGCCTCTTCTGCCTCTTCTGCCCCTTCTGCCTTTTCCGCCCCTTGTATCTTCTTTTATTGAGTATACATTTTTTGCATCAACCAATGATCTATCATCACCAACGCAGTCATAGCCTCTACAATTGCAACTGCCCTTGGCACCACACACGGATCATGTCTTCCTTTTCCCTGGATGATGACTTCTTCTCCCGCGCGATCCACTGACTTCTGATCTTTCATTAATGTAGAGACCGGCTTAAATGCAACTCTGAAATAAATCGGCATTCCATTCGATATTCCACCTTGTACTCCGCCTGAGTGATTCGTTGAAGTGGTTGTTCCTGATTCTGATTTTATCCACGCATCATTATGCTCACTTCCTTTCATTCGCGAAGCTCCAAATCCCGAACCAATTTCAAATCCT
>Ga0068851_10000186_pt1 | contig 30949 bp, 25 predicted proteins | sample KBSCornC12_FD_66588 | JGI IMG/M metagenome (GOLD analysis project Ga0068851, IMG submission 66588) | Corn rhizosphere microbial communities from Kellogg Biological Station, Michigan, USA - KBS Corn C1-2 | ecosystem: Host-associated > Plants > Roots > Rhizosphere > Soil ...
GCAAGCACACCGTCTTCGGCGAGGTGATCGACGGCATGGACGTCGTCGACTCGATCGAGTCAACGCCCACCGACGCCGCCGACAAGCCGCTCGATCCGCAGACGATCGAGCGGGTTGAGCTCGACGAGGACTAGCCGCTAGCAGCGTCGCCGGTGTGCGGATCGCCGCCGCCGCGCTGCTCGAGGCGCGCGGCTTGCCGCCGTCTGATCGCCTCGCCTGGTCGCCAAAGGGTGACCAGGCCGGCGACAAGCGTGACGAGGAAGATCTGCCCGGCCATCATCTCGAGGCCCGAGATCATCCTGCCCGGTTGTCCTCCTGGCACCAGGTTGCCGTAGCCCGTGGTGGTCAGCGTCGTGTAGCTGAAGAAAAGGAAGTCGCTCCCGCTCGGGTGCGTATGGCCTTCGAAGAAGGGCCCGCCCTGAATTCGGTCGACGAAGCCGTAGACGAAGGTGAAGAGAATGCCGAGCACCGTGTAGACGCTGAGCGCGCCGAGGAGGGTGCGGGAGCTGACCTCGGTCGAAGTGACCACGCGCTGCAGGACGGCGGCCATCGCCACGGTGAGCGTTCCGACCTGGATCACCGTCGCTACGTTCAGCCAGATCCTGTGGCCGTCCGCCGCGCCGAGTACGGCCAGCACGATCGTCACTGCCGAGAGGTAGACCGCTAGCCGAACCAGGCGCGGACGAGCGTGGGCGCTGCTGAGGGCGATGATCGAGGTTGCGCTGGTGGCTACGGAGAGAACCACCGATCCCCACTCCCGATTGGTCAGCACCGAGGCGAGGACATAGGTGAGAAGCACGGAGGCCAGAACCAGGCCGAAGGCATCGCGGACGCTTTCGGCGCGCTGAAGCCAACGCTCGCGGCGGCGGTCGCGCCTGGCAGTGCTCATCTTCGCTTCGTTCGGGCGCAGCCACGCCTTTCCTGCCAAACCCGCGCTCTCGCGTTTGCCTCAACCGCGTTCAGGTCGGAGCAGCGACAGCGGATCTGCTTCGATTCGCGCCGCGATCCGTTCGACGCTTCGCAGCGTCAGGTTCCGCTCTCCGCGCTCGACGGCGCCCATGTAAGTGCGATGGACACCCAGCACTTCGGCGAAAGCCTCCTGACTCAACCCGCGAGCCTGACGGTAGGCGCGAAGGTTGCGGCCGATGTTTCGTTGCAGGTCGCCCTCCATGCAATGGAACGCTCCCGCTCTGCTACTTGAAGGTCTACAGACCGATAAGTAGCATCACTCCGGTCGAACCAGGTTGTGCTTACCTCTAGGCGGAGCCCGGTCCCCTTAAATGGTTGAGTGGCGGAGGGGGTGGGATTCGAACCCACGAGACGCCTGACGACGCCTAACGGCTTTCAAGGCCGCCGCATTCAACCGCTCTGCCACCCCTCCGAAATACCGCGCCGCGAATGCTAAAGACCGAGGAGCCCAACCGCTTGCCTGCCCTGATTGGATGCGCCGATGCGTAGGCTCCTCCTCCTCGCCTCGGCGATGATCTTCTTCGACGTCGCCTTCTTCGCCGCGATCGCGCCGTTGCTGCCGCAGTACGTCGACGAACTCGGGCTCACTAAGGCCGAAGCCGGGGTCCTCTCGGCTGCCTATGCGGCGGGGACGCTGCTCGGCTCGCTGCCGGCGGGGTTCGCCGCCAGCCGGGTGGGACCGCGCAAAGCGGTCATCCACGGCCTGCTCCTGCTCGGGTTTTCGAGCCTCGTCTTCGGCTTTGCCAACCAGATCTTGCTGCTCGACGCCGCCCGCTTCATCCAGGGGATCGCCGGGGCGCTGATCTGGTCCGGCGCTCTCACCTGGCTGATCACTACCGCCCCCGAGGAGGAACGCGGTTCGGTCATCGGTAAAGCCCTCGGTACCGCCATCGCCGGGGCGCTGCTCGGTCCCGCCCTCGGTGCGATCGCCGGTGCGATCGGGACCGAGCCGGTCTTCAGCTCGGTCCTCGTGATCACGGTCCTGCTCGCGATCGCGGCCTCGCGGTTGCCCGAGCCCACGGCACCCGCGCAGCAGAGCTTCGGCGAAGTCGTGAAGACGCTGGTCAGCCGACCACTCTTGGAGGCCGCTGCCTTCGTCGCCGTGCCGTCGGTGATGTTCGGTGCGATCGAGGTCCTGGTGCCGCTGCGGATCGACGCCCTCGGCGGCGGCCACGGCGTGATCGCCGCTGGGTTCATCGTCGGTGCCGCCCTCGAGGCGATGCTGGCGCCGTTCGCCGGCCGCCTCTCCGACCGCGTCGGGCGGCGGTTGCCCTACGTCACCGGCCTGGCAATCTGCGCCGTGGCAATGATCGCGATCGCGACGGTGGCGACCCTCGGCCTCGTCCTCGGCGGGCTGATTCTCACCTCGCTCGGCGCCGGCCTCTGTTTCGCGCCGGCGCTGACGCTGATCTCCGACGTCGCCGAGTCGAGTCGTCTCCACCAGGGCTTCGCTGCCGGGGTCTCAAACATGGCCTGGGCGGCGGGCCAGGTGATCGGCGGAATCGGCGGCGGAGTCGTCGCCAGCATCACCGGCAACGCTTCGCCGAGCATCGCGATTGCGCTGCTGCTGATGCTTACCGTCGCCTACGCGTTCCGGGCGATGGACCCGGACCCGGAGACGACACCGCAGCCGCTGCCAGGGTAAGAACGGACAAGCGGCGCGCGGACCTCACAGCATGCGGTTTCTTCTTTTCGTGTTGAGGGTGTGCTCCACCCAAAACGACGTACATATGGAAACTCCCGTGTAGTCAAAGTTTGTTGACTTTTGATTGAGCAAGGGTTAGAAGTTTTGCGATGAACCGCCCTACGAAGCGGTTTTGAAACTCCCGGAGCCCAGGCAACGGGCCCCGGGAGGCGCAAACAGCCGAGCCCTACGGGCTCGGGAACAGAATGGGAGATTCTCATGAATAGGAAGACCATCGCGATCTGCTCGGCTTTAGCAGCGTTCGCGGCCTTCGCGATCGCCCCGGCGGTCAGCTCGGGCGCCTTTCTCACAGAGACAGTCAACGGGGTACCGCAGGTTGTACCGGCGGGCAAAAAAGTCGTCGCTTACAACGAGCTGGGCACGACCGTGAAACTCGTCACCCCCGCATTCACCATCGAATGCAACGAGGTGATCCTGACAGGCTCGGTCCACGCGAACCACGACCCTGCCGGCAACGTTCTCGTCACAGTCGAAGACGTCTGGTTCCGTGGCGACGAGCCAATCGAAACACGGTGCACAGACAACGGCACCCCAGCGAAAATACTGATCCCGGCGATCACAAACGAAGGCGGGAAACAGCATTGGTGCATCAAAAATCCATTTAATACGGACGAATTCCAGCTTGAACCGCGGAACTGCACAGAAGCCGTCGGCGGGGAATTCACAATCGTCGTCGTCACCACAGGCATCTCCTGTCCGTACCAGCGGGCCGCAAACATCACCGGTACGGTGACTACAAAAGACATCGAAAACAAACCGGTGACATTCAAAACGAATCCCGGCCAGGAATTCAAAAAAGAGGCCGGCGCTCCATTCCTCTGCCCGGAATCCGGCAAACTCGAAAACTTCCTGTTCGAGATGTACACAGACACAGCTCCGACAGGGCCGATCTATCGTGATCCAGCCAGCGTGATGGACCCGATTTACCTGGAATAGACGGTAAGGACACGTTTCTGCCGAGGCCCCGGATCCGGGGCCTCGGTTTTCTCGAGCGCCACCTAGGCGCGCCGATTTGGAGCCCTTTGTAATTCTGATGAGATGTCGATGACCAGACGGGCGGGCAAGGGCGAGTGGGTCAACTGGGCGGGCGACCAGCGCTGCCGCCCGGCCCGGATCGTTCGTCCCGCCGGTCGTGACGAGCTGGCGGAGGCGATAGGCGCCGCTGCAGCGGCTGGGGAAAAGGTGCGGGTGGCGGGCTCCGGCCACTCGTTCACCGAGGCCGCCCTCAGCGACGGGACGCTGATCCGGCTCGAGGGGCTCGCCGGCGTCCTCGACGCTGACAGGGAGTCCGGCTTGGTCCGGGTCGGCGGCGGCACCGTCCTCGCCGACCTCAACGAGGAGCTGGCCCGGCTCGGCTTGGCGATGGAGAACCTGGGCGACATCGACCGGCAGACGATCGCCGGCGCGATCTCCACCGGCACCCACGGGACCGGCTCCAAGCTGCGCAGCATCTCCGCACAGGTCGAGGGGATGGAGCTGGTGCTCGGCGACGGCAGCGTCCGTCACCTCGGTTCCACCACCAACCCCGAGCTGCTGCGGGCGGCGCGGGTGGGGGTGGGGGCGCTGGGGGCGATCTCAGCGGTGACCCTGCGCTGCGTCCCGGCTTTCAGCCTGCAGCGGGTCGACGCGCCGCACCCCCGCGAGGAGGTGCTCGACAGCTTCCAGCAGCGGGCCGAGGAGCACGATCACTTCGAGCTCTTCACCTTCCCCTACTCGGACCTGGCGCTGGTCCTGGAGCGCAACCGGCTGGAGGGGCCGCCGCGGCCCCGCGGGCGCGCCGCCGCCTACCTCAACGACGTCTTGCTGGAGAACTGGGCGCTGGAGGCGCTGGCGGCGACCGGCAAGGCAATCCCGCGTCTGATCCCGACCCTTTCGCGGCTCGCCGGCCGGCTCGCTTCCGGCAGCCGCACCAGCGACCGCAGCGACCGCGTCTTCGTCAACGAGCGGCGGGTGCGCTTCACCGAGATGGAGTACGCGCTGCCCCGCGAGCACGGGCCGGAGGCGGCGCGGCGGGTGATCGAGTGGGTGCGGACGAACCGCTACCCGGTCTTCTTCCCGATCGAGATGCGCGTCTCGGCCGGCGACGACGCGGCCCTGAGCCCTGCGCACGAACGGGAGACGGCGTACGTCGCCGTGCACCAGTACCGGGGGATGGAGTGGCGCCCTTACTTCGAAGCCGTCGAGAAGATCATGGACTCCTACGGCGGCCGCCCGCACTGGGGCAAGCGCCACTTCCAGACTGCCGCGACCTTGGCGGAGCGCTACCCGGCCTGGGAAGAGTTCCAGCGCGCCCGCGACACCCTCGACCCCGAGCGAGTGTTCGCAAACGAGTACACCGAGCGGGTGCTCGGCCCTTAGAGGAAGGCGCGGCCTTCGCCGCGGTAGGTGGGGACTTCGTCGACGATCCGGTCGTCTTCGACCAGGTAGAGGACGTCGAAGCGCTCGCAGAGCTCGCCGGCCTTGGCGTGGCGGAGGTAGACGCGGTCGCCGACGTCGAGGCTCGCGGCGGCGCGGCCCAGCAGCGGCGTCTGCACCTCGCCGGCGCCCTCCTCGGGGTCAAGCTCCAGGCCCGCCGGCAGCCAGGGCGCCGGCAGGCGCGCCGCGTCGCCGGCGCCGGAGGCGAGGTAGCCGCCGCCGAGCGCGGTCGCCGTCCGCGGCGAGGGCTTGCGGACGACCGGCAGCGCGAACCCCGCCGCGGGGGTGAGGCTGAAGCGGCTGTAGTGGTCGAAGAGGGCGGGGGCGTAGAAGCCGGAGCCGGCGGTCACCTCGGTCACCGCCTCCTCGGCCGCGGTCAGCTCGAGGCTGCCGGTGCCGCCGCCGTTGACGATCTCCAGCTCGACGAACTCGCTCAGCGCAGCGACGATCGCCGCGCGGCGTTCCGCCAGCTCCGTAGCCGAGCGGCGCTGCATGAAGCGGATCGTCGCGCCGCGCCGTCGTTGTCCCGGCGGCTGGTCGCCGACCCCGGCGATCTGCCCCTCGTAGGCCATCAGCGCGTCGAGTTCGATCTGCGGCCGCCGCTCGATCTCCCGCGCCAGCGCCACGGCGTCCTCGACCGTGTGGATCGGCGAGCGCTTCGGCCCGACCTTGACCCGGCCGCCCAGCCACCACCAGCTGGCGTCGACGTCGATGCAGACGCGGATCGGCGGCGCTCCCTTGCCCAGCACCGACTCGATCATGTCGAGGTGCTGGGCGCAGTCGACCATCACGATCGGTGCCCCCTCGGGGTTGGCGGCCGAGCGCAGCGCCAGCTCCTCCAGCGCCCCCACGTCGGCGGTCGGGTAGGCGAGCAGCAGGTTCTCGAAACCAAGCTCGGCGAGCCAGAGCGTCTCCGGCATGGTGAAGGTCATCAGCCCGTCGAAGCGCTTGTCCTGGTCCAGGATCCCCTCCAGCAGCGACCGGCAGCGGATCGACTTCGACGCCACCCGCACCGGCTTCCCCGCCGCTCGCGCCAGCATCTCCTCGCCGTTCGCCCACATCGCCTCCAGGTCGACGAAGGCGAATGGCGCCTCGATCTCGGCGAAGACCCGCTCGTAGCGCTCGTGCGACTGGGGAGGGGCTGGCACCGCGCCAGCCTAGTCGCCGTGCGCGATGTTCCGGGGCGACTGGTTCGATGGGGTAGCCTCTAGAGGCACACTTGGGGCTAGCTGTATGAGCGTAAAAGCACAGTCCAATCCCTTTTCCCTGGACTCCGCCAGTGACGTCCCGCTCGGCGTGCAGCTGAGCTGGCGCCTGCGGGCGCTGATCCTCACCGGTCAGCTCAATCCCGGCGAGCGCCTGCCGAGCCTGCGCCGCGTCGCCGGCTGGGCCGGCGTCAACGTCAACACCGTGCGCTCGGTCTACGAGTCGCTCGAAGAGGAGGGGCTGATCGTCAGCCAGCAGGGGCGGGGGACCTTTGTTGCCGCCGACGTCGTCCCCGAGCCGGAGCTCGAGGCCGTGGCGCTGGAAGCGCTGCGGCAGGGGCAGGCGCTGGGGCGCGAGCCGACCGACCTGGCGATCGTGATGATGGCCTGCGCGAGCATGCTCGGGCCCGACGGGGAGGTCACCTCTCCACCCGACGTCGCCGATGCTGCGACCGAGGACAGCGAGACGATCGAGGTCCGCCAGGAGCTGCGCCGCCAGATCGCCCGCCTCGAGGCCGAGCTAGCCGCCTACGTCCGCGACATGCCCAACCTCTACACCGCCAGCCCACGGGCAAAGGCCCACGTCGCCGGCGTCGAGGAGCTGGAGGAAACCCGCGACACCCTGATCGCCAAGCTCTCCGAAGCCCAAAAGGCCGCCGCCGAGCGAGCCCGGGCGGAGGGCAAGGCCCGGCAGGGCAAGACGAGTGGCTCCGGCAAAGGCCCCCTGGCCGACGCAAAGACCTGGTGGGACGAGCCTCGTAAGTAGAGGCGGCTCGCGGGTCACTTGGGCACATCATCCTGTGCTCAAGTGACCAGCCACTTGCGTGGCTTGCTCGGTCGGGGCGTGTGTTCGCTCGCTGTCCCCCAGAGCGGAGAGGGAGGGATTCGAACCCTCGAGAGAGCTTGCGCCCCCTACTCGCTTAGCAGGCGAGTGCCTTCAGCCACTCGGCCACCTCTCCTCGCGCTTTGACTGATTGTAGGAACTAGAAGGGGATCGAGGTCGAGCAGGTTCTACAGTCACTTGGATGGAGCCGCAGGCCGACCGCAATCCTGGCGCCCACCTGGGGCGGCGGACGAAGATCATCGCCACGGTTGGGCCGGCGAGCTGGGAGCCGGGGGTGCTGGAGCAACTGGTCGCGGCGGGGACCGACGTCTTCCGGTTGAACTTCTCCCATGCCGGGCCCGAGCGGCAGGCGGGGACGATCGGGGCGATCCGGGCGGCGGCGGAGCGGGTCGGGCGCGAGGTGGCAATTCTTGGCGACCTGCCGGGGCCGAAGCTGCGGATCGGCTCGATGCGGGGCGACGTCGCCGAGCTGGAGACGGGGATGCACGTGACCCTGACGCCGGAGGAGGTGGAGGGGGACCGGGACACGATCCCGGTGCAGTGGTCCGGGGTCTCGGATCTGCGCGAGGACCAACTCGTCTATCTCGCCGATGGGGCGATCCGGTTGCGGGTCAGCGACGCCGAGGACGGCGGCGTCGGCGCTGAGGTCGAGGTCGGAGGGACGCTGTCGTCCCACAAGGGGATGAACATCCCCGGCGGCGTCGATCTGCCGGCGACCACCGGCGTCGACCTCGGCTGGGTCGAGTTCGCAGTCGAGAACGGCGTCGACCTGCTCGCGGTCTCCTTCGTCTCCACCGCCGCCGACCTGGAGCCGGTCTCGGCGCGGCTGAAAGAGCTCGGCTCCCGCATCCCGGTGATCGCCAAGATCGAGCGCCAGCAGGCGGCCGAGAACATCGACGAGATCGTCCCCGCTGCCAGTGGCGGGATCATGGTCGCGCGCGGCGACCTCGGGATCGAAGTGCCGCTGGAGCAGCTGCCGATCGAGCAGAAGCGGTTGATCCGCGCCGCCGGCAGGATGTCGAAACCGGCGATCACGGCGACGCAGATGCTGGCATCGATGGTGACCGCGCGCCGCCCGACCCGGGCCGAGGTGACCGACGTCGCCAACGCGATCTACGACGGCACCGACGCGGTGATGCTCTCCGAGGAGACCGCGGTCGGCCAGAACCCGGTCGAGGCGGTGGAAGTGATGGACCGGATCGCGCGCGCGACGGAGCCCGACCTCCCCTACAGCGAGTGGCTGTTCCGCCGCACCGACCAGGCGACGCAGGACGTCGCCGACTCGGTTGCCCAGAGCGCCGTCGGCGCCGTCTACCGGCTCGGGCTGAAAGCGCTGGTGGTGCCGACCAACACCGGCCGCACGGCCCGCCTCGTCTCCGCCCACCGGCCCGATGTCCCGGTGCTGGCGGTCTCCCCGTATATAGAGACGGTGCGCCGGGTCGCGCTCCTGTTCGGCGTCACCGCCGTGCAGAGCGATTTCGGAACTGAGCTGCGCAGCCTGCTCGACCACTGTGCCGGGGAGGCGGCCAAGCACGGGATCGCGGCGCCGGGGGATCTGGTCGCGATCACCGCCGGGCTCGACGGGCAGGAACTCGGCACGAACCTGTTCGAGGTGCATAGGGTGCCGGAGCTATGAGCTTGGACGCGGCGGTCAAACTGGAGCGCGAGGACAGCGGTCTCGCCGTGATCACCCTCGACAGCCCGCCGCTCAACCTCTTCGACCAGCGGATGATCGACGACCTGCGGGCGGCAATCGACGCGGTCGCCGCCGAGCCGCCGCGGGCGCTGCTGATCCGGGCCGAGGGGCGCGCCGTCTCCGGCGGCGTTGACGTCCACGTCTTCGCCGGCCTGACGCCGGAGCAGGGGCGAGCGCTCTGGGACGAGCTGCTGCTGATGATCGAAAAGGTCGAAGAGCTGCCGGCGCCGGTCGTCTTCGCCGCCCACGCGCTGACCCTGACTGCGGCCTTCGAGCTCTCGCTCGCCTGCGACCTGATCGTCGCCTCGCCGAAGGCGAAGTTCGGCCTGGTCGAGAAAGTGGTCGGGCTGACGCCCTCGATGGGCGGCACGCAGCGCCTGGCCGAGCGGGCCGGCAGCGGCCGCGCCCGCCACTTCGTGATGTCGGGCGGGATCTTCAGCGCCGAGGAGATGGAGCGCTGGGGCGTCGTCAACCTGATCTACGAGGACCACGACTTCGACGCCGCGGCTCGCAAGCTGGCGGCCGAGCTCGCCGCCGGCCCGACCAAGGCGCACGCGATGACCAAGTACATCCTCCGGCGCTTCCGCGAAGGTGGGATCCCGGCGGCTGACGAGGCGGTGCGGACCGATGCTGCCGAGCTGTTCGCGACCGAGGACCTGCAGAACGCCGTCCGCACCTTCCTCGAGCAGGGCGGTCCCGGCCACGCCGAGTTTCATGGCCGCTGAGGCGACAAGCCCTTAGACAGCCGGGGTAAAGTGAGCAGATGGCGGGAGTTCCCGGAATGCCGAATGTCGACTTCGACGCGATCGCCAAAGGGCTGGCGATGGCGGTGCCCTTCGTCAACCACCTCGGCATCGAAATCGCCGAGGTAGACGCCGGCGAGGCGACGGTTGTGCTGCCGCGCCGGCCCGAGCTCAACAACCACGTCGGCTCCCAGCACGCGGGCGCCCTCTTCACCGCCGCCGAGACCGCCTCCGGGGCCGCCTTCGTCGGCGCCTTCGCGGTCCGCATGGGCGACGTGGTGCCGCTCGCCAAGTCGGCTGAGATCGACTACGAAAAGATCGCCCACGGCGCGATCACGGCGCGCGCCAAACTCGGCATCGACGCCGCCGAAGCGCTGGAAACACTTGACGCCGAGGGCAAGGTCGAGTTCCCCTGTGAAGTCGAGCTGACCGACAAGGACGGCAACCGCGTCGCCACCGCCACCGTGCACTGGCACGTGCGGCTCAAGCAGTAAGGCGATGCGGCGGTAGCCGCCGCGTCGACCAGAAGGACGCGAGGGTGAGCAAGGCGGCGACGAGGAAGGCAAGCTTCAGCGCCGTCAGCTGGGCGTCTTCGTAGTGGCCGACGAGGGCGTCGGTGCTCGCCGCGGGGACGTCGGCGGCTTCGGCCGCCGCGCGCACCTGTTCCGAGGGGACGAAGCTGCCGCCGGCGCTCATCTGCACTTGGACCTGCTGCTCAACCTGGTTGGAGATCTGCGGGTCGCCAGCGATGTTGGCCGTGAAGGCGGCGATCAGGCCGCTGATCACGATCGCTCCGAGCAGCGCCGTACCGAGCGAGGAGCCGAGCTGCTGCGCGGTGTATTGGAGGCCGCCGGCCTCGCTGCGTTCCTTCTCGCCGACCGCCGATTGGACCACGTTGCCGAGCTGGGAGACGATCAGGCCCATGCCTACGCCGAGCACTCCCATCGCGAAGAGGAAGGAGGCATTGTCGAGCTCGGGCTCGATCGTCCCCATCAGCAGCAGGGTGGAGACGAAGACGAGCGCGAGCCCCGTTTGCACCAGCCGCTTGGGGGCGAAACGCGTCGCCAGGCCGGATCCAACGATCGCGCTGACGAAGAGGCCGACCGAGGTGGGCAGCATGCGGATGCCGGTTTCCAGCGCGTCGAGGCCCTGGACGATTTGGAGGAAGAGCGGGATCGTGAAGAAGATCCCCATCAGGACCAGGTTCTGGGCGAGGAACATCGCCACGCCGCCGCGCAGGGTCGAGATGCTCAGCAGGCCGACGTGCAGTAGCGGTTCCTCTCCGCGCTCCTCGCGGCGTCGCTCCCAGCCGACGAAGCAGGCGAGGAGGACGCCGCCGGCGGCGATCACGAAGGGCGTCAGCGAGAAGCCGAAGGGGGTGATGGGGGAGCTGCGCGGTGCCAGCCAGCCCCAGTTGCTCGCCTGCAGGACGCCGAAGACGAGGACGGCGAGGCCGGCGGCCGAGAGCACGCTGCCGACCCAGTCGAGGACGGGGCGACCCGGCTCGCGCTCGGGCTCGGTCATCAGCCGCGTGCCGAGCAGGATGCCGATCGCGACGACCACCTCGCCGACGAAGACGAGGCGCCAGGTGAAGTCGGTGGTGACCCAGCCGCCGAGGATCGGGCCGACCGCGATTCCCGCTCCGGCGACGCCGCCGAGGACGCCGTAGGCGACCGCCCGATCGTGGTCGCGATAGGTGCCGGCGACCAGGGCGACCAGCGCCGGTAGCACCAGCGCGGCGCCGATCCCCTCGAGGATCGACCAGCCGAGCATCAGGCTGGGGACGTTCCAGGAGGCGGCGGTGAGGCCCGAGCCGATCCCGTAGATGACGAGCCCGACGGCGAAGACGCGGCGGCGGCCGAAGATGTCGCCGAGCTTGCCACCGGTGAGCATCAGCCCCGCCATCACCAGGGCGTACAGCGCGATCACCGCCTGGATCGTCGTCACCGTGGTGTCGAAGTCTTCGACCAACTGCGAAATCGCGACGTTCATCACCGCTTGGTCGAGGACCATCAGGAACTGCGCCGCTGAGAGGACTACCAGTACTGCCCACTTGGTCACGGCGTCAGCCTATGTGCTGGGTGGGCGACTAGGGTGGGATCGATGGATTCGACCGCCACTGCGACGGCGCCCCCGCCGGGCTCGTCGTCCCCCGCCAAGGCGCCGGTGGTGCTGGGCGCGTTGATCGCGGTCGCCGCGGTCGCCAACCTCAACCTCGCGGTCGCCAACGTCGCCCTGCCGGACATCGGCAAGGCTTTCGACGCCGGCCAGACCGGGCTCGACCTCGTCGCCGTCGGCTACTCCCTCGGTCTCGCCGCCTCGGTTCTCTACCTCGGCGCCCTCGGCGATGCCCATGGGCGCAAAGAGATGCTCCTGGCGGGCACGGCTCTGGCGATCCCCGCCTCGCTGGCGGCCGGCCTTGCGCCGTCGATTACGGTGCTCTTCTTCGCCAGGCTCGTAGGTGGCCTGGCCGCGGGGATGGCGTTCCCGACCACCCTGGCCCTGATCACCGCCCTCTGGAGGGGCGCCGAGAGGACCCGGGCGATCGCCCTCTGGTCCGCGCTCGGCGGCGGCATCTCGGCTCTGGGGCCGCTGATCTCCGGGGCGCTCCTGACCCATTTCGATTGGAGCTCGGTCTTCTTCGTCACCCTGCCCTTGGCGCTGGTCGCGCTCTACCTCGCCTGGCGCTATATCCCCGATCACGTCAACGAGACCTCTGGGCCGGTCGACAACCTCGGCGGCATTCTCTCGGTGCTGATGGTGGCCGCCCTCGTGTTGGCGATCAACTTCGCCCCGGTTCCGGACGCGGGCCTCGCCGCCGCCGCCCTCGGCCTCGTCGCCGTGGCGGCGATCGTCGCCTTCGTCCTGCGCCAGTTGCGCACCCCCTCGCCGCTTTTCGACCTCGAAGTCGCCCGCCGCCGCGTCTTCTGGGTCGCCGCCTGCGCCGGGATCATCGTCTTCGGCTCGCTGATGGCGGCGATGTTCATCGGCCAGCAGTACCTCCAGAACGTGCTCGGCTACTCGACCCTCGACGCCGGCTTGGCGATCCTCCCGGCGGCTCTGCTGATGGTTGTCGTCGCGCCGCGCTCGGCGAAACTGGTCGAGGCGCGCGGCGCTCGCTTCACCCTCTTGCTCGGCTACGCCTTCTGCCTTGCCGGCTTCGTGGTGATGCTGCTGCTGTGGACCGACGGGGCCGCCTACTGGCGGGTCGGTCTCGGCTATGGGCTGATCGGTATCGGGGTCGGCTTTGCCGGCACCCCGGCATCGCGTTCGCTGACCGCTTCGGTGCCTGTGCACCGAGCCGGGATGGCCTCGGCGACGGCGGACCTGCAGCGAGACCTCGGCGGCGCGATCATGCAGTCGATTCTCGGCGCGCTGCTGACCGCGGGCTACGCGGCGGCGGCGGCCTCAGCCGTCGCCACCGCGCCCGACTCCGTCTCGACCAGTGTCGAAAACGAGCTGACCAAGTCCTTCTCGAGCGCCGCGGCGGTGGCCGAACAACACCCCCACTACGCAAACTCGATCGTCGAAGCGGCTCGCGTCGCCTTCCTCCAGGGCGACTCCTGGGCCTACCTGGCCGGGATCGTCGCGATCTGCCTCGGCGCAGCCCTGGTCGCCCTCCGCTTCCCCGATAAGAAAGAGGAGGCCGAGCTGCTGGCCGCCTACGCGGAGGAGGACTCGTAGTAGCTCTTGATCGGGTCGAGGGTGCCGCCGTGCAGCGGGCTCGCCGCGATCGCCTTGAAGTAGTCGGTGTTGTGGTTGAGGGCGTCGAGCGGCGGGATTGTGACCTCGACCGGGTCGACCGAAACCTCTTTGCCAGTGTGGGACGGGTCGTCCCAGGGCTTGTCGGTCATCAGCCAGGGCGGTGGCTTACCGACTTCGTGCAGTTCCTCGATTTCGAGGTAACGCTTGAGTGGATCGTCTTTCGCCTTCTCGATGTCTTCTGTGGCTTCTTTCCAGCCCATGTCGGCGTCTTTAATCCCCGGGTAGACGAGGATGATCTTGCGGCGCAGACGCCCCACCTGGATCGACTCGGCGTTTGCTGCTCCAGTCTTCTCGATCAGCGTCGTCGTCCCGTAGAACGGCTGGCCGTTGATCGCGACCAGCAGCACGTCGCGCTCGATCGACTCGATCAGGTTGCGGTAGGGGTTGCTCTTGATGCGATCGGTGGTGACGAGGATGTCCGCGTGTAGTCCCACCTTCAGCCGGCCCAGCCGGTCTCCCCAGCCGAGCGCGTCGGCGGGGTTCGCCGTCGCCATTTCACATAGCTGCTGGTCGCTGAACTTCTTTTTCAGGTGCGCTTTGTTCCAGACGTCGGCGACCTTCAACTCGCCGAGCAGGTTCTTCGAGCCGGAGGGCGACCAGTCGGCGCCGAGGCAGACCCGCAGCCCGGCCGCTGTCGCCTCGTCGACTTTGGTCGTGTCGCGGTAGAGCCAGAGGTTCGAGAAGGGCGACCAGATCACCGCGCTGCCTTTCGGACCCCACTGGTCGAAGTTGGCTTTTTCCAGGGCGGTGCAGTGGATCGCGCCCAGTCGCGGCAGTAGGCATTTCAAGTCGTGCAGCTTCGTGTACTCGTCGATCAGTTTTTCTTCGGTGCCCTCGGAGAGGTGGTAGAGGAAGGCGCTGCCGGCTTCCATCTTTTCTTTCTCTTTTTTGTATTCGGCGTCGCTTTTCAGCGGCAGCGCCGACTGGAAGACGCTTTTCTTTTTCGTCTTGAAGGTCTCGTACTCGACGTTGCGGACCAGCCAGCCTTCGTAGGGGTAGGCCATCTTCGCCGAGCCCTGGATAGCGGTCGTGCCGCCGACTACGGCCTTCACCTCGACGTACTTGAGCAACGCCTTGCCCGCCATCGCGCCGAGCGCGTTGGCAGGGTCGGAGATGCGCGCTTCGTAGTCGTGCGCGCTGGGCCATTTGTAGCGGGACGTATAGGGCTCGGTGACTCCCGCCGGCGACCAGAGCGAGAGGCAGTTGTAGATCATGTGGCCGTGCAGGTCGATCAGGCCGGGGTAGATGGCGCCGCCGGTCCTGACCCGCCGGGCGCCGTCGAACCCTTCCGGCGCGGGGTCGCTCGCCTTCTGCACGGCGGCGATCGTTTCGTCGGCGCCGACGTAGAGGGCGCCGCCGTCGATCACCTTGCCGTCGTCGAAGGTGACGAGGCGCCCGAGGAACACGATCGGCTCGATCATCGATCGCACTGTATGTCCCGTCGCGAAGAAGTTCAAAATACTCTGTTGTAGTTGCGGCAACTGCGGAGTAACCGTTAGGGTCGGCGCGGTGACCACGCCACCCTTCGATCACGGACCGCCCGCCGAGCTGGCGCGCCACTTCGCAGAAGTGCCGGATCCGCCGGTAAAAGACGACTTCTGGTTCGACTGGGGGCCGATCTTCTACCGCGGCCGTCTCGACGGCTCCGCCCGCGTCCTCTGCATCGCCTCCGACCCGGGCCCGACGGAGCGGATCGCCGGGCGCAGCCTGGTCGGGAACGCGGGGCAGCGGGTGCAGGGTTTCCTGGCGAAGCTGGGGCTGACCAAGTCCTACGTCTGCCTCAACGCCTGGGCCTATGCGCTGCACCCGAGTGCCGCCAGTGACGAGCTGAAGAAGGTGAAAGAACCGGAGCAGCTGAAATGGCGCAACCGCCTCTACGACCTCGCCACCAGCTCGAAACTGGAGGCGATCATCGCCTTTGGCGGGATGGCGGAGGAAGCGCTGTCGCTGTGGCCGAATCCACCCGACGCCATCGTCAAGGAAATCCCGCATCCCTCCAGCCGCGACGAAAAAAAGCTGCTCGACGAATGGCGGGCGGCGGTGAGCGACCTGCGCGGAGTCGTCACCCCCGACCCCGACGGCAGCACCGCCGGCGCCAACTACGGGACCAAATTCGCCGAGGCCGACTACGCGCCTATTCCCCGCGCCGACCTCCCCTTCGGCGCCCCGGCCTTCCTTGGCGACGACGCCTGGGTCCGTCAAGGCGGCCACGGGCAGAACTCGGTCGAGCGGCCCTCGCCCGACGACGGCCACACGCTCACCTGGCACGCGCCGCCTTCTACTTGAGTCGGATTCAGCGGCTGCCTGACGGGTAGCTTCGGCACGTACTCAAAAGAAGGAGCGAGCGAAGATGGCGACCAGGAACGGCAGCGCGGAGTGGAAGGGCGACCTCAAAGGCGGCAGCGGCACCGTCAAGGTCGGTGACGGGGTCTTCGAGGGGCAGTACTCCTTCTCGTCGCGCTTCGAGGAGGGGGAGGGGACGAATCCCGAGGAGCTGATCGCGGCGGCGCATGCCTCCTGTTTCGCGATGGCGCTGAGTCTCATCCTCGGCGAAGAGGGACACCCGCCCGACTCGGTCCAGACCAGCGCGGCGGTCCACCTGCGCAACGTCGACGGCCTGCCGACCATCGCCCGCATCGACCTCGAGGTCGATGGCTCGGTGCCCGGTATCGACGAGGACGCCTTCCGCTCCTACGCCGAGAAAGCCAAGGCCGGCTGCGTCGTCTCCCGAGCCCTATCCGGCGTCCCCGAGATCAACCTCGACGCCCGTCTCTCATAGCCCAGCCCCGCCCAGAACCCCGAACAACCTCCGCCATCCTTTAAGCTCGGCACTCCGCCGGACCCCATCCGGCCTCCCGCGCCTGTAGCTCAGTTGGATAGAGCGTCGGTCTACGAAACCGAAGGTCACAGGTTCGAATCCTGTCAGGCGCGCTGCATTTGGCTTGCCAGAGCGGTTTCTCGGCCTCCTACCTTTCCCGTTGAGCGTCGGTTTAGAGACCGACGATCTCGCCAGTCGCGTGCGTGTGGGAAACCCCCGGTGTCGGTGCCTTCCTTCCCTTCGACTTCCCTCGGCTCTTGGCTTGGGGATGCGCCAGGGATTCGAACTAATGACCTCCTGGGTGCGATCCAAGTGAGTCGGAGACCGCGAAGTAGCCAGAACACGCTCGTTTACCAGCACTTTTCTGAGTACCTAGAAGAGGCTGCAGAAAGTGAAATATGCAGGGATATGAACCGATATGCAGCGAGTCAGGCACTTCTGGCGAAAAGTGCCTGAAATCAGGACGGGTGGTTCGAACTCGATTCCGACCGCCTTCAGTCCCAGGTTGATCCTCGCTGAGGAGGTCAGAGACCTCAAGGCGCAGTGGCAAACCATGAGATCGGATCGTGCTTGTCTTGATCTACCTCGACTACTTCTAAGCTTCTTGATCTACATAAGAGTTCGCTCTAGGGTTGGCTGAAGTGCCTCGTCCTCGATTCTCTATCCAGCTCGTCGTTCTTCTCGGGAGTCTGATCTTGGCCGGGTCATCGCCCGCATTGGCCGAACCTCCGGCCAATGCTTTCCACTTCTTCCACGATGCGGACGGTCGGCTCAAGGCGGCGATCGATCCCGAAGGGGAAACGGCCGTCTACAGCTGGGACGCCGGCGGGAATATCTCTTCCATCTCGCGCATCTCCTCAAGCAAACTCTCAATCATCCAGCTCGGCCCGTCGCAAGGCGCAGTCGGCGGAACCATCAAGATCGAGGGGTCCGGTTTCTCCTCGACGCCGGGGTCGAACACGGTCAAATTTAACGGAACCGCGGCGACCATCACCGAAGCCTCTCCCTTGTCTCTTTCGGTCAAAGTTCCCCCGGAAGCCAAATCGGGCTACGTAACGGTTTCAACGCCTGGCGAAGGCCCCGTTACCAGTCCCGAAACCTTCACGGTCGGCAATTCATCCAAACCGACTATCTCGAGCATCTCGCCGACGGTCGCCGCCATTGAAGACGAAGTGACGATCAGTGGCTCCGGCTTCGACGGCTCTTCGGGCGGGGACATCGTCGTCCTCAACCGGTCGCGTCCCGAGGTGGTCTCGGCTTCCGAAAGCGCGATCAAAATCAAAGTGCCTGAATTGACGCTCGGGGGACACGTGTCCGTGTCTATGGGGAATGGGGTGGCAGCGGGACCCGATCTCTATATCCCGCCGAACAAAGTAGCCGCATCGAAAGTCGGAGCTACCGGACGATTCTCCATAGGGGAATCCACGACGACGACGCTCTCGAAAGCCGGGACGATCGGGCTCAAGCTCTTCGATGGGATTGGCGGGCAGAAGGTCGCCTTCGCGCTTTCCGAAGCGACGTTCAGTGGGAACGTCTCGATCTGGAGCCCGAGGGGCGTCAAGCTTGCGGGAAGCGAAGCCACCTTCACGGGAGGCGGAAAGTTCATTGAGCCGGTCAAGATGCCCGAATCCGGGACCTACACCGTGCGCGTGGAATCCGCTGGCGAAGCAACCGGCTCGGTCAAATTGACCAGCTACCCGATCAGAGATCTCACCGGTTCGATCACGCCGACCAAAGAAGGCGCCAAACAGACGGTCGCGATCACGACGCCGGGCCAGAACGCGATCTACTCGGTGGAAGCCAAAGCCGGCCAGTCCTTCTCGGTCAAAACGGCCAACGCCAACTTCGACCAGAGTGAATTTTATCAATTGGAATGGCTTGACCCTTGGGGCAACTTCATCGCCTACGAATATTGGTTCGGCAAAAAAGGCAGCGGTTTTTGGAACCCTCGCAAATTCACCACCGCCGGCACCTACACATTGAAGGTAAACCCACTGGGGTCGATGACCGGCTCGGTCGATCTCACCGCCTACCTCGTCGAAGACCTCACCGGTTCGATCACGCCGACCAAAGAAGGCGCCAAACAGACGGTCGCGATCACGACGCCGGGCCAGAACGCGATCTACTCGGTGGAAGCCAAAGCAGGTCAGTCCTTCTCGGTGAAGGCATCCAACGCCAACTTCGACCAGACCTCGAGCTATTGGCTGGAATGGCTCGACCCAGTAGGTAACTTCGTGGCGTACGAATACTGGTGGGGTAAAAGCGGTGGTGGCTTCTGGGCGAGCCACAAATTCAACAGCGCCGGCACCTACACACTGAAGGTGAATCCTGAAAGCTCGATGACCGGCTCGGTCGACCTCACGGTCTGGGATGCCCCCGATAAGACCGGCGACACGATCACGCCGAGTGTCGAAGGCGGATCGGGGACCTATTCGGTTGACGTCCCCGGCCAACGGGAGCTGATCACTTTCGCGGGGGAAGCGGGGCAGGGCGTCTCGATCGTCCCCTCCGAAGCCAGCTTAAGCGGTAGCTTCTCGATCTTCGGCCCCAGCGGCAGCGAAGTCTCGGGTAGCGGCGGCAACCTCAGTACGACCCACGACTCCGTCGAACTGCCCGCAACCGGCACGTACACGGTCCGGCTTATCGGCAGCGGCGAAGCTACCGGCTCGGTCAAACTCACGGCCTACAAAGCGAAAAACCTCACTGGGACGATCACGCCGACCAAAGAAGGCTCCAAACAGACCGTGGCGATCACGACGCCAGGCCAGAACGCGATCTACTCGGTAGCAGTTGAAGCAGGTCAATCACTGTCGGTAAACGTCTCAAACGCCAACTTCGACCAGATCGAACGCTACTGGGTGGAATGGCTAAGTCCCTCGGGCGGCTCGATTGCCTATGAAGGATGGTACGGCAAAAACGGCAGCGGCTTCCTAGAGCGGCGTAAATTCACCAGCGCCGGCACCTACACACTTAAAGTGGATCCCGTGGGGTCGATGACCGGCTCAGTCGACCTTACTGCCTACCTAGTCGAAGACCTCACCGGTTCGATCACGCCGACCAAAGAAGGCGCCAAACAGACCATTTCGATCACGACGCCAGGTCAAGACGCCATCTACGCGGTAGAAGCGAAAGCCGGTCAGTCCTTCTCGGTGAAGGCTTCCAACGCCAACTTCAATCAGACGGAACGCTATTACGTGGAATGGCTGAATCCCTCTGGCAAAGAAATTGCCTATGAAAGCTGGTTCGGCAAAAACGGCGGCGGCTTCTGGGGGCGTCGTGAATTTGCCAGTGCCAGCACCTACACACTGAAGGTGGATCCGGTGCGTGCGATGACCGGCTCGGTTGACCTCACGGTCTGGGATGTCACCGACAAGACCGGAGACACGATCACGCCCAGCACCGAAGGGGAATCGAAAACCGTCTCCGTCGACGTGCCAGGGCAGCGCACGCTGGTGACGTTTCCGGGAACTTCCGGCACGATCGCGACGCTGAAAGTGAAAGAAGCGGCGTTCTCGGGTGCGATGTCGGTTTGGAGGCCGAATGGCGCCCTCATTTCCGGAAGCGAAAAATCTTTTTCCTCAACCTCAACTGCTAGAGCAGAAGTCAACCTCCCCGAAACGGGCACCTATACGGTTCGCCTCACCGGCTCTGGCGAAGCTACCGGGAGTGGTGTGCTCGTCGCCTATCTCGGATCGCATGTGGCATGGCCGTTCTCAACGTCGGACACGATGCAGCTCGTCAGTTACCGGTCCCCTGGCCTGTCTGACTTCGGCTCAGAAAGCTCCGACCCTGCTCTGGCTATGGGCTCTGGGAAGGTGCCTAGCCGGCAGAAGGACCAGTCCAGCGCACCCTCTGGTCACCTGCCGGAGTTTGGGCCGTCGCAGAAGCGTCAGGGTGTCGCCGTTACGGCCGCGATGCGGCAATACCATGCCTCCGCGTATTCCGCTTGGCACCCCGCGAGGACTAGACCTGGAGCGAGGGGCTGGGAAGCGGGTAAAGCCGAAAGTCCGTGGACTGACCTTGCTCCGCTGCGGGCCCCTGTAGGTACTACCGCGTTAGCCGGTCAGGCTCTCGGTATCAACGGCTTGCCCCTGGCCGGAGTTCAGGTGTCTCTAGAGGGATCGTCGGTAGCTACCAGGACCGACCAGACCGGCAGGTTCCTTCTCGGCGGAGCACCCGCCGGGCGTCAGAAGCTGATCGTGGATGGCGAAGCCTCGGGCGGCGGAGAGCGCTATGGCTCCTACGAGGTCGGTGTCGAATTGGTGGATCACCGGACGACTGACCTCGGCTACACGATCTGGCTGACGCCGCTAAATGAGTCTGGAGACCAGCGCATCAACTCCCCTACTCGGCGAGAGACGAGACTAACGACCCCACGGATCCCCGGTCTCGAAGTCCGCATCCCGGCTGGGACCGTGATTAGGGACGCGGCCGGGCATGTCGTCAGGAAGCTCAACCTCAGCCCGATCCCGGTCGACCGCCCACCGTTCCCCCTGCCGCCTTTCGTCTCCGTTCCGCTCTACTTCACTGTCCAGCCTGGCCGCGCCTACCTCAGCAAAGGAGCCCAGATCGTCTATCCGAATTGGGGTGATCTGCCGCCCGGCCAGCGGGTCGACTTCTGGAACTACGACGCCAACGACCGTGGCTGGTACGTCTACGGCCGAGGCACGGTCACTGCAGACGGCAAGCAGGTTGTTCCTGACCCAGGCGTGCGAGTCTGGGAGTTCACGGGGGCGATGATCTCGAGCAGCCCAGCGCCGCCTCCCGACGGGCCGATACCCGGCGGCGGATCTACGGGTGGCGATCCGGTCGACATGTACACCGGCCTCTTCGCTTACCAAAAGAACGACCTGATGTTGCCCGACTCGGTGCCAATTTCAATCCAGCGCACGTATCGACAGGGCGATACGAACTCGTACAGCTTTGGCACTGGCATGACGAGCCTCTACGACATGCGATTGTGGTCAAGCAATAACTACAAAGAAGCGGATCTGATTCTCCCCGATGGCGGCCGGGTCCATTACGTCCGTATTTCTGAAGGGACCGGCTACGGAGATGCGGTCTACCGCTCGACCAGCAGTCCAAGTCGCTTCTTCGGCTCGGTGATCACCTGGGATGGATCGATTCCCGGTTGGAACATGAGGCTGACCAACGGTTACACCTACGTCTTCGGCGAGTTTGCAGGGCTGCAGGCGATTCGCGATCCCTTCGGCAACACGCTGACGCTGACCCGGCCGTCGGGCCAGAGCGGAAACATTACGAGGATCACTTCTCCGCACGGTCGCTGGGCGAAACTCAGTTACGACTCCTCAAGCCGGATCACGGAAATCACCGACAACGGCGGTCGGCATCTCAAATACACCTACACCTCCGGGCGTCTGACCAAAGTCGAAGGTCTCGCAAGCCGCACGACCGAATACGAATACGACGGCTCTGGGCGGATGAAAGCGATCATCGATCCGCGTGGGAGCAAATATCTCCAGAACGTGTATGACGCCAATGGTCGGATCGAAAAACAAACGATCGCCGGTGGTGGCACCTTCCAGTTCAGTTACAAACTGAACGAAGCAGGAAAGCCAGAATCGACGACCCTCACCGATCCCCTGGGAAACCAGCGCAAGGTCGAGTTCAACTCCCAAGGCTTCCCGACCAAAGAAACCGAAGCGCTAGGCACGGAACTCGCAAGGACGACCAGCTTCGAACGCCAATCCGGCACTGGTCTGGTTCTCTCCGAGACCGATCCATTGGGCCGGAAAACGGTCTTCGAATACGACAGCAGTGGAAATGTTAAAGAAGTGACGAAGCTGGCCGGGACCTCAGAAGCCGAGACGAGCAAACTTGCCTACGAACCTGGAACCAGTCGCCTAATCGAAGCAACTGACCCGCTGGGGCACACGACGAAATACGAATATGGCCAAAGCGGCGAACTGCTCAAACGCACCGACCCACTCGGACACGAAGTGACCTTCGAATACAACGTCGACGGGCAGCCGACGGCGATCACGAACGCCGAAGGGGAGACCACCAAACTCGCCTACGAAGGCGGCGACCTCGTAAGCACGGCCAACGCTTTGGGAAACACGACGAGGCGGTTCGTCGATGCTCTTGGGCGCCTGCGGTCCGTCACGCTGCCAGGAGGCGAGCGCTACCTCTATGGCTACAACGAAGCAGACGAGCAGACCAGCTCGAAGACTCCCTCTGGAGCCGAAACGACGATCGAATACGACGCCGATGGTAATCGGACGGCAATCACTGATCCTCGCGGCGGCGAAACCACGATGAGCTACGACGCAATGGATCGGCTCATCGCCGAAACCGATCCGCTGGAACATACGGCGGAATACAGCTACGACAAAGCCGGCGACCTAGTGGAATCGATAGATCAGCGCGGCACGGTCTCGACGTTCGGCTACGACGAACTCCGTCGTCTGACCAGCGCAAGCTACGGCGTTTCCGGGGAAGCGTCTGAAAGCTCGATCGGCTACGCCTACGACAAAGCGAACCGCCTGGCCGAAGTCAGCGATAGCGCGGCTGGCGAATACACGCTCTCCTACGACAACCTGGATCGACTCACGAGCGAGGAAGGACCCACCGGGAATATCGCCTACGAATATGACGCGGCGGGCAGGCGAACCTCGATGGAAGTGCCCGGGCGGACCATCGGCTACGAATACGACAACGCCAACCGACTGACCAAACTTACGAGCGGCACGCAGACGGTCTCCGTCGCCTACGACAAAGCCGACCGGCCGCAGGAACTCACCCTTCCCGACGGGATCAAGCAGATCTACGGCTACGACAAAGGCGGCGAGACGACGTCAATTGCCTACAAAGACGGGGAATCCACCCTGGGCGAAATCGACTATGCCTATGACTCGGACGGGCAAACCGAAGCGATGTGGGGCAGCTACGCACGGCTCGCCCTCCCCGAAGCCCTGAAATCGACCAAATACAACGCCGCCAACGAGCTCGTCGAACGCGAAGGGAAAGCACTGAGCTACGACGCCGCCGGCGATCTGACCAGTGACGGCTCGAACGAATACAGCTGGAACGCACGTGGACAGCTGACGAAAATCAGTGGCGCTACGAGTGCTGGCTTCAGCTATGACCCCTTCGGGCGGCGTGCTTCGAAGACGCTGGGTGGGACGACGACCGAACTGCTCTATGACGGCCCCAACCCAGTCCAGGAATCGGTGGGAGGTTCTGTCACCGCGAATGTTCTTACCGGCCTTGCTCCTGATCAGGTCTTCTCACGCACGACCGGTGCTGGAACCTCCAGCTATCTAACCGATCGCCTGGGTAGCACGATCGCCTTGGCGAGCAGCTTAGGCGAAGTCAAAACGAGCTACACCTACGACCCGTTCGGGAGTGCCACTAGAAGCGGCGAAGCCAGCAGCAACCCCTTCCAGTTCACCGGGCGCGAAAACGACGGATCGGGTCTTTACTACAGCCGTGCTCGCTACTACCAACCAGGGGTTGCTGAGTTTATAAGCAGAGACCCTAGCGGCATGAAAGGAAGCGGGTCAAACCTCTATGCATACGTTGCGGGGGACCCTGTCGATTTCACGGATCCGACGGGCCTAGAGAAGTTTGGGGGCGGCGGCGGATATGCGGGGGGTGGAGGAGGAGCAAGGTGGGGAGATGAGGTTCCCCCCGGTGCCCGCGGCGGAGTCCCTCCTGTCGGCCCTCCCCCATTGACTAACACGTCAACGCAAGATCCTGAGCCGGAGCCCCCGGAGGAGTTGAAGAATCAGGTAAAAGAGTTCATGGAGAAACTGCTCGATCAATTTGGACGGGAGGGTTCAGCAGACTGGTTTAAGACTGTAACCACGGGCTGGGAGGTCTACAAGATCTTGCGGGATGCTTGGCCGGGACTTGACGCATGGCTAGCTCAGTCGCTGCCGCAGTGGATTGAGAGTTGGGGATCAGGCCTTCCCGTTATACCACCGGAGTTCCTACTTCCACCATGACCGGACTTCACCTTACCCGGCGGGGGCTGTTTAGGGTGGCTGGGGCAGCTGGTACTGGAGTCGCCCTTGGCTATGCACTGCACGATGAAACCCGGTTACAGGGATCTAGCTTGGCCGGTCATAGCACGACGGAGCCATTCCATGGAGATCACCAAGGCGGAATAGCGACTCCCTCGCAAGAAGTTCTTGACTTTGCCACGTTTGATCTCCGTAGCAGCTCGATCGACGATCTCCGTGATCTCCTGAATGAGTGGACCACCGCCGCGGCAGCGCTGACGGCGGGGCGGCCGTACGGATCAGCTCGGGAGGAAGCAGACGTTGCACCCACCGATACCGGTGAGGCGGTCGGCGCTGGACCCTCGAGGCTGACGATCACCATCGGCTTCGGCCCGAGCCTGTTTGGCTTACCTGCCTCGGACCGTTTCGGTCTTGCTCGCCAGCGGCCTCGCAAGCTTGCGCCGCTGCCGTCGTTTCGAGGCGAGAACTTAGACCTTGCCCGCTCGGGCGGGGACCTCTGCATCCAGGCTTGCGCCGACGATCCTCAGGTGACTTTTCATGCGATCCATGTGCTGGCGAGGCTTGCTAGAGATGTCGCCACCTTGCGGTGGTCCCAGCAAGGCTTCGGCCGTACCTCGAGCACCAGCCGCTCGCAGGAGACTCCTCGCAATCTCATGGGCTTCAAGGACGGGACCGAGAACATTCGCGCCGAGGACGGCGAGGCGATGGACGAGTTCGTCTGGGTTCGGCCCTCCGACGGACCGGAATGGATGTCTGGCGGCAGCTTCTTGATCGCACGCCGGATTCAGATGCTCTTCGACGTCTGGGACGCGACCAGCCTCGAAGGCCAAGAGCGGGTGATCGGCCGCAGGAAGCTGAGCGGCGCCCCGCTCGGCGGTCACGATGAGTACGACCCCGTAGACCTCGATGCGAGGAAGGGTGGTGCGCCCGTGATTCCCGCAGATGCGCACATTCGCCTCGCAAGTCCCAGCTCCAACGGCAGCCAGCGCATCCTGCGCCGCGGCTACTCCTACTCCGAACCCACCGAATCTGGTTCCGGCCAGATCGATGCCGGCCTTTTCTTCATCTGCTTCCAGCGCGACCCTGAGCGCCAGTTCATCCCGATCCAGCGCCGGCTTGCCGCCTCCGACGCCCTAAACCACCACACGCTTCACACCGCCAGCGCGATCTTCGCCTGTCCCCCCGGGGTAAAGCCGGGGGGCTTCATCGGCGAAGGCCTCTTCGCCTAACGGCCTGGCTTCCGCGCTAGCTCAGGTCTCCATAAGTTGGGGTTATCGGGCAGAGATGAGCACTCCTTACTCTCTGCGCACCGTTTTGAGCACCGGCACCGTGGAGCCATCGGCCGCGCAGCAGAGCAAGCCATGGGTCGCCGTCCCCGGCGGGGGCGCGCAGCAAATTCGGAAGCTCTTTAGGTCGAAGCGCTCATATCAAGGAAGTGGGGAGCCCCTCGGTAGCGTCTGCGGAGCAGGTCATCGGCAGCGGCGGCGTCAGAAGGAGACGAGCCATGGATCAGCCACTGCTCATGTCCCGCGCAGAGGCCGCCAGATACCTAGGGATGAGCCTCAGCCACTTTCAACGCCACGTCCAAGCAGAGCTGCCGTCAATCAGATCGGGGCGACTGATGCTCTACCGAAAGCGAGAGCTCGAAGAATGGATCGATTGCCAAATCGATCGTGAAGGAAGACATCGGGGTCCGGGCCGTATGCGGTTCGGCGAGGCGCATGTCCAGTTCATCGCAGACTGCAAAGCAGGCGTCGCGCTGAACAAGCAAGGGCACCCGTACAAGCCCAAGGCCGTAATCGATCTGGACTCCTCTTTGAAGAGATTGCCGGATGGGATTCAGCGCGCAGCTCTTGAGGCTCTCGGTCGTGGAGAGATCCAAAGGGCGGTTGACGACTTCCGGCGCGAAAGCCTTTCGAGCTCTCGGATCTCGTCAGTCGTCAACGCCGTCCGTTCCCTGTACAGGTGGGCGATCAACCGCGAGATGGCGCTCAAGGACCCTGCATCGCTGATTCAGCTGCCGGCATGCGATTCAAAGGAACGCGATCGGGTGGCGAGACCGGGCGAGTTCGCATACCTGATCGGATGTCTCGCGCCCGAGGATGCGCTGCCGTTTGTGCTTGCCGCGTATGCCACAGCCCGTGCGCAGGAGATCAGAGCACTCGACTGGCCGCAGGTCGACTTCTCTCTAAATCTGCTGCTGCTCGCCGATGACGAGAAGGCTCAGAAGTCGATGGCGGCAAGGCGAATTGTGCCGATCGCCGGGCCATTGCGAAGCTCCTCCGGGCGGAGTGGGTGAGGCAGGGGAGGCCTTCAGGAGGTCGGGTGAGCCCGCCCCGGAGAAGATCCCGCTCGGGCATGGTCTCCCTCGATCAGCTTCAAAAGCGCGTTATCGCGTTCTGGATACGACGAAACCTCAGCCCGATCGGTCTCCAGGACTGCCGCCACACCGCGGCCACCTGGCTAGACCACGCAGGCATCACGCCAAAAGTCGCTTCGGTTTTCATGGGTCACAGGGCCCCGAGGCAAGAGAGCAATCCTGATGCCGCGCCGATCACCCTGCGCCGCTATACCCATGTCTTGGATGGGGAGCTCGAGCGCGCTCTCGAACAGCTCGACGCTTTCCTTGCCGAGCGCGAACATCAGGAAGGAGATACGGCACCTGCTCTTGCCGCGGCTGCCTGAGTGGACCTCCCTCCGCGTGCAGCGAAATCGGAAGTTCCTTCCCCTTCAGCCTTCCCTTTGAGGCAGCAGAGCGGTCGAAACTGGCGCTATTTGGCTCTAGAAAGCGCCTCCATGAAGAAAGATCTAAAGGCTACGAAACCGAAGGTCACAGGTTCGAATCCTGTCAGGCGCGTTCCGCTGTGCTCTGGGCAGTGCCGCGCGTTTTCCGTTACAGAGCCAGATCGTCGGCTTAGTTCAGGCGCTGGCTGCAGCGATTTGGTCTTCCAGGTCCCGATGGGCTCGAATCAGGGCTTCGCCCGCTTGATCTGCAACCTTCTGGATGACTTGCAGGTTCACGAGATCCCCAGCAGTGGGTCGTCGAGTGACAAGTGAAGTCGTGACCTGCATTAGGGAGATGCACATTCCATGCCCGGGGTCTGCCAAGCCCTGGTCGCTGGGTCCGGCAAGCATGACTTTGCCTGGCTGTCCAAGCCCGATGTCGAAGGCGAGACCCTTTGGGCCAGCGTGTACCGGGTGGCTTGCCATTCGGTAATACGGTCGGTGATGTCCTATGCCTGAAGCTTCTTCGATATCGCGAAAAGTTGGGGCAAAGCCAAATACAGATGCAGCCCAGCCATTTCGTGACTTGAAAAGCACGCCGAACTCATCGCAAAGTTCATCAACCACAGAACGCATCTCTTTCAGCTCAGCCTCTGGAATCGGATTATTTCCAAGGTCGCTTGCGTAGGTGTTGTAATCCTTGGTTCCTTTGAGCGATTCGACATGCTCATAGAGCAAATATCGGCGTGAAAGCTCGGAGTCGCCACTCGCGAGGAAGTCTGCGATCACCGCCACCTCATGGAGTGCACGCCATCGGGCGTGCGCTCCTGAGGCGTGGCCGCTGCGGAGAAGAGACAAAATCTCGGCGGAGATCAAGCACGATCTCGCGTGGAGTTTGACCAGAGCAAGGTGCTGGGCGTCATTGTCGGCTTCATGCCTGTCGTGGTATTCCATCCCGGTATCTAGGCTCAAGATCCTGACTAGTTCGCACAGCCGTAAGCCCTCATTCCAGCGCTTGTCAAGACGGGACCCAAAGCTGATTCGATGATCACGATCTGCCTCGATGAAGGGCTGGGCGTTGGTCTTCAGCAGATGCAGGAATAGGTCCGTCGCGGCTGGAAGCAATTTCTCAACGGTTCGGCGGAGAAATCGGTCGCTAATGTTCGCGCGATGCTTGTGGGCGGCTATGGCTGCGGCCTGGAGCAACTCGCTATAGAGATGCGCGGGAGTTCTAACCCGCCCTTCGCGGAGTGCCTCTAGTGCGATTTGGCTAGTGACACGAGCCATTCGGCGCTTGCGGAGCAGGATTTCGCGACGAGATTGCTGTCGCTGGCGCCTTGAAGATTTAAGCGACCTCACTCGGCTCTATTCAGAGGCGCTCTACAGCTCGCTGGGAGTGATGACGATTCCGAGCCGATCTACTCCCCGGCGCAGACGTGCATCGAGGGTTACGAGCCGACAATCAAGGAGTTTTGCCAGGGCGACGTATTCCGCGTCATAGGTACGTCCCCAGCCAAATTCCTCGGCGATACGCCAGGCTTCGATCCCAAGCTTCGGCGGATCCATACGCTCCACCGGGCAGCTTTCAAGCCGAGCGTGGATAATTTCGGCGTCTTCGCGGCCGATTTCTCCTTTGTGGAGTTTGAGGTGTAAAGCAGCTCGGGCCTCTGACCACATGAGCGGTACGCTGACTAGCTCGTCGCCGAGCGCCTCGAATCCGTCGCCCTCTCCGCCGCACGCCGCCGTAGCGACGTTGGCGTCAATGACGAGCACTAACGGCCTCGCCGCGCCTCATCGACGGCGGCGACCCAGTTGGGAGCCGGCGCGCCTGAAGGAAGTCGGCGCCAAGCCTCCGGCAACTCGGCCATCTCGGGTTCGGCGCCCTCTTCGTGGCGTACCTCGATGAGCTTGACGATTTCGTCAAGCTCAGCATCGGACAGCTCATCGAGGAGTGCGTGCGCTTTCTCCCTCGTCGTCATAAGGCAAATCGTACCGCCGCGAGCGTCATTCGCTAGCCGCATCGCCGTCCGGGTCGAGCGCTCCAGCTCATCCTCGGTTAGGTCGAAGTAGGGGCGCCCGTTGCTCTGCAGGCGATTGCGCCGAGCGTTCGCAAGGAGTTTCAAGTCCATCTTTGCCGGGTCCACGCCGAGCTACGCTACCAGTCATGGGAGATGCTTTGTCTGAGGTCACGGCGAGGGGCGTCAAGCGCTTGGCGGCATTTCATGGCGCACGAAACGTTCGCTGTATCTCCGGTCGGAAGGGCCTCGTCTTCTTGGTCGAGATGGAAAAAGGACGCAGCCTCTTCGATCTTGTGGCGCTGACGGACGAGCTGGGCGAAGCACTTGGCACGGAGGTCAATGCCTTGACCGAAGGGAGCCTCTCGCCCTACCTGCGCAGCGTTGTCTTAGCCGAGGCCATAGCGCTCTAGCTAGGTTGCATCAGCGCGGCAACCCACCTCCAGCGCCACCCTTCTCCCTCCTACAAACCGAAGGTCACAGGTTCGAATCCTGTCAGGCGCGTTGACGCGATTCCGCTTGAGGAGCCGCTCCTGCGCTATTCGGCCACCGTCTGGACCTCGGCCACCGAGGGGCAGCCGCCGCCCTCGCAGCAGGACTCGATCTTTTGGCGGCAGTCGGCGCACCACCAGGCGGAGCGCATCCAGAACAGGCGGTGGGGGTTGCCGGTCAGCTGGCAGATCATGGAGTCATTGTGGGTGGTGGGTCGGACCTTGGGCATCCGGACGGCGGCTTAGGGTGCCCGCCGTGTTCGCTGCTTTCCGCTCCCGACTCGCGCTGGCCGTTGCCATCTTGGCGGCTTTTGCGCTGGGCATCCTCTTGCCCGGTGCGCTGGCGGAGAACGGGTCGGAACCGACGGCGGTGCGGAGTGCGCTTGCTCGGACCAGCAAGGTCCAAGGGGCTCCGGATCGGACCATGGTGCTGAGCCGGGTGGTGGTCGAACCGGGGGCGAAGCTGGCGCTGCATCACCATCTCGGGACGCAGATCTCCCGGGTGGTGTCGGGCACGCTGACTTACACGGTTCGAAAGGGTTCAGCCGTGGAGTGGGAAGGAGATGCCGAAAAGGAACCTCGCCGGGTCAGGTCCATCGCCGCTGGGCAGACGGCGCGCATCCGTCCCGGCCAGTGGCTGGTCGAGCAGCCCTCCGATGTGCACGAAGCGGCCAATCGTGGCAGCACGCCGGTCGTCATTTACCTGGCGACGCTGCTGCAGACGGGCGCGCCACCTGCCACGCCGGTCACGCTGCCCTGACGGTGTGCTTTATGCCCGCATAGCGGGCAAAAGGAACACCGAAACGCGATTCACTCGTCGGCGCCTAGGGCGCCAACTGCACCGGCAGGGATTTCAGCTGGTTGAGGAAGCCCGACTCGACGTAGGTGGGCTGGCCGGTGATCTCCATCTCCGGGTGCCGGGCCAGGGTCTCCTCGAGCAGGATCTTCAGCTCCAGCCGTGCCAGGGCGGTGCCGAGGCAGAAGTGCCGACCGCCGGCGCCGAAAGCCTGGTGGTCGGGATTGCGGAGCACGTCAAAGCGATCGGGGTCCTCGTAACGCGTCTCGTCGCGGTTGGATGAGGCGTACCACATGACCACCTTGTCGCCCTCTTTGATCGGCTGCCCACCGAGCTCGGTGTCCTTGGTCGCGGTGCGGCGGAAGTGGGCGAAGGCGGGGAACATCCGCAGCGCCTCCTCGACCGCACCGGGGATCAGCGAAGGGTCATCGACCAGCAGTTGGCGCTGGTCGGGGTTTTCCATCAGCGCCCGCATCGCGCTGCTGTAGGTCGCCTTGGTGCTGTCGTTGCCGGCGGCGACGAGGAGGAAGAAGCCCATCACGATCTCGTGCTCCTCCAGCCGCTGGCCTTCGACCTCGGCGTGGACGAGGACGCTGGTGAGGTCGTCGGTCGGGTTCTCGCGGCGCTCGGCGATCATCGCGTTGCAGCGGGTGAAGACCTGCTGGATCGCCTGCTGGATCGTCTCTTCGACGTCGTCGACCGAGGGGCTGTAGTCGGGGTCGTTGGCGGCCAGCGCCATGTTCATCAGCTCGGCCCAGGCGGCGTCGTCCTCCTC
>Ga0068851_10000188_pt1 | contig 30806 bp, 25 predicted proteins | sample KBSCornC12_FD_66588 | JGI IMG/M metagenome (GOLD analysis project Ga0068851, IMG submission 66588) | Corn rhizosphere microbial communities from Kellogg Biological Station, Michigan, USA - KBS Corn C1-2 | ecosystem: Host-associated > Plants > Roots > Rhizosphere > Soil ...
CAGGGCTTTGTTCAGTCCCTCAGGGTCTGACCCCGTTTACCTTTTTAAAAAACTGATCGGCGTCACTCATAAATTTCGTTGGACCTGGAACTGCCTCTCTAGTTGAAACAAGCACTCCTTTAGCACCAACTAAAATGTCAATTTAATCCAAATAAAATCCGCCTGAGAGCACGTTGTTTTTCTAGGGTTGAACCATCAGAAAAAACCTTATCAGACGTTACAACTTTTAAAAACCTACCACACTCATAAACTTTAAATCCCTGGCTTTCCAACAACGAAATGCTGGCAAATCTATCCACACCAGCTCTCTCCCAGAAGAGGTTTCCTAGCCACATAGTGCTTCCAATCGCTTCAATATATCCTTGCCTGGGCACGTTACGGCCAGGATTCCCTGAGGTATCAATTTCCATTTGATCCAAGGGGGGAGGTAAACCATTTGACTTCATTGGAAGACCTGAAAGAGGGCGCCCCACGCATTCATACTCTAGAGGGTCTGTAGCGTTCTGCCAAAAATCATATTCGACATCAGAAACCCATGCCTGAATAAAACCTTCAACGCTGAGAAAAGGCCCTATTTCCTCTTTCAACTTAGTATTACTATGACCCTCTGATTCTTCTAGTACCAAAAAGCAATAACCCAGTGCTGGAAGCAACCCGAATCGGAGCTCAAACCCGCTAGACATCAAACCACTCGGCCAAGATTTTTTTTTCAATATTTTCTTTTCAAGCGTTTTAATATCAATCTTAACCCCATGCAGAAAAAACACCGTGGGGGAGGAAAACTTATTTAGAAGCTTCTCAACCAAGGCCAGCATCTGCAAGCCACTGATCGACTCGATATCAAAAACAAACTTAAATCGCTTCATTTTTTCAGGTCTCACTTGAACTCTTTAACAACCACTTTGACATTATATTCACGTCCGAATTCGATAAGCGATTTAGCAGCAGCCGAACCGCCAGGCTGAACTCGCAGATCAAGCACCATATTTGCTGGTACACCATCGACTTTCGCGCCATTTTTTCCTAAGTCGATAATATGATCTTGCATTCGGCCTAACCACGTACTTCCTGCCGTATCTACAGATTTCAGACTAACGAGCGTATTACCATTCTGAAAATCAACAAGCGGGAAATATCCATTTCTTTCGGCTCCTACGTTATACCAGCCGCTCTGCGGTGAATACTCAGTTTTAGCAAGGTATGACTCAATGTCTACCCCTCGTTGGGTCGGTTTAAGAGTCCAAATCTCTGAAAGATTCGTTTTGAGATCTTTTGGCCCCCCCGCCGCAGTCCCCACCCCAACCGCCAGCGCGATCTTCAGATTGTCCGCAATGTCCTGCGCCTGAGCATCGCTCAGTGCCCACTTCGACTTGAGCGACTCGACCATCGCGCCCACCGAGTGCTCGGTCGTGGCGGTCGCCAGCATTTCCTGAAATTCGTAATTGCCGTTGATCAGGCTCTGTACCGCCTCCCGTGCGTCTGGCGAGGCGTAGTCGGCGATGTCGCGGATGGCGTTGAGGTTCGCCATGGTGTTGGCGACTTCTTTGGAGCTTGCCGCGCAGGAGCTGGGGTCGGCCTGGCAGCTGACGATGGCGTCAATGTCCTGCTGGAGGCTCAGTTCCTGGAATTTGCGCGTGGCGTCCTGGATACAGGAGGCGTCGGTGCATCGGGCTATCTGTTTGGCGGCCCGTTCCAGTTGGTTGTGTGACAGGTAGTTGTATTGCGTGGCGTTCTTCGCCACCCAGCTGCCGGTCTCCAGCTTGGCGGCGTCGGTGTCGCTTTGTGCCGCAGCCGCCAGTACGCCGACGATCTGCGAACTCATGGTGAGCAGGGTGTCGTTGCCTTTGACCAACGTATCCAGGTGGCCAACCAGTGCTTCGCTTGCCGCCGCCGCCAATGCGCCGGTCTTGAAGTCGCCACCGGTGGCTTCTGCCAACAAGCCACCGACCATGGCGTGGATCGCCACCTTGGGTAACGAGCCGTCCGCCAGGACGTTTTTCGTGTAGTCCCCTACCAGGTTGAAACTGGCCGCCGCCAAGGTGTTGAACAAGGCAGTTTTCAGCGCGTCACTGACACTGCCGCCCTGCCCCAGGGCTTTGTTCAGCAACACAGAGGTGCCGTTCTGCAGCGCCTGGTTGGCCGCGAATTGGCCGACGCCGCTCCAGGTGCCCAGCGAGCCGGAGGTGGCCACTTTGCTGATGGTGGTATTGGTCTGCGCTCCGGTCCATGGGTCTAAGTAACCCACCGTCAGGCCGGCAGTGATCGCCGAAACCCCGTAGCCCTTCAGGGCATCGGATGACGTCACGTCCTTGAACACGGCACCGAGATTGCCCCGGTTGTTGACCACGCTGACACTGGCATTGGTCGAGGCGCCAGTCGCAACCGCACCGACCATGGCGCCGCCGACACCGCCGCCTGCTGCGGCCGTCGCCATGGGCCCGATGACCGCCGACATCACGATGGCAATGATCAGTTGCGAGGCCGGCCCCAGCCCGGAGTGGCTGTACTTGAAGCTGTCGTGGACCTCCCTGACCTGGCGCCAGTCCACATCCCCGCGCTGTTCTGCATCCTTGAGCCAAGCCAAGTGCGGGTCGGCCTTGACCATCGCATCGATGGACTGGCTGACGCTCTGCTGATTGACCTGCTTGATGTCGATCTGCAAACCGTCGACGGCCTGGATCGCAATGGTGCCCCCGGCAACCAACTGGCTCTGGCGCAGCGTTTCGTCAGTGCTGCCCTTGCCCTTGGATGCCACCCAGAATGCGTTGTTGTTGGTCTTCTCGTGGCTCTCCTGATGCAGCTCTTTCACTGCTTCGAAGGTCACCGCCCCACCACTGGTGATGGCGATATCCGCCGCGCTTTCCAGCCTTGCCCCTTGATACAACTGACCGCCGCCGCTGATCAGGTCGAGGTTGCCGCCTGTGGTGATCTGGCTGCCCACCGCACGCACGTCGGTGACTTCGTCGCGTTGGGTCTTGAGGGCGCCGAAGCTGCCTTTTTTCTTGTAGTCATACAGGCTGTAGTCGCTGTCATTGGCACTCAGCAGTTGCAACTGCCCACCCGCCACCAGGTACGCATCCTTGCCGCTGCTGACCTGGCTGGCGTGCAGCACGATGTCTTGCCCCGCGCTGGCGTTCAGTTTGCCGCCGGCGGTGAGCTGGCTGCCCACGTGACGCACCTGGGTAGTTTGCTCATGCACCTTGGCGCCGCCGCGTTTGCTATTGACCGCGTGATCGGTTTCGTTGGCGGCGGCCAACAGGTGGAGGTTGCCACCGGCGGCGACGGTCAGGTCTTTGTCGGCGTTGGCTTGGCTGGCCAATAGGGTGATGTCGCGCCCGGCATGCAGGCTCAGGCTGCCGGCGGCGTTGAGATTGGCGCCAAGCTGTTCGGTGCGGCTGTGTTGGGTGACCCGGTGGCCGCCGTTTTCCGTAGTGCGTACCTGTTGGGTGTCGGTGACGGCGATGAGGTTGATGTCGCGCCCGGCGCTCAGGCTGGCATCGCCAGCGCTGTTGATGTCGCCTCGGTTGGTGATGTCGCGCCCGGCGTTGAGCGTGAGTTGCTGTGCGGCGCTGATCTGGCCCGCCTGGTCGAGATGGGTGACAAGGGTGCCGTCGCCCTGATGCTTGGCATGGGCGGTGCGGTCGTTGACGATGTCGCCGGTGACGCTGGTAAGTTCGATATGGCTGCCACGGATCTCGCCGGCCATCGCGTTGCGGATACTGTCGGTGGCCAGCAGGCTGATGCGTTCACCGGCGCTGAGCGTACCGCCATTGAGCAGGCGGCCGTCGGCGATGGCGGTCAGCTCCTGTGCCGCATTCAAGGTGCCGACATTGACAATGTCGCCACCGCTGACCAGGTTGATGTCCCGGCCTTGCACCAGGCTGCCCCCGCGCAGGTTATTGGCGTCGACCGTCGCCAGGTACAGCACCGGCACCAGCACGTCTTCACCCTGCACCTGGCGTTTTTCCATCCACACGATGTCGTGGGTCAGGGCCGCCACCTGCTGCGCGGTGAGGCCGACGCCGACGCTCAATTGCAGGCTGTCGCGGGCGCTGAGGCCGTTGTCCATCAGGTAGCGGAACTGTTCCTCGTCGCTCTCCAGCCCGGCGAGGAAGCGTTGCCCGGTCTTCGCCAGCACGGCGTCACGGATCAGGCGGCTTTCGTAGTAGCCGTCGCCCAGGCGTCGCCAGGCCACGTCGGTGCTGTAGCCGATCTTGTCGAGCAAGTACTGGGAACTGAGGAAGTTGGCCAGGTGGGTGAACAGGGGATTGGTTTCAATCAGGTAGGGGCTGCCCGGATTCTTGCTGGGGATAAACAGCCCGTATTTACCGCTGGGGAGTTGGAATTCCGGCGGTTGGGTCAGGTCATCGCTGAGGCGATCCGGGCTCAGTTCGAGGTCGTTGGGGTTGTGGCCAATGTCACCGGTCAGTTGCGCCAGGGTGTTTTCCCGCAGGGTGCCGTTTTGCAGGTACTCGGTAGCCTGCAGGTTGAGGCGGCCGCCGGCTTGCAGCGTGGCGGCATAGACTTCGCGGCCATCCTCGCGCCAGGTGGTGAGGGTGCCGGGGTTGCTGAACCCCTCTCCGGTCGAGCGGGCCTTGAGTTCGGCAAAACGCACGGGGTCGAAGGGTGCGTTATTGAAGGCCGGCAGGTCGTGGAATTCCATCTGGTCCCACAGGGCTTTGTCGATGCGACCGGGGGTGCCGATGATGGTGCTGGAGATGCCGGTCTGGGAGGCTGCGCCCTGGTTGATAAGGCGGCTGGCGGAAAGGTGCACGTCGCCATTGGCGGCGAGCAGGCTGTAGCGGTTCTCCAGGGTCTGCGCGTCGATGCGCAGGTCTTTGCCGGCCACCAGTCGCGCCGCCCTGGTGGAGTTGGGCGCGGCGGTTTCGCGCCAGGTTTCGCTGATGTAGATGGTCCCACGCTTGAAGCTGTCGTTGCCGTGGCAGTGCTGGCCGCAGACCCATTGGATACTGCCGCCGACCAGCTCGCGTTCGAGGACAAGGTGGGTGCGGGCGTTTTCAAACTCGCGGGCGTTGATGTGCAGGTTGCCTTCGGTTTCCACGCTGCCGGAGAGGTTGCTGAAGCGCGTGCCGGCGAAACTGAAATCACCGACGCTGTAGAGGTCACCTTCAAGGTTGCTGAAATGCTCGCCACGCACGTGCAGGTCGCCGCCGCTGAACAGCAGGCCGGTGTTGGTGACGTTGGCAGTGAGCAGGAGGTTGCCTTGGCTGCCGAGCGTGCCGGGGTTATTCAGTTGAGCCGCATTGATCTGCATATGCCGCGCTGCGCTGAGCACGCCGAGGTTATGCAGTACATCGCGCACGCGCAGTTGGATGTCTTGGCCGCTGAGAATCTGGCCGTGGTCTTGGGTAAGGTTTGATGCGCTGATATAGGCATCGCCTTTGGCGGCGATCAGGCCGCGGTTGTTCAGGTCGCCATCGACCTGCAGGAGCAGGTGGTTGTCGCCGAGCAGTTCGCCCGCGTTGGTGAACGTGCCGGCCGCAATACTCAGCGCAGTGCCTGCCCCCACGATCTTGCCGCTATTGTCGACGCTGTCGGCGACCAGGCTCAAATCGCCTTCGGCATGCAGCGTCCCGGCATGGTTGATGGCCTGTCTGGCAGCAATTTCAAGTTGGCCGGCGGTGACCACCTGGCCAGTGTTTCTCAGGTCCTGGCGGGCTTCGATCCTGGCGCTGTCGGCGGCGATCTGGCCGCTGTTATCGAGGCTTCCGCTGGTGATTTCCAGGTGGCCACTGGCATTGAGTTCACCCGGGTTATCCAGGCGCTGGGCCTTGATGCTCAGCTGTTTGCCCGCGATACGCCGGTCTTCCAGAATGCCGCTGACGACCTTGCCCTGGTTGCTCACCGTACTGCCTTCGAGGCTGACATTCCCAGCGCTGGCCAGGGTCTGCCGTACCACCAGATCGCCCTGGGCCTGCAGGTCGATATCAGCCATCGCAAAGGTCGGGCCTTGCAAGTCAATCGACGCGGCCTTGGCCGTGAGGGCGCCGACGCTGGTGGTGTGGGACAGGCTCAAGCCGCCATTGGCGTTGATCACGATGTCGCCGGCGGTGCTGGCCATATCGCCCGCCAGCCTTACGCCGACGCCCTGCTCAGTGCCCACCAGGCGAATCGTCCCGGCGTACATGCCGCCGAGGGCGCTGGCATCAATGGCCAGTTGCGGTTTGTCCTGGCCATCTTCGGCATGGGCACGGGCCTGCAAGGTGTCGGCACTGACATCGTTACGGCCGGTGATAATGTTGAGCTGGTCGGCATGCAGTTGCGCGTTGAGCTTGGCCGTGCGGGTGATCAGATCGAACTGGCTGACATTGCGGGCATTGAGCCCGGCGCCCTCCAGCGCAATATCGCCGCCGTCTACGCGAAAGTGATCCAGCCGCCCACCTTCGATCACGGGCTTGCCGGTGGTCAGCGTCGCGCGCGGCGTATTGATAAACCCGCAGCCATTGCAGGTGATGCCGTGAGGATTGGCGACGATCACCCGCGCGGCATGCCCCGCCACTTCGGTGTAGCCCCCCAAATGGCTGCGGTTGCCACCGGTGACTTCGTTGAGGATCACGCTGGCAGGCCGCCCTTGCAGGCCTGGGTTGCCGAGGATCACACCGCCCAGTTGGGTGCTTTGCGTGGACTGGGTGGCGTTATTGAGGATCAGCCCGTTGCTGCCGACGTTGTAGTCGGTGAACAGGTTATGGGACAGCCCGCTGCCATTGGGCCCGGCGATATTCACCACCGGCACGCCGTTGGGCGCATGGCCGAGGCTGGTGCCGGGGCTGGCCGGGTCCACGCTCAGCTCGGCGGCGGCCGCGACAATCGGGTTGAGGAAGATGATGCCTGCGAGGCTCAGGGCCAGGCACTGGGAAAACGGGCGGCGCACGTCCATAGGCTAGGTTCCTTGTTGTTATTCAGAAAAACAGGTCGATTCGGGCATAGATCGGGTGTTCGCGACGTTCAACGATGGCCGGGCGCTCCAGGGAGCGGGCGAGCACCAGCGAAGCGGCAAGGTGAGTACCGCGTGCGCTGAGCTCCCAGGCATGGCCGGTAAGGCGCCCGGCAACGTAAGGGTTGTGCGGGCCACGGCGGATCACTCCGACGTCGTAGCCAAAGCCCACGCCCACTTCGTGCACCCAGGGCCGCAGCGCGTCCCAGGCCACCGGTTGGCGCCAGCGCACCTGGCTGCGCCAGTAGCCGTCGCTATTGCCCGAAAGGTTCTGTTGCTGGAACCCGCGCACCGCACCGAGGCCGCCGACGCTCAGGCGTTGTGGCCCATAGAGTTCGTCTTCGGCGTGTTGGCCGGTGGCAAGGCTGTCGACACTCCAGTGCTGGCCCAGCCAGCGAAAGGCCTGCAAATAGCTGAGGGTCAGGGTGTATTTCTGATAGCGCGAGGTCGGCGCGCCGCGCTGTGTAGAGAGATCGCGCTGGGCGTCCAGGGCGCCGATGCCCTGTTGCCAGCCGGCATCGAGGTTGAGAAAGGCGTTGCCGATGCGGCGGCCATGGTTGAAGCCCAGTTGACGCTCCGTGATGCGATGGCTGGAGGTGCGCAGCAACGCGTCTTCCAGGTAGTTGCGGGTCCGCAGGTGGCTCAGGCCAAAGCTGAACGCCGTCTTGCCCAGGTTATCGCGGTGCAGCACGCGCTCGGCGCGCAACTGCTGGCTGGAGGTCTCGCCTGACAGTGCGAAGGCAAACCCGGAAAGGTCGTTGCGCGTGCGGTAGAAGCTTTGGCTGTGGCTGACATTGAACGTCCACCAACCATACGGCAGGCTGTAGAACAGGTTCTGGCTATGGGAATGGCGCCAGCGGTCGCTGACGGTGTCGCGGCTGGCCCGCAGGTTCAATTGATCCGCCAGGCCCAGGGGGCTGTCCCAATCCAGGCCGATACCGGCCTGCTGGCGACCGGTGCTGGCATCGCCATGGTTGTTGCGGTTGGCCGAGACACGCCAGGGTTCGCGGCGCTCACCTTTGAGCATCACGCGGCTGCCCCCCACTGCCTGCCCCGGCAACACCTCAAGCTGCGGCTGGCGCGAGGGCAAGCGCGACAGTTGATCCACCCACTGCTCCAGCTCGCGCAGGTCGAGCACCTCCCCTACGGTGCCGGGAAAGGTCATGGCGGACTCCAGCGGGCTGGCCAGCGATGAGCTGTCGAGCCCTTCGAGGCGCCCTTCGACCACGATGATGTTCAGTTCGCCATGTTTCAGGTCCTGTTGTGGCAGGTAGGCGCGGGTGGTGACGTAGCCGCGATGCAGGTAGTGATCGGTGAGGCTTTTGAGCACGGCGTTGAGTTGAGGCACCCCCAGGCAACGCCCCTGCCAGGGTTGCAGCAGCGCCTCGCGCTGGCCTTCGGGCAGCAATGTCGCGCCTTCAATGTTGATACGCGTGACGGTGATGCACTGGCCGTCTTCCAGCAGCGCGGGAGCCGTTGGCACAGCGATTTGGCCGGGCAGGTTCTGCAGGTCTTCAAGGCGACGACGCTGCTCTTCCAACACTTGCTGCTGACGCTCACGGGCCAATTCGCGGTCGCCGGGCGACACGGGGGACGCGGCAAGAAGCGGACCTGAAAACAGCGCTATCCCCAGCAGCGCAGGTCGAAAAACAGCCGGCATCCTTTCACCCTCACACAGGTACTCAAATGGAAAGAGCACCCATGCTGCCGAGGCTGAAACGCTTAAGGAAAACAGGAAAGGTTACAAAAAATTCGGCGTTCCTGAGGGCGTCGCCCTGTCTGTCACACAGCCGCTGGAGGGCTGTCAGATGCTTCCGAACAATGTCAGTCGAAGGAAGAAACCGGATAGGAAGTGAGACTTGAAACGTACATTTCCTGGGTTTTTCTTACGCTGAAAATCCTTTCCCCTACAAACGAGAAAGACAATTCAGAGAGGATAAGAAAGGAGATCTGTCAGAGGAAAAAGACCGGTCGCTCTACCCATGAGCACACAGGCATACCTGAAAGCGACAGGCGTAGATTAGCGTTCTGGCCCGGTCCATTTACATCGTAAAAATTGGAGTTACCCGACGAGCGGCAGCCCCTCAACTCAACAACACCACCCCACCCGGCAACTCCGTGCACTTGGCCCCATACGCATCGCGAATCAACAACGCCACGCCCGCCAACTGCTGCAAACTGAAGCGCGCCTGAACCCGACGCTGGCCCAGTTCCTTGTTCAACAGCAGCAGCATGCCCGGGCGATAACGGTTGATCTCGTCCACCACCGTCGCCAGCGTGGCGTTGTTGAACACCAGCACCTGTTCACGCCAGGCCACCACTGCCTGGGTGTCCACCATTGTCACCTCGCTGACGCCGGACGCGCCGTAGGTGAGTTGCCGGCCGCTGTCCAGGCGCACGCTGCGCCCGGCGATGGCCACCGCGAGTGAACCGTCGATGCAGGTGACGCATACCCGGTGGTCGGTATTGCGCACATTGAAGCGTGCCTGCGCCGCGCTGACCGAGCCCTCGCCAGCCTGGACCAGCAGCGGTTGCGCAACGTGGGTGACCACCTCGACTTCGCCTTCGAGCAGTTCGATGCCCTCGCCCACCCGGCTGATGCGGGTCTGGGTGTTGAGTTCCAGGCTGATGCCTTGGCTCAACAGCACTTGGCGCTGCTCGCCGACTTCGGTGCGATAGTCCGCTGTGAGCCCGGCGAAGCCGCCCGGCACACCGACGCGCACCATCACCACGGCTGCCGAGGCGGCGATGGCCCCGCCGAGGAAGGCACGGCGGCCAAAGCTGCGCGGTTGCGACATTTGATCAAGGGCCGGGGACAGTTGCTGCCACAGCGCCTTGGCTTGTTCGAAAGCCTGGGCGTGTTCCGGGCTCTGCGCGCACCAGGCTTTGAGGGCCTTGGCATCGGCCACGGTGGCGCGGCCCGAGGTCAGCAGGAGCAGCCAGTCGCGGGCTTCATCGTGCAGGGGGGTGGCGGCGGACTGCCGGGCGGTGGAGAGGCTAAAAATATTCAAGCGCGCACGTACTCACGGATTTATCAGGGACTCGACACTAAGACGGTTTTCCGGCCCCGGGACCGAACCGCTGAATCACTTTTCTTTCCAGGCGCTTGGCACAGTGGCCCAGGGCGGCCTTGATTTCCTTTTCGACCATGCGCGTGGAAATGCCAAAACGCTGGGAGATTTCCAGGTGCGGCGCCTCTTCCAGGCGCGCGGCGATGAGGATCTTGCGCCGACGCGCCGGCAGTTCGTAGAGGGCCTTGACCAGGGATTGGATTTCTTTCTGGCCACCCACCACCCGCGACGGGTCCTGGGCTTCGTCGGCGCTTTGCAGCAGCTCTTCCACCTCGCTGCCGGTGAGCAGGCGCGCATCGGCCTGGCGGCGGTCGGCGGCGATGTTCAGGGCCATGCGGTACAGGTAGGCATTGGGCTGTTGCAGGTTCGGCGGCACGTCCATGCGGTCGACGCGCAGGTAGGTCTCGTGCAGCACGTCGTTGGCCAGGTCCTCCGAGCCCAGGCGCTTGCGCAACCGCACCTTGAAGTCTTCGTAAGAGGCCAGGAACAGGCTGACCATCGTACTGTGCCCGGTATTTTTCATCCCTCCGAGGCTCCTTTTGCGGCTGTGCATTCCATGCGCGTTCCTGTTGTGTCAGGCATCAAAAGTAAAGTCACCGGTTGACGCAGCGAGCTTGGCGCCGGGCGTTCGACCCGCGCCGCTGCCAGGCTGCGCACCAGTGCTTCATCGCGTTGTTCATCGCCGGTGGAACTCACCAACCGGCTGTGTTCGACCCGCCCATCCGGGTTGACCCACACCTGCACCAGCGCGCGAAAACTGCCGGGCCGGGTCAGCGGCGAGCGGCACAGGCTGGTCTCGATGGCTTGCTGCAACGCCGTCGCATAGCTGTTGTTGATCCGCGCAGCGTTGCGTGCCGCCGCACCCCGCTTAGTAGTAGGCGGAGGGCTGACTTGCGGGGTCTGCAAGGTAAACGCATCGCTGCGTGCATAACGGGCCATCAGGCCACTCCCTGTCAGCAACATCGCCAGTGCCTCTTGCGCCGTGAAGCGCCCGCGCACGGCGATGGAGCGCCGCCCGCGCGTCAACTCACGGTCCACCAGCACCGCCATCCCGGTGGCACGGCTGTAGGCTTGCAGTGCATGTTCCAGGTCCTGCGCCGGCAGGTTCAACGGCAGCAGCGGTGATTCTGCCTGCGCCGCGCGACCAGCGGCCAGCAGCAACAGCAAGACCAGGGCGCGCATGACGCGCCTCCAGGCTCCCTGTTCACCCCCTGTTCTGCATCGCTGCACGGCCGACGCGCCCTAGAAAACCGTCATCCTGAGGCCAGTTTATGAACCTGATGTTACGGTGATAGCAAAAAAAACATCACGGTGATGAGAGACTCGCTGCACTAGACTTCCAAGCCTTACCGGCCCACTGCTTCGGGCCTGCCAGGAGGCCCGATGAAAACCTTGCCGACCGTTGCCAGCCTGTTGCTGTGCGCCACCCTGCCCTTGCTGGGCCATGCCGAAACTGCCGCCGGCACGTGCGCCGAGGTCAGCGTGGATGGCTACAAGGCGCCCGACTATGGCTGCCTGAGCCAGCAGATGGGCAACGACACGAACGCTACCAAGGCGGCCAAAAAGAACCGCGAGGCGCAGAACCTCCCCATCGAAAAACGCCCGCCGAACGCGGTAGGCCTATCCACCCCGGCGGCGACCAGCGTGCGCATGGGCAATACCTTCGGGACGTCGGTGAAACCGCAGCGGCCCTGAGGGCCAACCCTTTCAAAACGGGCGATAAGTCCCCTGTGGCGAGCGGGCTTGCCACAGTTGCAGTGTTCGCTCTTAACGGGAGGGTTTCAGCCAGAGACTGGGAGCACTGGATCGCGTTTACCCTGCTGGTCGGGCTGGGGCTGCACATGATCTGGTGGCAAGCGTGCGGAGATGGTCGGTGGTGTGGTGCTGATGCTAGTGGGGGCGACAATTCTGTACGAGCACCTCTTGGTCCAGGCACACCGCAAAATAATGTGGGAGGGGGCTTGCCCCCGATAACGGCGGGTCAGTCAATGATGCGGTGACTGCCCGACTGCTATCGGGGGCAAGCCCCCTCCCACAAGGGTTCTACAGCGGTTCAGGGAATGCGTTTCACGCCGTTTGGCTTTCCTTTTTCAAGCTGTCCATATCGATCACGAACCGATACTTCACATCGCCCTTGAGCATCCGCTCATACGCCTCGTTGATACCCTGGATATCGATCATCTCGATGTCCGAGACAATCCCGTGCCTGGCGCAGAAGTCGAGCATGTCCTGGGTCTCCTGGATGCCGCCGATCAACGAGCCGGCCAGGCTGCGACGCTTGAAGATCAGGTTGAATACCGTGGGCGACGGATGCGGGCTGTCGGGCGCGCCGACCAGGGTCATGGTGCCGTCACGCTTGAGCAAGTTAAGGAACGCATCGAGATTGTGCGGCGCGGCAACCGTATTGAGGATGAAGTCCAGGCTGTTGGCAACCTTGGCCATTTCGTCCGGGTTCTTCGACACCACCACCTGGTCGGCGCCCAGGCGCAGGCCGTCTTCGCGCTTGTTCGGTGAGGTGGTGAACAGCGTCACATGGGCGCCCATGGCATGGGCGATTTTCACTGCCATATGGCCCAGGCCACCCAGGCCGACCACGCCGACTTTCTTGCCGGGGCCGACCTTCCAATGATGCAGCGGCGAATAGGTCGTGATGCCGGCGCACAGCAACGGCGCCACGGCAGCCAGGTTGGCGTCATCGTGGGAGATGCGCAGGACGAACTTTTCCTTGACCACGATACTGTCCGAGTAGCCGCCGAAGGTATTTTCACCGCCGAACACCGGGCCGTTGTAAGTGCCGGTAAAGCCGTTCTCGCAGTACTGCTCCTCGCCCTCGGTACAGGACGCGCAGTGCTGGCAACTGTCGACCATGCAGCCGACACCGGCCAGGTCACCCACCTTGAACTGCTGCACATTGGCGCCGACCGCCGTGACACGGCCGACGATTTCGTGGCCAGGCACGGAAGGGTAAAGGGTGTTGTTCCACTCGTTGCGCACGGTGTGCAGGTCGGAGTGGCAGACCCCGCAATAGAGAATGTCGATCTGCACGTCATCCGCCCCCGGCGCACGGCGCTCAAAGGTGTAGGGCTTGAGGGAATCCTTGGCGTTCTGGGCGGCGTAGCTGTAAGTCTTGGCCATTTCGTTCACCTGTGTGATCGGATGCTGGGAGTCAGATGACCAGCGTAGACGCTGAATCGTTCAACCGAGCACGTCCGTACAATCCGCCGGTCGGCCCCGTCCCTAAGATCGAGACTTTCTCAAAACGCGGGAGAGTGGGTATGTGTAGAAAAGTCAGGACGGTATCGCTGGCAGTCACCTTGCTGGCCGGGGCCATGATGAACAGCGCCTTCGCCGCTACACCGGCGGTCGCCGTGGCCCCGCAATACGACACCAGCCACGTCTATGTGGCACCGGCCAATGTGGAGCGTTTTACCCAGAGCTTCCTGGCCACATTCGGCGGCAAAAGCACGCCCCAAGTGGTGGTGAACGTGTTGCCGGTGCCCAGCAGCACCACGTCGCAACTGCTGCAGACCCCGGCAGGCACAGTGTCGCTGTTCGGTTTCACCACGCCGATCCCGCACCCGTTCGGCCAGGAGCGCAACGGTTACCTGGTCAAGGACATGGACGTCGCCCTCAAGGCCGCCCGGGAGAACGGCGCGGCGGTGATCGTCAGCGACTTTCCCGACCCGATCGGGCGTGACGCGGTGGTGCAGTGGCCGGGCGGTGTGAACATGCAGCTTTACTGGCACACCAAGACCCCGGATTACGCCGCGTTCCAGACCGTGCCGGAAAACCGCGTGTACCTCAGTGCCGAGCGTGCCGACACCTTTATCAAATCGTTTATCGGCTTCTCCCACGGCAAAGTCCTGGCCGATGACAAACACGCCCCTGGCGTGGATATCGGCCAAGCCAACGGCAACTACCGTCGCGTCGACATCGAATCGCCATTCGGGCGCATGGCGGTGCTGGTCACCAACGGCCAACTGCCCTACCCGTTCGGACACGAGACCACCGGCTATCAAGTGGCTGACCTGACGGCCACCCTGGGCAAGGCCACCGGCTCCGGCGCGAAAGTGTTAGTGCCTGCGTTCGACAGCAAAGGCCGTCGCAGTGCGTTGGTGGAATTTCCGGGCGGCTACGTCGCGGAGATCCATCAACTCAACACCGCAAAATGACGCGCCGCACAGGCTGGGGCCTGGCCGTGCTGTGGCCGCTGCTCGTCGGCAGCGTCCACGCCGACGAGCAAGCGACACGCCCGGCCATCAAGGCCAACCGCTGGCAGGAAGACTGGTCGGTTTTGCAGGACCCGGCGCTGCGCACGCAGCCGCTGGACAGCTTGAAGTACATCCCGCTGTCCAGCGCGACCCCCTACACCTACCTGTCCCTGGGCGCGACGTTGCGCGAGCGTTTCGAGATGAACGATGCCAGTGGCTTCGGCGTGCGGGATGTGAAGCGTGATCGCTACCTGATCCAACGCTTCCAGCTCCACGCCGACCTGCATCTGAACGAGCACTGGCGGGTGTTCACCCAATTGGAAGATGTGCGGGCGTACGACAAGACCACGATCGGCGGCGCCGACCAGAATCGCGTCGATCTGCGCCTGGCCTTCGCCGAGTACGTGAATACCTTCAGCAGTGGGACTCTCAAGGCCCGTGTCGGGCGCCAGGATTTCGCCTTCGACCTGCAGCGCTTCATCTCATCGCGGGACGGCCCGAATGTGCGGCAGTCCTTCGATGCGCTGTGGGCCGACTGGGAGACCTCCAACTGGCGTTTTATCGGGATCGCCAGCCAGCCGGTGCAGTATCAGGACGGGCGTCACTTCGACGACAAATCCAACAGCGATGCGCGCTTCCACATGGTCCGTGTGGAGCGACTGGTGGGCGGCAAGAACGAGTTGTCCGCCTACTACGGCGTGTATGAGCGCACCGCCGCCCACTACCTGGACGCCGACGGCGACGAGACCCGCCACCTGTTCGACGCACGCCTGGGCGGCGCGGCCATGGGCTTTGACTGGGACATCGAAGCGATGCTGCAAAGCGGCTCGGTCGGCAACAAGGACATTCGCGCCTGGGCCGGTGGCAGCCGTACCGGCTACACCTTCGACAGCCTGGCCTGGAAACCGCGCATCGGCCTGCAACTGGACATCGCCTCGGGCGACCGCAAAACCGGGGATGGCACCGTCGGCACCTTCAACCCGCTGTTCCCCAACGGCTACTATTTTTCCCTGGCGGGCTACACCGGCTACAGCAACCTGATTCACGTCAAGCCGTCGATCACGGTCAAGCCGATCGACAGGCTCAGCGTGCAAACCGCCATCGGCCTGCTGTGGCGCCAAACCACCAGCGACGCGGTCTACACCCAGCCCAACCTGCCGGTGGCCGGCACCGCAGGCCAGGGCGATCGCTGGACCGGCGCCTATGCGCAAGTGCGCACCGATTATGTGTTCAGCCCCAACCTCACCGGCGCCGTCGAGGCCGTGCACTACGACGTGGGCCAGACCCTGCGCGATGCCGGCGGTGACGACAGCAATTACCTGGGGGTCGAGCTCAAGTTCAGCTGGTAACCCCAAGCAAGCACACCCGTACAAGCCCTCGAGCCGGTTAACGGCAATAGTGATCCTGCGTTTTATCCCCCCTCGATAAGGAGATGTTCATGAGCACATTCGTCGCCAAAGACGGTACCCAGATCTATTTCAAAGACTGGGGCAGCGGTAAACCCGTGCTGTTCAGCCACGGCTGGCCGCTGGACGCCGACATGTGGGAATACCAGATGGAATACCTGAGCAGCCGCGGCTTTCGCACCATCGCGTTTGACCGCCGTGGGTTCGGCCGCTCGGATCAACCCTGGACCGGCAACGACTACAACACCTTCGCCGACGATATCGCCCAGCTGATCGAACACCTTGACCTCAAGGACGTGACCCTGGTGGGCTTCTCCATGGGCGGTGGCGACGTCGCCCGCTACATCGCACGCCACGGCAGCGCACGCGTGGACGGCCTGGTACTGCTGGGCGCGGTCACACCGCTGTTCGGCCAGAAACCGGACTACCCGCAGGGCGTGCCGAGTGAAGTGTTCGATGGCATCAAGGCCGGCCTGTTGAAAGACCGTGCGCAATTTATCAGCGACTTCAACACGCCGTTCTTCGGCATCAACCAGGGCCAGAAGGTCTCTGAAGGCGTGCTGACCCAGACCCTGCAGGTGGCGATGCTGGCATCCCTCAAGTCGACGGTGGATTGCGTGACCGCGTTCTCCGAAACCGACTTCCGCCCGGACATGACCAAAATCGACGTGCCGACCCTGGTGATCCACGGCGATGGCGACCAGATCGTGCCGTTCGAAACCACCGGCAAAGTGGCGGCCGCCTCGATCAAGGGCGCCGAACTGAAAGTCTACAAGGACGCGCCACACGGCTTCGCCGTGACCCACGCGCAGCAGTTGAACGAAGACCTGCTGGCGTTCCTGCAACGCTGAAACGCCTGCACCACCCTCTCCTTATTTTGGCCGGGCTTGCCCGGCCTTTTTTTGCTCAGGAGAAACGCTGGCCCAGGACCAGGCGACCGGGCCCGCTGATCAGCAAGGTGGTGAAGATGATCAACAGCAGCCAACCGAACTGCGCTTCGAACAACGTCCACTCCGGGTGCACCACCAACAAAGCGATCAACAGCACCGCCAGGATCGGCAGGCACGCCAGGCGCACCAGCACCCCGGCGATGATCAGCAGCGGGCATAGCACTTCAGCGAAAATCGCCAGCAGCAACGTGATGTTCGCCCCCAGGTGAAACGGGTCTTCGATCAGCTGCAATTGCTCGCTGTAGTTGAGCAACTTGGGCAAGCCATGCACCCACAGCAGGAACAGCGCCCCGCTGATCCGCAGAAACAATAGTCCCAGGTCCTGACGCGTCGATTCGTTCATACGTGCTCTCGGTTGATTGCCACAAACAACGATTGTGTCGACCGGGCCACCGCCGCGCTTGCAAGCCTGTGCTGACCTCACTCCCCGGTGCCGGCAAACGCCGCCACGATTTCATCGATCACCGCCCGCACCCGTGCGGTGTGGCGCAGATCGGCGTGGGTCACCAGCCACACGTCATATGGCAAGGGGCGGGTGCGCTCCGGCCACAGGCGCACCAGCCCGTCGCGCTCACCGGTGCACACCGGGATTTCGCCGATGCCGATGCCGGCAGCGATGGAGCGGCGCACCAGCAGGCTGGAACTCAAGGCAGCAACGATGCGCCCGCGGCCGAGGGGCTCGGAGACCAGGGTCATGTCCTTCTGGCTTTGCAGGTGAGGTTGGTAGACCACCAGGTCATGGCCTTCGAACAGGCTGCCCGGCTCAGGTACGCCGTGACGCTCGAGGTAACCCTGGGACGCAAACAACCCCAGCGGCCAGCGCGCAATACGCCGGGCGATCAGGTCGGGGTTATCCGGGCGCTGGTTGCGCACGGCGATATCGGCTTCGCGCTTGGCCAGGCTGAGGATCTGCGTGGAGGCGTCCAGTTGCACGCGCACGTCGGGGTGTTTGTCGTGCAGGCAGGCGATGGCCGGGATCAGGAAGTCGATGGCCAGGGAGTCGGTGGTACTGACCCGCACAGTGCCGGTCAGGCGGTCATCCAGGCCCTGGATCTGGCGCTCCAGGTCGAGGGCCGAGCGCTCCATTTTCTCCACCGAAAGCAACGCCGCTTCGCCGACCGCCGTGAGCGCGTAGCCTTCGGAGGTGCGCAGGAACAAGGTTGCGTTCAAGGACTTTTCCAAGGCGTTGACGCGGCGCCCCACGGTGGCCTGGTCCACGCCCAGCACCCGTGCGGCGCCGCGCAATGTGGATTCGCGGCACACCGCCAGGAATACCCGTGCATCGTCCCAATTCATGCGGTCTCCCATTGATGCATATATGCATCATCATGACGCTAATTCGCTGCATTATTGCATCGAAAAATCCCGATATGCTGACCGCCGCAGAAAAAACTTCAGGACAGCCATCATGCTCGACTCCCACGCACCATCCCGCAGCGCGGTCTGGCTGCCGATCTTTGCCGGCCTGTGTGCCAGCCTGGTCAGTATCGGCCTGGCACGCTTTGCCTACACACCGCTGATCCCCAGCCTGATCCAGGCCCAGTGGTTTTCCGCCAATGACGTGGTCTACCTCGGCGCCGCCAACCTGGTGGGTTACCTGATCGGTGCGCTGATCGGCCGGCCCATCGCCCAGCGCACCTCCAATACGACCGCCCTGCGCATCATGATGGTGGCGGTAACCCTGGCCTTCTTCGCCTGTGCCTTCCCGCTGTCGGTGGTGTGGTTCTTCGCCTGGCGCCTGCTGTCGGGGATTGCCGGCGGCGCGATCATGGTGCTGGTGGCCGCGACCGTATTGCCCCACGTACCGGCCGCACGCCGGGGCCTGGCCAGTGGCGCGATCTTCCTCGGCATCGGCCTGGGCATTGCCGGCTCCGGCACACTGGTGCCGCCGCTGTTGAGCCTGGGCTTGCAGCAGACGTGGCTGGGCCTGGGCCTGCTGGCGTCGCTGTTGACGGCGGCCAGCTGGTTCGCCTGGCCCGGCGTTACGCTGCATGAAGCAGCGGCCCCAATGGCCACTTCAGCGCGGATGCCGTCCGGCGTGTACCTGCTGTTCGCCCAGTACGCCTTCATGGCCGCAGGCCTGGTGCCGGCGATGGTGTTCCTGGTGGATTACGTGGCCCGTGGCCTGGGTGAGGGTGCGCACATCGGCGCGATGGTCTGGGTGATGTACGGCCTGGGCGCGATTGTGGGGCCGGTAAGCTACGGGTTTCTCGCCGATAAACTCGGAGCACGCCTGAGTATCCGTGTGGTGCTGGTGGTGCAGGCGATTGCCGTCGGTCTGTTGCCGCTGGCCAGTTCTTTCACTGCCCTTGCCGTACTGGCGGTGATCCTCGGTTCGTTCCCGCCAGGCATCGTGCCATTGGCCTTGGCGCGGGTGCATGAATTGCTGCCCAACCATCATCAGCAGCAGGTAGCGTGGAGCCGCGCCACCGTCTCCTTTGCTACCTTCCAGGCACTGTCCGGGTTTGCCTACTCGGCACTGTTCAACAGCAGCGGTGGCCAGCATGCGCTGTTGTTCGTGATTGCCGCTGGCGCCATCGTGGTCGCCCTGGCCCTGGAACTGGGCATGATTGTGCTGAACCGTCGACCGCTCGACACGGTCCCAACCCATACGCTCCCCCTTACAGGATTTGCCAAATGACCCTGCCTACCGACATGACCCTGATTGAAATCACCACGCCCGGCGGCCCCGAGGTGCTCAAGCCGCGCCAGGAACCGGTGCCCTCCCCGGCCCCCGGCGAAATCCTGATCCGCGTGCACGCCGCCGGGGTCAACCGCCCCGACGCCTTGCAACGTGCCGGCAAGTACCCGATGAAACCCGGCTTCAGCCCGATCCCCGGCCTGGAAGTGGCCGGCGAAGTGGTCGCGCTGGGCGAAGGGGTCAGCGAATACGCGATTGGCGACAGGGTCTGTGCCCTGACCAATGGCGGCGGCTACGCCCAATACTGCACGGTGCCCGCCAGCCAGGCGTTGCCGGTTCCCGAAGGCATGGAGTGGATTCAAGCCGCCGCCATCCCGGAAACCTTTTTCACCGTGTGGGCCAACCTGTTCGGCATCGGCGGCGCGCACAAGGGCCAGCGCGTGCTGATCCACGGCGGCACCAGCGGGATCGGCACCACCGCCCTGATGCTGTGCCGCGAGTTCGGTATCCAGGCGTTCGCCACCGCTGGCAGCGAAGAGAAATGTGCGGCCATCCGTGCCCTGGGCGCTGAAGCCATCAATTATCGCGAGCAGGATTTTGCCGAGGTGATCGGGGCTCGAGGTGTCGATGTGATCCTCGACATCATGGGCGGCTCCTACCTCAACAACAACCTCAAGGCCCTGGCCATGGACGGGCGCCTGGTGATGCTGGGCTTCCTCGGCGGCGCCAAGGCCAATGACGTGGACCTGCTGACCATCCTCGGCAAACGCGCCGTCGTCACCGGCTCCTTGCTGCGCGCCCGTACCAAGGACGAGAAAGCCGCCATCGCCGACCAACTGCGCGAGCACGTATGGCCGGTGCTGGCAGCCGGGCGATGCCTGCCGATGATCGACCAGGTGTTCGATTACACCCAGGCCGATCAGGCGCATGCGCGGATGGAAGGTGGCGATCACATTGGCAAGATTGTGTTGCGGGTGGTTTGATTACCCGGCGAACACCGGGTAGTCGACATAACCCGCTTCGCCTCCCCCATACATCCCTTCCGCCCGCAGCGGGTTCAACGGCCAGTCGTTGAAAATTCGCTGCGGCAAGTCCGGATTGGCGATAAACGGCCGCCCGAACGCGATCAGATCCGCCAGCCCCGCTTCAACCAGTGCTGCACCGCGTTCAGCGGTGTAGCGACCGGCATAGATGATCCGCCCGCTGAAGGTGTCGCGTACCGCTCGGCGGAATGATTCGGGCAATACCGGGGCGTTATCCCAGTCGGCTTCGGCAATGGACACATAGGCGATGCCCGACGCTTCCAATACCTTGATCGCTTCAATGTAGGTGTGGTGCGGGTCGTCTTCCACCAGGCCGATGTACACCCGGTCCTGGTCGGTGCCGCTGAACAATGGTGAGAAGCGCACGCCCAGGCGCTCGGGCCCGACCACGGCGGTCACTGCTTCGACGATCTCGCGCAGGAAGCGCAGGCGGTTGTGCAGCGAGCCACCGTACTCGTCGTCACGCTGGTTGGCGTGGGCCGAGATGAACTGGTTGACCAGGTAGCCATTGGCTGAATGGATTTCCACCCCATCAAACCCCGCATCCAGTGCATTGCGCGCTGCCTGGGCGTAGTGCCCGACCAGGTCCTTGACCTCCTGCGTGGTCAACGCACGCGGTACAGGCGGCTGCATCAATTGCCCCTCGCCCGGCGCCGTTTCGATAAAGGCCTTGGCCTGAATTGCCTGGATAGCAGAAGGTGCGACCGGTGCGGCACCCTCAGGCTGCAACGCGCTGTGGGACACCCGACCGACATGCCACAGCTGGGCGAAGAACACCCCGCCTTCGGCATGCACCGCCTCGGTGACCTTGCGCCAGCCGTCGATCTGCGCCGGCGTATAAATGCCCGGCGTCCACGCGTAACCCTGGCCACGCGGTTCAATCTGCGTGCCCTCACTGACCATGAAGCCGGCACTGGCGCGCTGGCGGTAATACTCGGCCATCAAGTCAGTGGCGAGATCGCCCGGCTGGGCGCTGCGCTGGCGCGTCAACGGTGGCAGCACAATACGGTTGTTCAGTGTGTGGTGACCCAGTTTCACCGGGGTACTTAAAACGGTCATCTCATTCTTCCAGATTACGAGCGCGCGAAAGCATTGGCGACTTATTCAAGTCGCCAATGCATCAAGCGGTTTATTGAGTCAGGCAGTGAGTTTCAGCAGGGCCTTGGCGACATCGCTGGAACTGCCGGGGTTTTGCCCGGTGACGAGCAAGCCATCGGTAATGACAAAGGACTGCCAGTCAGCGCCTTTCTCATACAGGCCACCCAGCTTCTTGAACTCGTCTTCCACCAGGAACGGCACTACATCGGTCAATTCAACGGCGGCTTCTTCCGAGTTGGAGAAACCGGTGACACGCCGGCCCTTGACCAACGGCTCGCCGTTGACCGCCTTGACATGACGCAAGGCACCCGGTGCATGGCAGACAAAGCCGATCGGCTTGCCGGCACGCTCGAAGGACTCGATCAACGCGATGGAAACCGGCGATTCCGCCAGGTCCCACAGCGGGCCGTGGCCGCCTGGGTAGAACACGGTGTCGAAGGCATCGGCGTTGACCGAATCCAGCTTCAGCGTGGTCGCCAGGGCCTGTTGCGCGGCCGGGTCGGCGGCGAAGCGGCGGGTCTGGTCGGTCTGGAAGTCCGGCTGATCGCTCACCGGATCCAACGGCGGCTGGCCGCCGGCCGGGGATGCCAGCACCACCTCGGCGCCGGCGTCCTTGAACGCGTAATAAGGTGCGGCAAATTCTTCGAGCCAGAAGCCGGTCTTGCGGCCGGTGTTGCCCAACTGATCGTGAGAGGTCAATACCATCAATACTTTCATTGTCGAGTGCCTCGGGATGACTGTGGGTTGAAGCTTAGGAGCCTGGGCGTCGCCTCACAACGTCATATCCGCAAGGTTTTCGGACATCGCTCGACGGCAGTTGCCGTTTCTCGCCCAGCCGCCGACAATCGCGTCTCCCCTGCCCCCTGGAGAAACACGATGCACAGCGTTGCGCTGCTGGTCTACCCGAATTTCGAATGCCTGAGCCTCAGCGTGGGCTCGGTGTTCGAGTGCGCGAACCTGTTGCGCGGCGAGCCGGCCTATGCGTTTCACCTGGTCTCGGAGACCGGCGGCGCGGTGATGACATCCCAGGGCTTTTCGGTGAACACCACGCCCATTCGAGCCGAGGGCTATGACACCTTGATCGTCGGCGGCTACATGGAGTTTCGCCTGCCGGAAGCCAACCTGCTGGAACAGGTCAAGGCCGCCTCTGCCCAGTCGCGGCGCGTCGCCTCATTGTGCATGGGCATCTTCGTGCTGGCCGAAGCCGGCCTGCTGGAAGGCAAGCGCACCACCACCCACTGGATTCACGCGCCGGCCTTTCGCAAGCGCTACCCGCACATCCAGCTGGAAGAAGACAAGTTGTTCGTGGTGGACGGCCAGGTGTGGACCGGTGCCGGCATGAGCGCCGGGGTGGACCTGGCATTGGCCATGGTGGAAAACGACCTGGGCAGCGACCTCGCCCGGCGCATTGCGCGCAAACTGGTGATTGCCCAACGTCGCGGCAGTGAACAATCGCAACTGTCGGCGCTGTTGGAGCTGGACCCCAAGTCAGACCGCGTGCAACTGGCCCTGGCCTACGCCCGTGAGAACCTGACCCACGACCTCACGGTGGAGACCTTGGCCGATGTCGCCCGGCTGAGCCCGCGCCAGTTCAGCCGGGTGTTCCGTGAGGAAACCGGGCAGACACCGGCCAAAGCCATCGAAGCCCTGCGCGTGGAAGCCGCCCGGGCACTGATGGAAACCAGCCGTCACCCGGTGGAGGTGGTGGCCCGCGAAACCGGCTTTGGCGACCGCGAGCGCATGCGCCAGGCGTTCCTGAGGGCGTTCGGGCAGCCGCCGGCGGTAATGCAACAGGCCTTTAATGCAGGGCCGCCCGCGTAATCAGGTAACTGACCAACTGCGGGTCATCCTCCAGCTCTATCGTCTGTACCGGGCGCGGCAGGTTATCCAGCACCGTGCGCCAGAACGCCTGGGACACTTCGTCCTGGTCATAGAACCGCACCAGCCAATTGGCCTGGCCGCTGCACAGCACCTGGCTGGCGATGGCGCGGCCGATGCCTTTGCGGCGATAGCGCTTGAGGATGAACAGATCGGCCAGCTCCAGGGCATCGATGCCTGGCAGTTCGCTGCCTTCGATCAGCAGGAAGCCGGCAATGTAGCCATCCACCAGCAGCAGGTTGGCGCTCCATTGCGGGTCTTGCCAGTAGCGGGCCAGGTGTTCGTCATGGATGTAGAAACGGCCGTCCGCCTCCACATCTTCCTGTTCCCAGTCGGACGACTCATAGGCGTAGTACTGGTAGAGATTACGGATCAGCTCGGCGGCTTCGGGGCCGGTCTGGATCAATTCGACGGTGACTTCGGGCATGGGGCTCTCGGTGAAAAAACGCAGGGCGCCATTGTTCACAAAACGCGAGGAGAGGCCAACCTTTCTACTTGCTGAACCGATTGCAAATAGGTGTTGCCTCGCCCGAAACCTTGAAACATTTCGAATAAACTTCGTGAAATTTGCCTCTGCTCTTCAAGGACACCTATTTTGACCAACATGTGTACCGCCGGCCTGGATGTGGGTTTTGCCTCCCTCGATTACCTACAGATCTTCATCCTTGGCGTGATCCAGGGCATTACCGAACTGCTGCCGGTGTCGTCCACCGCCCACATGCGCGTGGTGCCCGCCCTGCTCGGCTGGCAAGACCCCGGCTCGGCGTTTTCCGCGGCCATGCAACTGGCGGCGCTGGCAGCGGTGGTCAGTTACTTCTGGCGCGATGTGCGCCAGGTCACCACCGGCAGCATCGGCGCGGTGCGTCGGGGTGACTACAACGACCGTTGGTTCAAGCTGGCGGTGGCGATTGTGCTGGCGACCCTTCCCATCGGGATTGCCGGCCTGGCGTTGTCGTCGACCTTGAATGCCTGCAACTCACCGCTGCGTGGGCTGATGGTGATCGGCATTTCCTGCGTGGTGATGGCGGTGCTGCTGGCTGTGGCGGAAGTACGCGCACGCCACACCCGTGAAGTGAGCGAAATGCGCCTGCGCGATGCGTTGATCGTCGGGATCGCGCAAATTGGCGCGTTGATTCCGGGGGTATCGCGGTCCGGCTCTACGCTGACCGCTGCGTTGTTTCTCAATTTCAAGCGTGAGGAAGCTGCACGCTTCTCCTTCCTGCTGGGCCTGCCGGCCATCGCCCTCGCCGGGCTGAAGGAGTTGTGGGTGTTGCTGCACGCCGACATGCCGGCCCATGCCTGGCCGCATCTGCTGTTCGGTCTGGTGGTGGCGAGCGTCTCGGCGTTCTTTGCGATCTGGGGCCTGATGAAGTTCCTGGAGCGGTTCTCCACCTGGCCGTTCGTGATCTACCGCGCGCTGTTGGGGGTGTTCCTGATTGTGGCGGTCAGCACTGGGTGGCTGAGCTGATCTGACATTAATCTGAAACCAGCATTAATCCAATGTGGGAGGGGGCAAGCCCTCTCCCACCTTTGTACCGTATTGCCTTACAGACTGCCGGTTCGGTCGGCCAGTTCTTCCAGCAGGTCGGCCGAGGGCACGAAAAACAGGCCGCCGGTGACCGCCGTGCTGAAATCCAGCAGGCGGTCATAATTGCCCACCGGACGGCCGACGAACATGTTTTCCAGCATCAACTCCAGGGGATGCGGCGAGCGTGCATAGCCGATGAAGTAGGTGCCGAACTCCCCGGCACCTGGCCGGCCAAAGGGCATGTTATCGCGCAGGATCTTCACTTCTTCACCGTGTTCGTCGGTGATGACGGTCAAGGCGCTGTGGGAGTTGCTCGGCTTGGCTTCTTCGTCCAACTCGATATCCGACAACTTGGTGCGCCCAATCACTTTCTCCTGGGCCTCCACCGTCAAGCCATTCCACGCCGTCATGTTGTGCAGGTACTTCTGCACCAGCACGTAGCTGCCGCCACGGAATTCGCTGTCTTCGTCGCCGACGATGGTGAAGCCCTCGGCCTTGCGCCCTACCGGGTTCTCGGTACCGTCGACAAAGCCGATGATGCTGCGCATGTCGAAATAGCGGAAACCCTGGACCTCATCCACCACCTTAACGCTGTCGCCCAGGGCCGCCATGAGATGGGTGGCCAGTTCGAAGCACAGGTCCATCTGTTCGGCGCGGATATGCAGCAGGATATCCCCCGGTGTCGACACTGCCATGCGCCCCTCCACGCCGAACTCGCGGAACGGGTGCAGCGCCGCCGGGCGTGGCGCGCCGAACAGGCGGTCCCAGGCATCCGAGCCAAACCCGCAGACGCAGGTCAGGTTGCCGGCCGGCACGCGCTTGCCCACCGAGCGCACCAGCCCGGCAATGTCGGCGCACCAGGCGCGTACCGTGTCCTCGCTGCCGGGGGTGACAGTGGCGACCATGAAAATCGCGCTGCTGGTGATCGGGTGGCACACGGACTGCGGTTCCAGGGGCGGCTGAACGGAGGATGGGGTCATGGTGAAAGTCCAGGCTAAAGGGCGAGATTGAACCCGCGCAGATTAGCAGATCACTTCTGACAACTGCGCCACACCTCACGAATGAGCGCCTGCATCTTCAGCGCTTCGGACCAGCGATCGCTGATTTCGCACCCGTCCGCGCCGGTGATCGCATAAGGCGGCGGGCCGAGTTCGCAGGTAAAGGACAGGCTCTGCGGCGTCTGCGGGCGCGCCAGCCAGTCTTCGATCCCGTAGCGCCACCACTCGGTAAAGCGTCGGACCCAGGCTTGGTGCTGGGGAAACGCCAACGAGACTTGCACCTGCTCGCTGCTGGCTACCCGACCGTGGAAACCCCAGCTGTGGCGCAGGATGCTGCGTATCTGCGCATCGTCCTCGGCGGCGCCCGGCTCCGGCAGTTCGCGCCCGACCACGTAGTGGGACAGGTCGGCCAGCAGCTTCAAGTCGGGCATCTGTGCCAGCAGGTCAAGGGTGAACAGCAGATCATTGGTGAGGCGATAACGGTGGGTTTCCAGCAGCACCGGAAACTCCACCTGTTCGGCCAAGCGCTGCCAGCCTTCGACCAATCGCGCCGCTTCGCTTTGCGTGCGTGGGCGCACGTCGGCTTGCAGGGTGAGGTGGTGGCAGCCATAGCCACTGATCACCTCCAGCGCGGCGGCCAGGTCATCCACCGACTGCGGGAACAGCTGGCCTTCGATCTGCAAGCCTTGCGCCGTGGCGGCGGCGTGCAGGCGGGCGACATCGGCGGGCTTGAAGTAATGATCGGTAATGCCGTCGAACCCGGCGGCCTTGATGCGCTCGAGTTGAGCCTCGAGTGGGCCGGGTTCGGTCTGCATGGCCCACAGGGATTGGAACACCAGGAATTGGCGCATATCAGCCTCGCAGCAGGTGTTTGAGGGACAGCTCGGGGTTGGCCAGGCTGGCGGGATCGAGTGAGCGTCGCGCGCTGATCAGGCGTTCGCAGAGCTTGATGTCCTTGGCCACGCTGTTGCCTGGCGCCCATCCGCACGCGCCTTGCAACTGGTGATCGGCATCGAGATGGAACAGCAACGTGCCGCCGCCCGGCAATGGGCGGCTGACCGTCGAGGGCGTGAGCACGCCGACGGTCTGCAAGCCCCAGTCGTACTGGTCGGACCAGAACCCGGGGAGCGCCTCGAACGGCACATCGCGGCCCAGCAGGTTCAATGCCGCATGCCGGCCCTGGACCTCGGCGTTGCGCCAGGTTTCCTGGCGCTGATAGAGGCCATCCAGGCGAAACTCACACACGTCACCGGCGGCATAAATATCCGGCGCGCTGGTGCGCAGGTGCGTATCCACGCGTATGCCCTGCCCCACGTCCAACCCCGCTGCGGCGGCCAATTCGATATTGGGTTGCATGCCGATGCCGACCACCACCAGGTCGCAGGGCAAGCGTTGCCCGTCCACCAGCAGCACGGCGTCGGCATGGATCGATTCCAAGGCCACATTCAGGCGAACGTCGACCCCGTGCTGGCGATGCAGGGCCAGCAGCGCCTCAGAGATAACGACCGGCAACACCCGGCCCGCCAATCGCGGCCCGGCTTCGAGCAGGGTGACCTCACAGCCAAGGCCACGTGCCGTGGCCGCCACTTCCAGGCCAATAAAGCCGCCACCGGCCACCACCAACCGCGTGCCGGGCTTCAGCGCATCGCGCAGGGCCAGCGCTTCATCGTGGGTACGCAGGTAGAGCACGTTGGCCTGCTCCTGAGGCAACCGGCGCGCCCGCCCCCCGATAGCCAGCAGCAGGCCGGCGTACCGCAGCCATTGGCCATCGGCCAGTTGCAGGCGATGCTGTTGCGGCTGCAACTGCGTCACCGGGTTAGCGGCGATGTGCTCGATGTCCAGCTCGGCCAGTCGCGCGCTGTCGCACAGGCTGCAGCCGGCCAGGTCCGCCGTGCCCTGCAACACGCCTTTGGACAGCGGCGGCCGCTCGTAGGGCAAGTGCGGCTCATCGCCAATCAGGATCAGCCGCCCGGTGTAGCCTTCTTCACGCAAGGTCAGCGCCGCACGGCCGCCGGCATGGCCGGCGCCGACGATGATCAAGGGATCGTGCATGATCATGCCGTGACAGCGAGCAACACCCGCCCCGCTTCGACCCGCACCGGGTAGGTCTTGAGGTTGACGCACACCGGCGCGCCGAGGGCCTTGCCGGTGCGGTAATCGAAGCGCCCATTGTGCTTGGGGCACTCGATCACGTGGTCCATCACCAGGCCATCGGCCAGGTGGATTTTCTCGTGGGTGCACAGCCCGGCGGTGGCGAAGAATTCATTCTCGGCCGAGCGATACACCGCATAGGTGTGCGGCCCATGGTCGAAGCGCAGCACGTCTTCTTCGTCTATTTCGCCCACGGCGCAGACGTCGATCCATTGATCGTTCATGGCGTTTTTCTCTTGTTCTTGGGTGGGGTTCAACCGGCAGCGGTTTCTGCATGCACCGGCGCATGGGCAGCCGGAGGCGTATTCGGATGAATCGGGCGCTGGACGAAATAGGTGGGATCGCTGCGCTGCTTCCAGATGGTCGGCAGGATCTCCTTGAATGCCTCGAACAGGTTGGCGTACGGCGGCGGGCAGTCGCTGCGGATTTCGTCGTGCAGTTGCGCGAGGGCGTGGTACGGCACCATCGGGTACATGTGGTGTTCGAGGTGGTAGTTCATGTCCATGTAGATAAAGCGCAGCACGCGGTTCATGTAAATGGTGCGGCAGTTGCTGCGGTGGTCGAGCACATCTTCGGCCAGGCCGACATGCTGCGTGAGGCCAAACAGATAGCCGAGCCACGCGCCATAAATACTCGGCAGGCCCACCAGCATCAGCGGCAACCAGCTATGCAGGTACAACGCGGTGCCGATCACCACGGCATAAATGCCGACCCAGATACGCGCGGCACGGAACACCTTGGGCCATTCGGATTCGGGGATGAAGTCCGCTTCCTGGGCACTCATCTTGCCCATGGCATGGCGCGCCACGCCGCTGAAGGTTTTCCAGGCCAGGGGCAGGTTGAACAGGCTCAGGCACATCATCCAGAAGCTCGGCGGACGCGGTTCGACGATCTCCGGGTCACGGCCGACCACGATGGTGTCGGTATGGTGCCGGGCATGGCTCCAGCGCCACACGTGGGGTTCGAAGATGCACATGAAGCTGGCGACCTGATACAGCACATCGTTCATCCAGCGGGTCTTGAAGGCGGTGCCGTGGCCGGTTTCGTGCCAGCGCGGGTTGGACGCAGTGCCATACAGCACGCCATAGGCCAGGAAGAACGGCACGCAGGCCCAGGTGCCCCAGAACCAGTAGCCGCCAAAACCGCTGGCAAACAGTGCGATCACCCAGATCGCGGTGTCGAGCAGTGCCGGGCCGTCACGGCGTTGCATCAGTTCTTTCATGCGTTTACGCGAGATCGGCGATTGGTACCAACTGGCCGAGACCAGGCCTTTTTCAGCGGCGCGGGCGGCTTCGGGGCCGGTGAGGCTGTAGTCGCGGCGGCCGATAGGAGCGGTGTGTTCAGGCATTGTTATTGTTCTCCACAAGCGGGTGGTTTCTGGTGCTGTGTGAAACCCACCTTAGAGAACGGGTTATTCACCCTCAAGGCCTTGAATCCATTCCCTATCAAGCTATCATCCAGGCCCAGCCGGGCTTGATAGTTTTCTATCAAGACGCTCAAGGGGCCAGTCATGAACAACAAACGCCCAACCATCGCCAGCGTGGCCGCCCATGCCGGGCTGAGTGTGGCCACGGTCGACCGCGTATTGAATGCGCGGGCACCGGTCAATCCCGAGACTGCCGAGCAGGTATTCCAGGCGGCCGAAGCCGTGGGGTATTTTGCGGCGCGGCTGATCGGCCAGCGCATTCGCGAGCGTCGGCCGACCTATCGCTTCGGCATCCTGTTGCTGGCCACCGCCCAGGCGTTCTATGCCAGCCTGGCGCAGGCCATCAGTACCGCCGCGGAGCAGCATGCCAACGCCAACCTGACGTGCCAGTTCGAGTACATCGTGGACCGCTCGCCCAACGCCATCGTCGCGCAGATCGAACAGTTGGCCGTGCAGTGCGATGGCCTGGCGGTGGTCAGTTTTGCCCATCCGTCGATCAACGCCTGCCTGGCGCAAATCCGCGCAGCCGGCGTGCCCGTGGTCGCCCTGCTCTCGGATATCCACGAACAGGCGGAGGAACCCTACGTAGGCCAGGACAATCATGTGGTCGGCCGCACCATGGGCTGGCTGCTCGCCCGCACCTGCGGCGCGCGCAAAGGCAGCGTGGGTATCCTGCTCGGCGGCCACCGTTTCCTCGGCCACCAGGCACGGGTCGAAGGCCTGCACAGCTACCTGGCCGAGCACGCGCCGGGGCTCAAGCCGCTGGAGCCGTTGATCAACCTGGACAACTGCGACATTACCGAAGAAGCCACCCTCGACCTGATCAGCCGCCACAGCGACCTGCGCGGCCTATGCGTGGTGGGTGGTGGCGGCGACGGCATCATCAGCGCCCTGGCGCAGTTGCCCAGGCGGCCGGCGTTGTGCTGCATCCTGCAGGAGTCCACCGAGCTGTCGCGCCAGGCGCTGCGCCAGGGTTTGATCGATGTGGTGATGGACTCGCAGCCGGGGCAGACGGCGACGGCATTGGTGCAGTTGATGGTGGAGTTGCAGACTGCCGAAGGGTTCGATCCGGTGCGGCAGCGGGTGTATATACCGCCGCAGATTGTGACGTCGGAGAACCTCTAGCGGGCGCGGCACTGGATGATCAAACCGCCCTCCTCCCGCACGTGACTCTCAATCAGCACGGGCAGGAAGTGTTGGATCACCTGCATGTTGCTGTGCAGATGGTCGCTCATATGCGGTGTGGTGAAACGACCACCGCCGGCCAATGCCGTCGGCAACAACAATTGATCGGCCAGATGTTCGCCCACCGCCGTGTCGGTGCCCTTCCATTCCATGACCTGCTCGATCGCCTGGTCAGCCACCGTCTCGGCGCGCACGTTGACCTGGCCAAAAGCGCTGAACACTTCGGTGACGTGCTCATGGACATACTCCAACATCAGCATGTTGC
>Ga0068851_10000198_pt1 | contig 29048 bp, 23 predicted proteins | sample KBSCornC12_FD_66588 | JGI IMG/M metagenome (GOLD analysis project Ga0068851, IMG submission 66588) | Corn rhizosphere microbial communities from Kellogg Biological Station, Michigan, USA - KBS Corn C1-2 | ecosystem: Host-associated > Plants > Roots > Rhizosphere > Soil ...
TTGCCATGGTCGACGTGAGCGATAATGGCAATATTCCTTATGTTTTCGTTAATCTGTGACATAAATAGTTGTAGGTGTTCAAAATAGGCCGCAAAGGTAGGCAAAAAAAGGGAGGAAGGGAAGAAAGGCGGAAAGGTGGAAGGGGTAAGTAGTCGGCAGTCGGCAGTAAGCAGTTGGCAGTCAGGTCGATAGGCCTAAAAGGAAGTCCCCTTTAGGTCGAAGTGGAGCGAAGATCCCGCCTTCAAGTGATTGAAGCTGCGGGAGGATTTAGGGGCAAAAAGGCGGAAAGGCATTCCTATATTTGGGGCTTTGGCCTCGTAGTATAATGGATAGTGCGTGAGTCTTCGGAACTCAATGTCCGGGTTCGATTCCTGGCGGGGCCACGAAATGATTTCAGATGGAAGATTGCAGATTTCAGATTTGGGAGATAAACTAAAAAGGACGAAGTGGTGACTTCGTCCTTTTTTATTGCTGAAAGCAAGTATTTCTTAATTGAAGAGGATGAGTCTCCAGCGATCATGACAGGAACTCTTAGCGAAACGTCCGAAAGCGTAATTAACTTCCAATTGAAGTTGCGCTGCTGTTTCGAAAGTCTTATTGTCAGGATCGATTCTTGGTACTTCAGTAGTCGCTCCAAAAATGGGATAATTATTCATTTTCCCTTCCGGATTGACTATCTCATCAAATCCCCAATGCAGACGAATACCCAGGTTGATGGAAAATAAATCATTACCAGCGATATAAGAACCAAAACCAAGTACACCACCCAGGTAATTTTTTTCAAAATTTTCTACAGCGGGGGGGGCGATTTCCAATTGGCTTTTAGTTTCTAAACTGACGTCTTTAATATTGGCATATTCAGCTCCAATTTCGACAAAGGCACCATCACCTGACCACCGGAAAGTTCCCACAAAATCATTGTGTTTGACGTCGAATTGATTAAAAACTTGCCCGTGATTATTAAAATCCTGCTTAGAATGGGATAGCATATACTCCAGGTTTAATCCAGCGTGATGGCCATGATTAAAGCCCAAACGGAAACCATAATTATACCCTGCAGTTAATTTGTGTTTGTACGTATTGTTGTCAAATACGCTTTGATCATACATCATCGTCGGACCATAGGCGCCTTTGATACCGGCATCAAACCACCATTGGGCTTTACCAGGAATAGCGATACAAAGGAGAACCAGGAAAGTAAAAAGATGCTTCATATTTTCTGTTTTTTTTGAAGGCGCCAAGATAGGTATTATTTCAAACCCCGACGTTTGATTTCTGTCATGATCAGGCCCAGTTCGCGACTCATTTCACCGGTGACGGAAGAGTTTTCCCGCGCCCTTCGAATAAGATATGGCACCACTTCTTTGACAGGCCCGTAGACTACATATTTCGCAACATTGAACCCAGCCTGTGCGAGATTAAAAGTGATAATATCACTCATACCTAATAACTGGCAAAACGTGAGATGAGGATGATCGTGGGGAATTCCACGCTCCTCCATCAATTCAGCCTGCAATTGATTGCTCCTGGCATTATGTGATGCATTGCAGGATGCAATATCCTGGTAATGATCGACCAGGAATGAAATAGCGGCATCATAATCACGATCAGTAGCTTCTTTATTATCCTGGATAGGTGATGGATATCCCAAGGTGGTTGCACGCTTTCGTTCTTTTTCCATGTAAGCACCGCGAACCGTTTTTGCTCCAAGGATGTAGCCTTTTGATTTTGCTTCTTCATAATCTGATTTCAGATTCTGCAACTTATCCTTGCGATACAACTGGTAAGTTTGATAGGCCACTACCCTCTCCCGGTTGTATTTCTCCATCATCAATTTAACGAGGTGATCAATAGTGTCCTGTATCCATGTTTCTTCAGCATCAAAGAATATAGCCACTCCATTGGCTTGCGCTGAACTGCATAAAGTATCCAATCGTCCAACAATCCTGTCAAATGCTTTTTGTTCTTCAGATAAGAAGGCTTCTTTTCTTTGAAATTTTTCAAGTAGATCGAATGAAGCAAGTGCAGTCACTTTAGATGAAATGACGGTCACGGCTTTATGATTGGATGCAAATTGTATTGCTCTTAGATTTTCCTGTAAAGTCAGATCAAAGTCTACTTCCTTAGTCTTCGCTTCAGCACCATAATCCAATACTGTATAGGTGTTACGTTGCTTAAGATGATCAATGGCTTCAACTGAATTATCAAGACTAGTCCCGCCGCAGAATTGTTTAAAAATAGTGGCGCGAATAAAAGGATTAAATAGGCCTATACCAGTTGAATTCAGCCACAACCCTGCTGTGCCACCAACATTGACGAGCCATTGCTTATTCATCATCCTGAACAGCCAACCGGTTCGATTGAGTTCAGTGTTTGATTTGTGTGCAAAAGCTATCTCTGTGTTATTAAAATCCACCACCGAAGGCTTCGTGATGGATGCTGTCTCAGAACTTGCCATATAATTTCCAGATTGCCCAGGCATGATCAGCCTGCAGGCGCAACATCTCCAGCCCGTTTTTTATCCTGGCCCCGGCTTGTTCGCCACGCGTCAAAAATAGTGTATTACCGGGATTGTATATCACATCAAATAACCAATGATCAGGAGTAATGGCTGCATAGGGTATTTCCGGTAATTGATCAATATGAGGAAACATACCTACCGGTGTAGTATTGATGATAAGTTGATGATCGGTTATGATCTGTCTGTTTAATTCAGCATACGTAAATTTTCCATTAAATCCCCGGGATACAACGGATACCTCAATGTTTAATTGATTTAAAACATAGATCACGGCCTTTGATGCTCCTCCTGTTCCAAGAACTAAGGCCCTTTCGGGTATTGAATTTGAATCCAACCAATCCAGTAAGGATTCCCTGAAACCTGAAGCATCTGTATTGAAACCTTTCCAGGAATGATTTCCAGTATTCACTATTGTATTGACAGCACCGATGGTTTTTGCTTCAGGATCAATGTCATTGAGGTAATTAAAGATTTTTTCTTTGTAGGGTATGGTCACATTAAATCCAAAAAAATCTTTCTGCAGTAATGGGAACACTTCTTCAATATCCACTAATGGAAAATTGTCATAGGAAAATCCTTCGAGCCCGAGTGCTTGAAATTTGTGGAAAAAATATTCCTGTGAAAATGAATGCGTAAGAGGGTAACCGATCAATCCGAATTTCATACGAGGCAACCTATTCAGGAAGCCTGAAAATTACACCGGCTTTTACATTAAACCCAAAGCTGGGATAAGTGGCCCATCGTTCCCGATTATTTCCCAATATATTATTGACTTCGATAAAGGCACCCCATTGGTCACTTATGAAATAATCCCCATGAAGATTCAAATCCAACAAAGGATCGAGACGTGATTCTGTTCCACCGGGAGTCCGGTATGGTAATCCGTTTTCTCCATGAAAAATCAAACTGACATGATAGGTGTCCGAACCACCCGTGTAGGTAATCATACCATCCATATCAAAAGAAGGTACATGCCAGGGTTTGGCTTCGTTGTCAAGAGAAAATACCCGGTTAGATACCTGGGTGCGAAGTGTAACATGTTTCAATACTTCAATCTGCACCGAACCTTCGATACTGATATAATGACCGCTGTCGTAGATCGGATTGAATTGTTCTTCATTATCCTCATCCTGCAGGTAAAAGGCCATTCGTTCAAATTTGGTGTATCCTCCTGTAACCTCATACGTTAGGGAACCTGATGATCCATTGACACCGGCATAAATTCTCCTGGAGATCATGTTGTTGATGCTATCCAGTCGTGTATTGATATATGGATTGATGGAAGACAGGTAATGAAAATTGTTTTTCAAAACTGCACCTTTCCAACCAGCCTTGATTCTCATTAAATCATGAAACAAACCATAAGAGGCTTCGAGGTCCGGCAAAAATTCATTTTCATCTGGTTTGAGTAAGGCTAGACCACCCAGATGAAATTTGACATCACCGAGATAATACTCCATAAAGGGTGTTACCAAGACATTATTGAGCGGATACTCTTCACTATGTTTTAACTTCGATACATCTGCCATGACTCCGATGCCTACCGGGAATTCTTTTTTACCAATTGAACTTCCGATCTCTCCTCCAACACGCATTCCTGTTTCGCGTGAACCCAAATCATCTTTGTCTGCTAAAATATTGAGCAGCCCCATATACCTGAATCTCGAATTCTTGTCGTAGAGTTTGGTGATCCTAACTTGTCCATCGTAGCGTTTAAAACTTCTTTTCAATGCATCCTCATTAGCCGGAATATCTTCAGCACCATAGAAATAATTCTTTTCAAAATGTCCATCCACATAGCCATCTATTTTGGCATTTCCATTGAGGAGATAACTTGCATTTACTCTACCTCTCCCATCAGAAAATTTCTGCAATGGAATTTTTTTATTGTTTGCACTTAAGTAGCCAAGGTCAACACCCCATTCGAATGCCTCATTTTGAACATGATCGTAAGAAAATGCACCCAGGAAAGAATTCGGGCTTCCATAACCAGCTTTAGCCATCATAGGATAGTAAGTCGGTTTCTTTTCCGGTTCGATGGCTAATGGTTTGATTTCCGGAATGAGATAATCGACCTTAGGAGATGGCGCCAATAAATTGTAGGTATATCTCCTGGTAGCGGAATCCAACAATGTTGGTTGTGGGACTATACGGATCTTCTTGGCTTCAGTCAGCCGGACTTCGAAATCCTTGATGACTTCGATCTGCCCCGATGGCAACTGCTGATCCTGTGCAATCAAAAGTCCACCAGTGAAAAGGAAAAAGAAAGTGGTTAGGATTCTCATGTGTTTGTCTTACCCTTTATGTGGATTAGTTTGCATTTCGAGTGTATCGGTGCTACCTGGTTTTATCCGGCTTTGATTGTCTTCCTCTGCTTTCACTTTCTCGAGTTTCGCATTCGCTTCTTTCATGATCGTTTCATCGCCTTTGAAATTCTCTACGATGGCTTCGAGAATTGCACGAGCATTGAGTAAATCACCAGCTTTGTATTGTATGTCAGAAAGGAGCAATAATGATTTGGCTACCCAGAATGGATAACCCACATTTGCCCTTGCCGCTTCTTCGGCTAACTTGCCAGCCAGTTCATTTTCTCCTTGCAATTCATACAATGAAGCAACATAAAATCTCGATTCCGCTGCCAGCTCAGCACTATTGACACGAATGACTGCATTGAAATCCAGTAATGCTTTATCATAACTATTGTGATCGTAAGCAATCTTCGCCATGTAATAATGCGCTAATGCTTTGTGATCTTCTGTTGCACGAGGGTGATTGATGACTTTGTCAGACATTGCATAGACCTCTTCTGGTTTGTTCAGTTTATAAGCTGAACGTAATGCGCCTAACATTGCCTCATATTGTTGCTCTTCATCGCTGGCCAGTGGAATATAGGCGGTGTAATAAGCAAAGGCTTTATCCATATCCTGCTTTTGATTGTATGCAATCAAAGCAGCTTTATACAGGGAAGCAGGCAGGAAAGAACTTTGTCCTGCTTTTATGACTTCTTCATAACCGGTGAATGCATCATCATATCGCTTAAGCAATGTTAACGATTCAGCCCTCAGGTATTTTGCTTTGAGGGTATAGAGACCAGTTGGATTATCAGTGATATATTTTTGAAAAGACTCTACCGCTTTTGCATACTCAGCTTGTGCGTAATGATTTTCAGCGGCGGCGTAAAGAATGGAATCCTTTTCTGTTCCGGTAATCGCATAACCTGGAATAGTTGAAGCGAACGCAAAATAGGCATCCGGTTTGTCTTGCTCATTGACATAAATTTCCTGGATAGCCGACATCGCTTCACGTGACGTTTCAGGATCAGGATTATATTGGAAAATGGATTTATAATAAGTAAGTGCCGCATCAAACTTGCCTCCATTATAAGAGAGCAATCCTAAACGTAAGAGAGCCGGTTGAAGTAATGTGCTTTGTTTATATTCCTTGACAAGCCGCTCATAAGCTCCAATGGCTTGTTCCATTTTGCTTTGATCCTGGTAGGTATCGCCAATTTGAAAAAGAGCATCATCCGCCCAAACTGATTTCGGTATGTCGCGAACAAGATCTTCGAGCAAGCTTATCTTTTCAGTTGGTTTATTTTGAAGTCCTTTAATGATGGCATTTTGAAATTCAGCATAATCACTTCCAGGATATTTCTTGCTAATGGCTTCATTGTAATATTGATTGGCCACATCGTATTGTCCTCGTTTGAAATTGCAATCACCCGCGCGAAGAAGTGCATCCGGATAAAGTTGAGCCTGTATAAAAGCTGATTGGCCCGGATCCGTTGTCATCGCACGCATGCCGGTGACACTGGCGTCAAACAATTTCTGGGCTTCCACATAATTATTTAAGCGGAGATAATTGTATCCCTGGTTGTAATCCGCTAACGGAAGACTTTGATACGAAGGCAATGAAGTTGCGCTAGCGGCTGCTGCAAAATATTGATTGTACCATTTGATACTTTCCTGGTATTGGCCACTCAAATGAGCGGACTCTCCTTTCCAGAAATAAGCTCTTGCCTCAATGCTTTTATCAATCGGATATTTTAGCGATTTATCAAGTAAAACAGCTGCCTCTGTCGGTTTCTCTTCCTGGATAAGTTGTTCACCGCGATACAAACAAACTTTTTGATATGCACCTTTCAAGGTTGGTGAAAGGCTTTTCATTTCCTCTAATTCTTGTATGCCCAATCCATAATCGGAAGTGTTCGTTAATATACCGGCCATTGCGGTTTGTGCATCATTGTAATTGGCTGCGTCAGAAGGAATGGTTTGCAAAACGCGGATGGCTTCGCGATCATCTCCTGCTTCTGCACTTAAACGGCCGTAGTGATAGGTTGCTTCATAAGTGATAACAGGATCATCCTGCATTTTTGACGCTTTCATCAGGCTATTACGTGCCGATGTTTTATCACCTGTTGCCAGATAACAGCGGCCCAGGTAGTAATTAGCGTATTGTGATTTTATTCCTTCTTCATTCCGGATTTCATTGAGCACTGGAATCGCTTCCTTGTATTGGCCGGTCTTGTAATAAGCCATACCGAGCTCATAAAAATCTTCCACGCGAAGTTTATCTGAATGCTCTTCCACATATTGTAGATGGGGAATGGCATTTGCAAAATCACCCGTTTCAAAATAAGCCTGTCCAATGAGTTGACGAATCTCAGTTTTATTCAATACAGTTGGATTGGATAAAGCCTGGTTGCCATAGCCGATGACATCCTTATATTCTTTATTGTTGAAGTGGATGGCCGTGATGTAGTAAGGAATGTAATCCTTGTAAAAATCTGACGGAGCCACGCGTTCGAAACTACTGATAGCGGCTGAATAATTTCCTTTGAAATACTGCGTCATCCCGTAGTAGTAATTCGATGGGTAGAAATATAGATCACGTACCTCTCTTGAGGCGTCAAACAATTCGGCAGCCTGGTCAAATTCTTTTTTCACGAAGAGGCAATACCCCAGTTTAAAATGCAGGCCTGATTTTTCTTCACCGCTAAGAAAACGGTCATCAATAGAACTGAGGTAATCGATGGCTTCATCGTATTGATGTTTGCTATAAGCATCATCACCTGCCAGGAGAATCGCACGTTGGGCAATTGCTCCGGGTTCATTTCTTTTTGCAAAAGCGAGAACATCTTCAATGGCTCCCGGTGAATCCATGCGCAATTTGGATTTCAATTGGAAGAGTTCGGTTTCTAACCGGAGTTGCGAATAGCTTGGATCCTGATAAGACGCCAGGAATTTTTCAGCGGACCTGACGCATCGGCCGTAGAAGCCCTGATCGTATTCTTTGACCAGGTTTTCGTAGTCGGTTTTGGAGTCTTTGTACAGGACAGTTTCCTGTGCGTGAGCGGATATATTGAATATTAGTGCCAGACATAGAAAGGCTGTACATCTGATAAAAGATGGTAGTGGTTTTCGACGAAATCTCTTTTGGACCCTGTTTTCCCTCATACTGCGTAGATTTCCCAAGTTTGAACGTAACCCCAAATATATGAAGAAGTTACAAATGTAAAAAATATAGCATGTGAATTTGCTATTTTGGGGATATAACGCTTGTGGAAACAGGGATATTGGCTCATCACTCTGCCCATAGCCCCCTGAAAGGGGGAATTGAGCTATAAAAGTCAGTAGTATGCAGTAGGCAGGCGGCAGCCTTTTGCAAACGTCCGTCTCGACCATTCGACTACGCTCATGGACCGCTACGTTCAACGACCGGGCAAAGCATTCAACTGATATCGTTTCGGCTTTATTCGACTCCGCTCATAACGAGCGCTCAACGAATTAAAAGCAAAACAACAGTTGGCAGTCCTCAGTCAGTATAGAGTAGCCTGCATTCACCAGCATACCTGCTACTTTTTTCCTGCCAACTGAGGACTGCTTTCTGCAGCCAGCTAACTGGCAGCCACAGTTTCTTCTTTTGCAATCTTCTTGTAACTGCTGACATGGATCTCAGTGGAGTATCTCTTCTCACCGGTCTTGGTCTCATAGTTGCGATATTGAATCTTACCCTCGATGTAGACTTTTTGGCCCTTCTGGAGATTGGCGCTCATCTCGTCTGCAAGGTTGCCCCAGGCAACGAGGTTGTGCCAGGTGGTGATCTTCTCAGGCACTCCATTGGTTTGTTTGAACTCACTGGTGGCGAGGGAAACGCGGGCGAGTTTTTTTCCTTGTGCGAGTTCGCGCAATTCTACTTCCTGGCCTAAATTGCCGAGGAGTTGTACTTGGTTTTGTGAAACAGCATTCATGATAATTATTAATTAAAACGTGATTAAATACGTGATCGGTGACTCGTGATCCGTGATCCGATTTTCTGCCGGATTGTTTCGCAGGTGATCGTTTGCTGTGCAAATCTGTGGTTGTTGCCCGGCAGGATTCGTTTAAAAAACATTTACTTACGTATAGAAACGGAAGTAAACGGAAGTAAACGTTTTTGTAATTGAGCGTCAGGGTGTTAGAGAATCTATATTCCAGGTAATATTTTATAATTTGAGGAATGAAAACAACAAAGGATAGTCCCCGGGTATATATTCCTCCTCCATTCTTCTATGTAGCCACGTTTCTCCTTTCATTGTTGGTGGGAAAATTCGTGCCCCTATCAACCGCCTTTTTTCAGAAACCTATTACCCAGAAATTAGCTGCCGTTTTCATATTCATTGGGATCATGTTCATATTTCCCGCTGTGCTTCGATTTTTGAAATCCAAAAACACCCTTGTGACAGTTTTGCCGGCCAACTCTTTGCAAACTACCGGCATCTATGCATACACACGCAATCCAATGTACCTGGGATTGTTATTTATGTATACCGGCATTGCCATCATGTTGGGGAACTGGTGGACCTTTCTCTTTATTCCAATTGTGATATTAGTAGTGACTTATGCGGTCATCAGGAAGGAAGAGGATTATTTAGAAAGAGCATTTGGGCAAGCGTATGTCGATTATAGGAAGAAGGTGAGGAGGTGGGTGTAGGGCGTGAATCGTCAAGCGTGATTCGTCAGTCTTCGTGAGACGGGAATCGTCAATCGTGAATTGAATATACCCATAGAAAAATTTCATAGTTGCTAACATGGATATAAAACAATATAAATTTTTCTTCCTTCTCATTTCTCTTTACGCTTTTACCGCCACAGCTCAAAACCCCCAATCCCCCACCGACTGGGCCAACCTGGGAAAATATTCAACTGAAAACAAAAAATTAATGCCTCTTACCAAACATGAGAAACGAATTGTCTTCATGGGCAATTCGATCACCGAATCGTGGCAATATGCAGATGATTTCTTTAGCACCAACGGCTATATTAATCGTGGCATCAGTGGTCAAACTACACCACAAATGCTGGTACGTTTTCGGCCTGATGTGATTGAATTGCAACCTAGTGTCGTCGTGATTATGGCTGGCATCAATGATATCGCAGAAAATACAGGTCCTATCGCACTCGAAGATGTTTTTGGCAATATTGTTTCGATGACGGAATTAGCTCATGCACATCACATCAAAGTGGTGTTGTCTTCAGTGCTTCCGGCTATTGATTTTGATTGGCGTCCGGGTTTGCATCCTGCGGAAAAAATAATTAAGCTGAATGCCATGATTCAATCCTATTGTGCAACTAATCACATTGTGTATTTGGATTATTATTCAAAAATGGTGGATGAAAATAAAGAGATGGATAAAAGATTCACAGCAGATGGTGTGCATCCTAATCTGGAAGGATATAAGGTGATGGAGCCTTTGGTGATGGAGGGGATAAAGAGGGCGTTGAAACAAAAAAAATAAAACAATCAAAAATTTCCGGGAGGCAGTAACATTATTATTTGCCACAAAGGCACGAAGGCGCAAAGATATTTCGTTGGTAGTTGGAGTTCATTCGACTTCGCTCACAACGTAAAAAGGAAGTTCCCTCGGTTGGTGAGCTGTAGCACGAGGATGAGTATAGCTGGTCGAACCATCAGGGGATTTAGGGGCAAATTATCTCACCAGCGTCACATCCCCAGTAAAGACCTGCGTCACCCCATCAATGAATTCTACCTCCGCTGTGTAAACGAAAACACCGGGATTCACGACTTCATTTCGGAATCGGCCATCCCATCCGTGTGTAGCATCATTAGGCTGGAAGTCGATAGCTTCAAAGACTTCATCGCCCCAGCGGTTGAAGACCTGGAATTTTTTGATTTGTACGATTTGGTGTTGATTGCCGAAGATGTAGAAGATATCATTTATGCCGTCATCATTCGGAGAGAAGACGGTAGGGATAAAAATCCTGCGATCTTTTGTCACAGTAATGATCAATTCATCGGAAACCTTACATCCGCTTATGGCGACTAAAGTTGCTTTTAAGATGACCGTATTGTAGGTATGAACAGTTCCTTCGAGGCAGGTGACATCGATGCAATCCACTAAATCAGAAGGCAACCAAATCAGGGTGTCAATTTCATTGGGTTGTAAATTGACAATGGCCTGCACATTAGCATCTTCGCCAAGGCCAATTTCGATATCCGGTCCTAAATCAATTGTAATGATTGGCGGATCTGCAATAGCGATCAACGTATCCCACCGACAGCCAATTGCATCGACGATGGCCACTGAATAATCTCCTGATGCCAAATGATCAAAGTTGTTGCTGCTACCTAACGGACTATTATTTAGACTGTATTGATAAGGTTGTGTGCCACCATTCACCTGGTCGATATGGATGAAAGCATCCTGATCACCAAAGCAAGAAGGTCCACGAACGTCAATTACAGCTCCTTTTGGTGCATCTGTATTTCCAATCACCGTAGCTGTTGCTGAATTATTACATCCAGTCGATGTATTCAAGATTGTCAACTGATAGTTTCCAGGTTTATTAATAGTCGGATGCAAGGTGTTTTCATTTCCATCGATCACAATGCCAGGACCGGTCCATTGTATTGTATAATTGGCTCCGGAAGAAGATCCGCTTGCATCAAGTGTTTGTGTCGAATGACTGCAATCTAATTGTCCAACAGCAGCAATCGTGGCCACCGGAAGTGGATTTATCACCACCGAAACGTCAGTGGCATCATCAGGACAAACACCGGAAGAAAACACTTTATATTCAAAAGTATAATTACCGGGAACCTGGTTCTTGACGTCAAAGGTTCCATTCGCAGCATTGAATGCTCCACCCTGCGATGGTTTCACAGAGGTCTCGGTCCAGGTCCCATTTGCTTCTTCACCAATTAGCAAATCGGATAGCGTCAACATTGCATTTTCATTAAAACAATATTCAGCTGGAGGAATAGCAGCACCAGCATGAACTGCAGGATCAACATTGACACTAACCTGGTAGTCAACAGGACAACCCGGCGGAGGTGTGTTTTGCAAACTAAATTGAAAAATATAAACACCGGGATCACCTCCCGTAGAATTAAAGATGGTTCCGTTCAACTTACCCGGAATGAATCCCGGAGGAGTTTGCGTCATGGACCAGGTACCAATCTCTGTTGTATTTTCAATTGTGGTCAGATCAAGAATATCACTTGCATTGCACAAGGGAGATGCATTGAAAAAGAAAACATCGGGACAAGTACAATCTATTACAGTTATAATTACCTGATAGGTTTCTTCTGGACATGGAGCCGTAGCTGAATTAGTGGTATAGTTAAATCGATAATCCCCTGCAGCAATGTTTTTAAAATCCAAACTGGTAAACAATCCAACTGCACCAGAGTTGTCTACATCCTGCCACGTTCCATTCATATCACCTGATAAAACCAGGCTATAAAGGTTGATGACTGATCCACCTGCAGTCGTATTACAAAGTGATGCTGATGGTTTCAATTGAGCTGATGGCGGAAGCACTTCAGTGACTGTAACAGTATCCGCTCCCTCACAACCGGGCCCATTAGAAACTGTCACTGCATAATTGCCTGCAACATCAACCAACAGATTTTGATTTGTAGATCCGTCCGACCAGAGATAAATCAGGAAACCGGAACCAGCATTAAGGAGGGTACTTCCATTTTCACAAAACGAAGTATTCCCGGCAATCACCGGGTGCAATGAAGTGCTCACATCAACCATCACAGCAGCAGATCCGTTGCAACCATAAGGGTCGATGACATTGACAGAATAGGTACCCGGTGTGGAAACAGTAATGGTTTGACCAGTCGAATTATCACTCCATAAATAGTTGGCATATCCAGAACCTGCATCAAGAATCGTTGATCCACCAATACAATATGTGGTGGAACCTCCAATCATGACATTTGGATTTGGATGTTCAATAGTGGTGACATTGGTGGAACCACTGCAGCCATCCGCATCAGTGACGATGACGCCATAATTATTTCCATCCGTTACAAAAATGGTTTGTCCCGTTTCGCCTGTTGACCATTCATAGGTTGTATACCCTGGTCCAGCATCTAGCGCAGTCCCAAAACCTTCACAAAATTCTAACGAACCAGTAATCAACGGAGAAAGCGAAGGCTGTTCGGTGACATCGAATGATGTACTTCCAGTGCAACCATTTACATCCGTGACTGTGACATGATAAGTACCGGAAGCCGCGACATCCCTTTTCTGATTTACACTGCCATCATCCCATAAATAAGAAGAATATCCGGCACCTGCATCAAGTGTGTCTGTGAAACCAGTACAAAAAACATGATGACCATTGATCACCGGCTGGGGTACTGGATTGATCGTGACTACTGTTGATGACATCAAGGAACGACATCCATTCACGTCCACTACAAATGTGTAAAGACCTGGTTGAAGTGTATCACTGCTTATATTTTGAAGATTCGATTGAAATCCATTTGGTCCGTTCCATTGAAAAGTGGTAGCTGGATCTGTGGATGTGGTGACGCCAAACAATTGAATAGTCTGCACGCCACAATAAGGACCGGTATTTTGTGCAGCAGCAGTTGGCCGCGGACTGATCGACAAAATAGTAGTATCAATGGGGGATGCACATGTACCAAGGATGCTTTGAAAAGTATATATACCACCTAGTGTTGCATTGGTTGGATTCTGAACATTGGATACATAACCACCTGGACCAGTCCATGAAAAAGTAACAGCAGCTGAAACAGTATCCGATGCTCCCATCAATAGAATCGGATCCCCTTCACACAACGGTCCATTATTAGTTGCATTTACATTTGGTGCAGGAAGTACAGTGATATTTTGAAAATCAGTGGACTCACAATGATTTGCATCTTCATACGTGTAACTCACCTGAAAAGTGCCAGGTGGAATCAGGTTAGGATGCAATACCCCTGATGGAGATATATAATTTCCGCTAAATGCACCTCCCGAAGGAATGGCAGTTAATGTATCAGCAAGTATGTTTCCACAAATCGGACCCGGATCTGCAATTTGTACTGTTGGGTTTGCATTGAAAATTACGTTAGCAACTGTCGAATTGGTACATCCATTGTCATCGGTCACTACAACTGTATAGGCACCTGAAACATCAGCTGGATAAGTACTGCCATCATCCATGCCCGATGGTGTATTCCAGTTAAAAAGATATCCTCCGGCACCACCACTACCAAAAGCTGTCAACTGAACAGGGGCTTCATTATCACAAAACACGGTCGGATTAGGATCGATAGCAATATCCGGAAGTTCATAGACCTCTATGTCCATTTCTGCTGTATTCGTGCAAGTATAGACATCCGTATAAGAATAGGTTACCGTAAAGATCCCGGGGCCATTGAGTATTGGACTAAAGGTGCTACCAGTTGCATCACCACCCCAGGTTCCGCCACCAGGAACAGCTGAAAGTGTTTGAGGAGGATTGTTTGCACAAAACGGACCGATCTGCACAAGATCAATTTCTGGCAATGGATTCACAGTGAGTTCCAAATCATCTGTGCCCATGCAAGTATCTTCTTCTACTGTCAGTGTATAGATGATAGTTCCACTGAAGCCCATAGGCAAATTGACAATCGGGTCTTTGATGTTGGGATCAGAAAGAAATGCTGTTCCTCCATTATCGCCGGACCAGGAATAGGTTGGATTGCCATGATCACCATATGCATTGCCGGTTAATTGAATGTTCTCATCGCCTTCGCAGGCTGATAAGTCTTCACCTGCTCTCGCCTCTAAGGAACAAGGTGGTGAAGCAGCGCAATTCAAAAAAGGTGCTGCCGATCCGGTCCAGTTGAGCAGAAATCCATTCATGGTTCCCTGCCAATTATCAATCAATAAATAAAACCCTTGACCAGGTTGAACGACTAAGGTGCTGACAAAACCATCGCCTGTACCTGGACCTTCAGAATAATCTGTAGTACCCATTCCCATACCAGTGTCGGGGCAGAAGCCGCATGAAAAAGCTGAAGAGGAACATCGAATAGGAGAACCGAGATCGCCACAAACTACACCAGGACCGAATAGCGCCCAATCATAGTCTTCACCATAGCCACCTTTTGGATGTATTGTAAATCCTAAAACTAAATCAGGTGGTGCCGTGGGGTCAATTTGGAAGTAATACCAGGCCGAGTTTTGTTCCAGTGCCGTCATGCATCCCGGGTTGTTATCCGGGTCAGCAAAGTCATCTTCTCCGGGGCCTATCGGGTTGAAGGCGAGATCGGAATTGTCGCAGACGACCTGGGCCTCTGAGCAGTCATTGATCTGAGCCTGGCTGAGGAATGGCAGAAGGAATAAGAAGGCAATGAGGGTGGAGACGAGTGGTTTCATACTAGTCTGTAAAGATCAAAAATATTTAGCACTAAAATGGCGTGACTTAACGGCCTTCGTCGGTTTCGTTTCGGCTTAGAATTATCAACCTTTTTGACTTCAACAGGTTATACCTTTATAAACAAAAAATAAGCATTGTGAAAAAGCCAAATCCATCGGAAGACAAAGAATCAAAAAAGACCAAAGGAGAGCCAGAAGGTTATCCGCTTTATCCACCCAAGGATGATATCTATAGAAGATCGAGGGAAGACAAAGATGTGGATCCGGAAGACGGCTCTCCACTTGATGATGATGATGAAGCAAGAACTGAGGCCAGTGATGACCTGGAAATGGAAGATGAAATTGAAGAAGGCGAACTCGACGTCCCTGGCTCAGAGCTCGATGATGACATGGAAGACATCGGCGATGAAGATGAGGAGAATAATTATTACAGCATCGGTGGAGATAAGCATGCCGACCTCGATGAGAATAATGAATCGGAAGACGATATTATTATTTAAGAGGCCGGGAGTTTTACTCTCCCGCCTTCATCAATTTACCTGTAGCCACTACTTTACCATTTCCATCTGTTAATTGGTATACATAAATACCACTATTCAGAAACTGTAAGGAAACAAGTTCACTGACCGAAGTAAGTTTCCTTGTCATGACAGTATTACCACTCATATCTGATAGCCTGATTGTGTATTGACCTGGTTCAATATTTTTTAGTGAGAAAGTAGTTGAATTGGAAACGGGATTTGGTGAAACAGTTAAAGCAGGTCCATCATTTAAAACAGGTTCCACTGCATTGGCAATGCCATTGTCTTTGTAATCCACTTGTTGAACAACTGTGCCCGTAGAGTCCATTGTTAAAACAGCGATGGGTTCCTTCGCTGTATTGGTGAGAAAATTATAAGTCAGCGTAGTATCTGTACCAAAGCCACCGGCCCCTAACAAATCAGTGACATCCTGCCAGCCCAGGAATGGAATATGAATTTCAAGACGGGTATTTGAATTATCAGTTCGTTTTACTCTGAGGACATTATAATTGCCTCCGGGAATGGTCATGGTTCCGTAAGCATCAACAAAATCATTTCGCTCAATAGTTAATTTGATCCTTATAGAATCAAACAGGCCGGTCGGAACACCAAGGCTATCGAGAATACCACCAGGCAGATCAGCGACAGCAATGGCAACATTAAAAGAGCTAGTCCCCGTGAAAACATTTGGAAAAGAGAGCGGGGCATGCAGTTGAACCAATGGAGGAGTAAATATGAGATCCGTTGCAAATGGCAGACCGCCTCCACCTAAATTGCCACCACTGACTCCGAGTACTGCAAAAGTTGTAGCCGACACATCAAAATAAGTCTCTGCTCCAACACCATTAATGGAAACCAATTCAGCATTCGGGAAGGTAGCAAAGTGAGCACCATTTGCTGCCGGTTGGACCGACTCAACTGACCTGGTAGTAGGATTCAACGAACTGTAATCCCAATTATATGGACCGCCCGGTGGATTCAATACAATATTGGCGGGATTCAGGTCATTGGCAATTTTGAGGGAATCACCAGCCACCGGGAAGGAGGCATTGGTGATGGTTATTTGAGCAGGGAGCCAGGTCGCTACAGTAAATAAGGAGAGGATTATGAGTATATTCTTCTTTTGCATTATTTCTTGTTTTAAAAAGAGGTGTAAATATAAGGTTTCAAAGTGGAGGAAGTCCTTGCTCCAATCTTAATAAAGTGTTTATGCCATTACAAAGATCATGAACCATCGAAAATCCAACAAAATTTGTAGAATTTCTTCCGTTGAGCGAAGTCGAAACCTGTTTGTGATATTTCAAAACCCGGTCGTTGAGCGCAGTCGAATCGAACATGTGTTCTCCGATTTGTATTTTTGAAATAAATGCTTCCTATGCGAAATAAATTTTTGTGGCTATTTCTGTTTATTGGTTTGTTCTCGACGGTGTACGGTCAGGGTAAAACAAAAACCTATTTGTTCATCGGCACTTACACCGAAGGAATGCCTGACCAGGGTATTTACGTTTATGATTTCGATTCGCATTCCGGAAAATGTACAAGCGTTGCTTCTGTGGATAGCATCATCAATCCATCCTTTCTGACCTTGTCTCCAAATGGGCAGTTTCTATATGCTTGCACAGATACCAAGATGCCGATCCCGGGAAATGTCACCGCATTTAAAATAGATACGATGCATGGATTTCTTTCTCTGCTCAACAAGCAACCTTGTGGTGGAGAAAATCCGGTTTATGTCGCCGTGCACAAGGATGACAAGTTTGTCACTTGTGCCAATTACACAGGTGGCTCCGTTACGGTTTTCCCAATTAATCAAGATGGAAGTATAAAACCTTATACACAATTGATTCCATTTACAGGAAGCAGTATTATCCCTGATAGACAGGATAAGCCTTATATACATTCTTCAGTTTTTTCTCCAAAAGGTGATTACTTATTCTTGCCAGACTTGGGCTCGGATCAGATACGGGTGTTCAAAATTGATCCTACATCATCTCATCCTCTTATTGTAAATGAGGATAAAAATGTTCATTGTGTTCCAGGCAGTGGCCCACGCCATTTTACTTTTCATCCCACACTACCCTATGCTTATTGCATTGAAGAATTGAGTGGAATGGTTTCGGCTTATGCGTATCACCAGGGAAAACTGGATTCCATTCAACGCATATTTTCTTATTCCAAAACGCAGGAATCGTATGCCAGTGCCGACATTCATATTTCACCGGATGGGCACTTTCTGTATGCTTCCAATCGACTTCATGATGAAAACACGATTTCCATTTTTTCCATTGATCAACAGAATGGAAAACTCAATTTAAAAGGACATCAAAAAACGGGAGGTGATCATCCGAGAAATTTCACTTTAGATCCAACAGGACAATTTCTACTCGTGGCTAATTTGTCAACCGGTAACATTGTTATTTTTAAAAGAAATATAAAAAACGGATTACTGAAGAAAACAAAAAATGAGATTCAGGTGCCGCGGCCATCGTGTTTGCAGATGAGAACCTATGGAATGAAATGAAAGGTGGAAAAGGCGGAAAAGGCGGAAGGGCGAAAAGGAATAGAGAAAACAACAATTACGTCTTTACATGATGTCAATAGAAAAGCAAGGATGAATACTATTTCTATATCTCAACCCACAGTAGTTAACCATGAAGGAGAGAAAACATATTGATAAAACCAGGCTTACCTTTTTTACAGATGCATTGTTGGCGATCATCATGACCATCCTGGTCCTGGATATCAAAGTGCCGGAAGGATTGGATAAGATGACTGGAGATGAGTGTTTTGTCAATCTACTGAAGGTATATCCTCACTTCTTAGGATTCATCATATCCTTTGCTTTCATTATCGTCTTATGGTTTTCGCATCATGAGTTGATGGAGTCCCTCATTTATGCCAACAGAACCTTTGCAGTCATTAACTTTTGCTTTGTGGGTGCCACCGCTACACTGCCCTTTTCAACTGCTCTTGCAGCTGCCTATCCATATCAATCTTATGCTGTGGCTACCCTGGCACTGAACATGTTTGTGATGAATGTGTTTCTGACCGGGCTCCACACTTACTCGATAGTTTCGGGTCTTAGAAACATGGATTATTTTCCACCCCGGTACCTCAGGTTTAAGCGGATTATCGGTCTTGGTGGTACATTTATTTCCCTAGTCGCCATATTTGTATCCTTTTATTCCCCATCCTTTGCACTCATCTTGATTGCAGCAGTTCCGGTCATGCACAATATACCGGTGAAATGGTGATGATAATCTGCTCAATTAGTGATCAACAAATCCAAATTCTAATAATCAAATTCTAAAATCTAAATTCCAAATTCCAAAAAATGAAAGAGTCTTTAATCATCGAACACACCTACAATGCCCCGGTACATGTCGTTTGGGAAGCGATCACTGAACTTGACCAAATGAAGCAATGGTATTTTGACATCCCGGAATTCAAGCCGATAGTAGGATTTGATTTTACTTTTAAGGGCGAAAATGAGGGACGTGTTTTCATTCATCATTGTACCATCACGGAAGTTGTCCCAGATAAAAAATTAAAACACAGTTGGCGATATGAAGGCTATGAAGGAATGTCGTTTGTCACCTTTGAATTATTTCCTGAAGGTCATAAGACATTGATCAGGCTGACGCATGATGGTTTGGATTCCTTCCCGGCGCAACCTGATTTTTCGCGGAACAATTTCAAGGAGGGGTGGACGATGATTATTGGGAAGTTGTTGAAAGAGTTTGTAGAGAAATAATTTTTTATGTAGGGGCGGATACAATACGCCCCTACACAAAAAATTATTTCATCGGTATTTTGAAATCCGTAAAAAACTTCAACGATTCCGGATTGCGCATAGCATCCCGATTCAACGATCGATCAACCTCCATTCCCATTAATATTTTTTTCACAGGTGCTTCCATCTTTTTTCCACTGATCGTATAAGGAATATCTGGCACTACAATAACTTCATCCGGCACATGACGAGGTGAACAACGCATACGCAGGAGTTGCGCAATATTTTTTTGGAGTGCATCAGAGAGACTTATACCTTCTTTTAGTTTTACAAATAACGGCATATAGTGCCGGCCACCTTCCAGTTCAAGGTTGACAATGAGGCTATCCACGATCTCCGGAATATCATTGAGTACGCGATAAATTTCTGCAGTTCCGATACGTATACCATGTCGATTAAGCGTAGCATCCGATCGCCCAAGGATCACTACTCCACCCTTGTTAGTTATTTTCACCCAATCACCATGTCTCCATACACCGGGTATATCTTCAAAATAACTGGCGTGATATTTCTTTTTACCCGGATCATTCCAAAAGAAAACCGGCATCGACGGCATGGGTTTGGTAATCACCATTTCACCAACAACCTCTGTCACCGCTTGATTGTGATCATCGAATGCATAGAGACTACAACCTAATCCACGCGCCTGGATTTCTCCCCTGATCACTGTCTTTTCAATAACACCTCCAACGAAGGCCGTGCATACGTCTGTACCTCCACTCATGGAACACAACCACACACGTGAATGAATCGCATCATAGACCCAAGTGAAAGCTTCCGGAGGTAGTGGAGAACCAGTTGATCCTATACTCCGCAATTTAGCAAGATCAAATTTTGCTCCCGGCTTGGTTTCTTCTTTCATACAAGCCACTAAAAAAGGAGCACTGGTTCCAAAATGATGTATGGGAATATCTTCTGCCAACTTCCAAAGTTGATCTGTATTCGGAAAAGTTGGACTGCCGTCATATAAAATGATGGTGGCTCCGAGCAACATAGCACCCTGTAGAAAATTCCACATCATCCATCCGGTGGTGGTATACCAAAAGAATTTTTCTCCTGCATGTACATCGTTGTGAAACGCAAGATACTTGAGATGCTCCAGCAAACATCCGCCATGAGAATGCGTGATTGCTTTAGGCGCACCGGTTGTTCCCGAAGAATATAAGATCCAAAGCGGATGGCTAAAATCAACTGCTTTAAATGAAATTAGTTTTTCAGTAGTTGAGGTTAATTGATGATAATAAGTTGTCTGCTTTCGAGAGGTGATTTCATTTCCATCAACATATTTAATGATAAGGGTATCTCGCAAAGTTGGCAAAGCTTCCTGAATGGAAGCAATTTCATTCTGTTTCAAATGAACCTTTCCATTATATCGATAACCATCAGCAGCGATAAAAATCACTGGTTCGATTTGTGCAAATCGATCTACAACACTACTCACTCCAAAATCCTGCGAACAACATGACCAGATGGCACCCAATGAAGCACAAGCGAGAAATGCAAAAGTGGCTTCAGGAATATTTGGTAAAAATCCTGCAATTCGATCACCTGCCTGAACACCATGAGCAAGGAAGTATTGCCTGATTTTTCGAACCTCTTTCCACATTTCATCAACGGTCACTGTCCGTCGATCTCCATTTTCAGCAATAAAATACATGGCTACTGGCTGATCCTGCATGCCTTTGTAAATATGCTCCGCATAATTCAGGGAAGCACCATTGAACCATTTAGCATCCGGCATCGGATCACTCGTAAGCACTGTTGAATAAGCACTATGAAATTGAACATTGAAAAATTGAGTCAGGCTTTCCCAAAAATCTTCAATATGATCCACCGACCATTGCCAAAGTGATTCATAACCAGTAAATGAAAGTCCCTTGTTGGCTAACAGCCATTGCCTGAATTCAGCGAGGCGTGACGATTGGATATCCTGTTCAGAAGGGGTCCACAATATATCGTTCAGGGATTCCATGTGTATTGGCGGATCTTGTTCTGTAATCCAAAGTGATGCGGTGGGCTCAAGGTAGGCGAAAATGTGGATTTGAATGACTGCCTTTCTTCAGGCAATTTACTGTTAATTTGTGCCGATGATCAGACCGATTCATAAAGTATTGGTAGCCAATCGTGGGGAAATTGCTGCCCGCATCATTCGTACCTGCCGCCGTTTGGGACTGCGCACGGTTGCCGTTTATTCAGATGTCGATCGGGAAAGTCCTCATGTGGTACTCGCCGACGAAGCCGTGTGCATCGGTGCACCACCATCACGCGAGTCCTATCTGAATATGAATAAAATCATTCAGGCAGCACGCGACACTAAATCAGATGCTATTCATCCCGGTTATGGGTTCCTGAGTGAGAATGATGTTTTTGCTGATGCTGTTGCAAAAGCCGGGATAACTTTTATCGGGCCATCTGCTCATAGCATGAAGATCATGGGCAACAAATTAGCCGCAAAAAAAGCAGCTAAGGAATTTAATATTCCGATGGTTCCCGGATCCGACGATGCTATCTCAGATATCAAAGAAGCAAAAAAGATTGGTACCCAAATTGGATTTCCATTACTGATCAAAGCTGCTGCCGGAGGTGGCGGAAAAGGAATGCGTATCGTAACGAATGAAAGTGAGTTAGCGCCGCAAGTAGAGCGAGCTATGAGCGAAGCTTTATCTTCTTTTGGAGATGGATCTGTATTTATTGAAAAATATGTTGCGTCACCAAGACATATTGAGATACAAGTATTAGCGGATCAGCAAGGCAATACACTTCATTTGTTTGAGCGGGAATGTTCCATTCAGCGACGGCATCAGAAAATAGTAGAAGAAGCACCTTCTTCCTTATTGACCAGTGAAAAGCGAAATCAAATGGGTAATGATGCTATTCTGGTGGCTAAATCTTGCGGCTATCTCGGTGCCGGCACTGTTGAATTTTTAGTGGATGAAAATGGAAATCATTATTTCCTGGAAATGAATACTCGGTTGCAAGTTGAACATCCGGTAACGGAAATGATCACTGGGTTGGATTTAGTGGAATTACAAATCAGAATTGCGGAAGGTCATCCGATTCCTTTTCAACAAAATGATTTGAAAAGAAATGGACATGCGATTGAATTGCGCGTGTATGCTGAAAATGCAGCAGAAGGATTTGTGCCATCGACAGGAAATTTAAAAAAATACCGTGTGCCCCATGGAGAAGGAATTCGCGTCGATGATGGGTATAGGGAGGGAATGGACATCCCTATTCATTATGATCCTATGATTGCTAAACTTATTGCTCATGCACCAACACGGATTGAAGCCATTGAAAAAATGAAGATGGCTATTGATCAATACGAGATCGATGGAGTTGATACTACTTTAGAATTTGGAAAATTTGCGATTACGCATCCTGATTTTATCGCAGGAATTTTTGACACCAATTTCGTCAGCAAACACATGAGTGAATTTACTCAGCAGGAAGAAGAGATTGACAGGACCCTATCCCGTTTCGCTGCATGGCTTTTTGAGAAGAGGAAATCCATATTAGTTTTGCCCAATTTGAAAAATTAAGATTCACCTCGCACGAAGATCACGGAGGACACGGAGAAAAATTCCTACGATTATTTCTTTGTTGAGCGAAGTCGAAACAAAGAGTATGATTTTTTTGAAAAATTCTCCTGGTCCCTGAGCGTAGTCGAAGGGGACGAAACGAGCAAATTCACGCAGAGACGCAGAGAAAAGGATTACGCCAGTGTCTCAAACGAATCAATGTAGACTGGTTCACCCCACATGATTATTGTTTCCACATCAGCAGGCCGGATCGTGCAGGTTACACGGGCTCCATTTTTCTTGAGTTGATTGGGCATATTGACGGGCAGGTATTGTTTGCCATGTTGATCTTCGATGCCATAGGCTCCGCCTTCAAAAGGAAGCAGAACTACTTTTCCTGTAATCTTCATGGAGTTAAATTTACTTCAAACTTCGTTGAAAGGCTAATGAAATAATAAAGGATAGGAGAATGAATTAAGAAATACTTAAACAGGATGAACCTGGCTAAGCTGACGCTGCATATTTTCCAGCATTTGTTTTTGCATCTGGAGTTGCTCGCTGATGGATTTATTGGTGTCAGCATTCGTTGGCAGATCAAGATGCGAAGTGATTTTCACTCTTGCTTTCCAAACTTCACGAATATCCTCTGCATCGATTGGGTAAGGATGGTATTCCTCATTATCGGAAACACACTCAATTGTTTTATTACTCCTCAGGTGATTCGTCAATCGTTTTAGCACAACATCCTGGTTGGTGACGATGACAAAGATGTGTCCGTTTTTTATCGCTTGTTCCCAATAGCGGGGTTCGATATAAGAGGCAATGACAATATCGCCTGATTTAAAAGTGGGTTCCATGCTGGCCCCGGATATTTCAAAAGATCGATAGGTTCCTGATTTGAATTGCGGATCGGGTAATTCGAAAGAAGGCAATTCACGAATGTAAACCGGGTCATCATGCAAGCGACCGTAACCTGCTTGTGCCGGATATGGAACATGCAAGATGCGTTCATCTCCTTTCTCATTGGTGACGATGGTGAGATTTCTGATTCGCAGATCGTCATCAGCAGGATTCAGGAAACGAACACCCTGGCCGGTAAAGAGGTAGGTGGCGTTAATCTTAAAATGTTTAACTGCTTTTTCGATGAGTTCAAGTGGGACATCTCTTCGTTCGGCGACCATCTCTGAGATGCCCTGGGGATGATAATCGAGCGTGATGGCAAAGTGACGTTTGGAACGCACCTTGCCCTCGGCGATCAGTTGCTCGAGGCAGGTCAGGAAGCGATGGGTAACGTCTGAAACAGTCATTTCTCAGGTGTAAATATATAGATATTATTAATGTGTATACCACACAATACAGAAGATTTACCCATAATAAAAAGGTAGAGAGTAAGAGAGTAAGAGAGTAAGAGAGAAAAAACCCAGGCCTGAAGGGCCGTCATCAATTGGCATTGGGTGTAGCCCAATGCTGTGAAAGCCCCATGACACATTTCGTATTAGCCTGAAATGAACATGTTTTCCTCCCTTCGACGCCGCTCAGGGACCGTCGGCCTGAGGCCTCATAATTTTCCTTAAACATGAACCATCCCCCAGGCTGGATAACCTCCATTTCGTATTCGCCTGAAATGAAACATGTTTTCCTCCCTTCGACCCCGCTCAGGGACCGTCGGCCTGCAGCCTCATAATTTTCCTTAAACATGATACGGCCTCAAGGCTGGAAAAGCTTCACAAGTCCTTTAGTCCGGATAAACTTCATTTCGTATTCGCCTGAAATGAAACATGTTTTCCTCCCTTCGACTCCGCTCAGGGACCGTCGGCCTGCGGCCTTATAATTTTCCTTAAACATGATACGGCCCCTGGTTGGACAGCCTTCATTTCGTATTTGCCTGAAATGAAACATGTTTTCCTCCCTTCGACCCCGCTCAGGGACCGTCGGCCTGCAGCCTCATAATTTTCCTTAAACACGAAACACCCCCAGGCTGGAACATCCTTTATTTTGTACACCCTCCAGAACCCTTTAAGCATCCTTTACCACCTTGATTTTTAGCTATTTAGCTCATATCCGAAGAAAGTTTTCCTCCCCAGCCAACTTTCTCTCAATTCCATGAACCATACCACTACAAATTTGTATAGATGAATATGTACTTTTTTGTAACAGAATGACGAAATTTGCACTTCCAAACCAATATGGTGTATGAGCGATAGCATGCAGACATTGAATGACCACACCCAATCCGAGTATAAATACGGGTGGTCTACTCAATTGGATATGGATATCCTCCCCCACGGCCTGACCGAGGATACCGTCCGCTGGATCAGCGCCAGGAAGGAAGAACCTGAGTGGCTATTGGAATGGCGCCTGCAAGCCTATCGCCATTGGCTGACCATGAAGGAACCTACCTGGGCCAATGTCCACTACCCCAAAATCAATTACCAGGACATCATTTATTTCGCCGCCCCAAAGAAGAAACTGAACAGCCTCGATGAAGCCGATCCTGAATTGCTCAGCATGTTCGATCGTCTTGGCGTTCCTTTGGAAGAAAGAAATATTCTCGCCGGTGTTGCTGTCGATGCAGTCATCGATAGCGTTTCGGTGACAACAACATTTAAAAAACAACTTTCTGAAATGGGCATCATTTTCAGCTCCTTCAGTGAAGCTGTGAAAGAACATCCCGAACTGGTCAGAAAATATCTGGGCAGCGTTGTTCCTTATACCGATAATTTTTTCGCCACGCTCAATTCGGCTGTCTTCAGTGATGGTTCATTTTGTTATATACCCCCTGGTGTGAGGTGCCCGATGGAACTATCGACTTATTTCCGAATTAATGCAGCTAACACGGGTCAATTTGAACGAACATTGATAGTAGCCGAGAAAGGTTCCTATGTGAGTTATCTCGAAGGCTGCACTGCTCCCATGCGCGATGAAAATCAATTGCACGCCGCAGTGGTGGAATTAGTTGCACTGGATGAAGCTTTCATAAAATATTCAACTGTACAGAATTGGTATCCCGGCGACAAAGAAGGCAAAGGCGGTATCTACAATTTTGTCACGAAACGCGGAATGTGCGCCGGTTATAAATCCAAAATATCCTGGACACAAGTAGAAACAGGATCTGCCATCACGTGGAAATATCCAAGTTGCATTCTAAAAGGTGATGAATCTGTAGGCGAGTTCTATAGTGTCGCGGTTACCAATAACAGACAACAAGCTGACACCGGAACGAAGATGCTTCACCTGGGTAAGAATACAAGGAGCACCATTATTTCAAAAGGTATCTCTGCCGGTTATAGCAACAATTCCTATAGAGGCCTTGTGAAAATCGGCAAGCGTGCTGACGGCGCTCAAAACTTTTCGCAGTGTGATTCTCTATTGATGGGCGATAAATGTGGTGCACACACTTTCCCCTATCTCGAAGTGGATAATCCCACAGCGAGAGTTGAACACGAAGCCACTACTTCAAAAATCGGCGAGGACCAATTGTTTTATTGCAAACAACGCGGCCTCAGCGAAGAAGATGCCATCAATATGATCGTCAATGGTTATTGCAAGGAAGTATTCAATGAATTACCGATGGAGTTTGCCGTCGAAGCTCAAAAACTTTTAGCCATCAGCCTTGAAGGCAGTGTTGGTTAACCAATTATAGAAAAACTGAAATGAAACCTTTATTAAAAATATCGGATCTGCACGTTTCCATTGAAGGCAAACCTATCCTCAATGGTTTGAACTTGACCGTTGGATATGGTGAGGTCCATGCGATCATGGGCCCCAATGGATCCGGGAAAAGTACGCTGGCTAATGTTCTGGCAGGAAGAGAAGAATATACAGTTGATAGCGGCACGGTAGAATATGAAGGCCATAATCTCTTTGATATGGAAGTGGATGAACGTGCTTTAGCCGGCATCTTTCTCGCTTTCCAGTATCCTGTTGAAATTCCAGGTGTATCCAATTCCAATTTTCTGAAAAGTGTCATTAATGCTCATCGTGTGCATCGAGGTTTGCCAGAATTCAATGCACTGGAAATGTTGAAATACATTCGGCAAAAAATGTCAGCGATTGAAATGGATGAAACATTGTTGAAGCGTTCCCTCAATGATGGTTTTAGTGGTGGTGAGAAAAAGAGAAATGAAATTTTGCAAATGACCTTGCTGGAACCGAAACTGTCTATCCTAGATGAAACAGATTCCGGACTTGACATTGATGCGCTGAGAATTGTTGCGGATGGTGTCAATCAACTTCGTTCTCCAGAACGGTCCTTCATTGTTGTCACGCATTACCAGCGGTTACTCAATCACATAGTGCCTGATTTTGTACATGTATTATCTAACGGACGAATTGTAGCCACCGGGGACAAGAGCATGGCCCTGAAACTGGAAGAAGAAGGTTATGACTGGATCCGGGAATCAACCGTCTCTGTTTAAGCAATTGAAAAATAGCATGGCCGGACAAGAGATAATCATGGAACATTTAGCCCAAATCTTCAGTGAGATGGAGGCTAGCCTGAATGGCTTAACCGGAAGCCCCTTGCATCAATTTCAAAAAAATGCATTCTCCACTTTGCGGGTAGTCGATTTTCCCAGCCGCAAACATGAAGATTGGAAATACACCCCTGTTCAAAAGTTATTGTCTCCGAATTATAAATTGGCGGGAATTTTAACCGGTGAAAAAATAAAACCAGTCGACGGTCTCGATTCTTATGTATTGGAAATCAACAATGGTCGGGTCAACATAGAAGCTGCTGCTAAAAATTTATCAGCCACCGGAATAAAATTGTATTCATTGGCCGAAGCTTATCCATTGCAGGATTGGAAAGATGCATTTGAAACTCAGTTATTAGAATATGCTGCGGATAGCAACAGGGCTTTTGATTTTTTGAATTTCTCTTTTAACACCAATGGGTTATTTCTTGACATTCCAAAAGGACTTAAACTGGACAAGCCAGTTGAAATCAGGATTACACACCAGGATGACCAGGTTTCTTTTTCGCATCCTTTGCTATTCATTCGTTGCGGCCAGGAAAGTGAAGTCTCATTTTTTGAAAGACTCGAACATCCCATTCATAATCCCGAAGTCATTCCGGAAGGTTTGATCAATTCCCTTTTGTTATTTAAAATAAAAAAAGGTGCAAGGGTCCACCATGTGAAATGGCAAAATCTTCCTCTTCAACAAAACCTGGTATACAAACTTGCAGCTACCCAGGAACGCGATAGTTATTTTCAAACGTTTGCATTTGATATTGGTGGCAAGGTGGTGCGAAATAACGTAGAGGTCGACATGCTGGAAAGCAATACCTACACTTCACTCCAGGCCGGTTATATGGCCACTGGAAAACAATCCATCGATCATCAGACCCGCATTCATCACCAGGTGCATCATTGTGAAAGTCACGAACATTATAAAGGCATCATTGATGACCAGGCGAATGGAGCTTTCAATGGTAAAGTTTATGTCCATCCGGATGCACAAAAAACAAATGCTTATCAGCAAAACGACACATTAGTCCTATCACCAAACGCTGTCATGAACAGCAAACCTCAATTGGAAATATTTGCTGATGATGTTAAATGCAGTCACGGCGCCACGATTGGTCAACTGGATCAAAAGGCGTTGTTCTATTTGAAATCAAGGGGAATCCAGGGGGACCAGGCTATTGATATGCTTAAAGCTGCATTCCTCGCCACTATCGTAAGTCAAATACCAAACGATGCTATTCGCGAATACATCACCAACAGCATGTCTCTTGATATATGAACACACTGTCCACTGATCGGGTCATAGTTCCATTCGATGTAGAAAACATCCGTAAGGATTTTCCTATTCTTTCGAGACAGGTCAATGGATATCCATTAGTGTATCTCGATAATGCAGCCTCCAGTCAAAAACCTAACCAGGTGTTAGAGCGCATGGATCATTATTATCAACATACGCATGCCAATGTGCACCGGGGAGTTCATTCGTTGAGCCAGGAAGCCACTGAATTATTTGAGCAGTCAAGGAAAACGATAGCAACTTTTATTGGTGCTGG
>Ga0068851_10000199_pt1 | contig 28976 bp, 24 predicted proteins | sample KBSCornC12_FD_66588 | JGI IMG/M metagenome (GOLD analysis project Ga0068851, IMG submission 66588) | Corn rhizosphere microbial communities from Kellogg Biological Station, Michigan, USA - KBS Corn C1-2 | ecosystem: Host-associated > Plants > Roots > Rhizosphere > Soil ...
TGGTGAATGGTCGCTTTTTTAATTAATACTTTCATTTTTTTTTTGAAGCTGTCAGCTATCGGCTGTCAGTTAGAGGCAATTTGATAATCACAATAAATTCATTTGCTATTCTGCCTTTCCGCCCTTCTGCCTTTCCGCCAATTACATATCAGTTTTTCCAAAGCCTGATCAATGCAATCTCCATCGCAATAAAAATCAAACTCAAGATAATACACCATTTCCAAAGCGGTTTGCCTTGCTGCGTGGCTTCGATTAGTTGTGTGAAGTCCGTTTCATCCCCTACATCCCACACCTTCATATTTTTATGTTGATTCAGTTCTTCCATTGGGGTCAATGCAAGGTTGGATTCTTTCCGGTCATAGTTGAAGGCAAGGGAGGCAATTAATTTTTCTTTTTGCATGACCTTATAAAATCCGGAAGCTTTCACTTGCTCCAAAACATCCAGTAATATTTTAGAACCCAGTGGCGATTGACCAGGAATAAATTCAGCAGGGCCTGTTACTTTTATTTCTTCATCCTGATTCACCATGTTGCGTTCAAGGGGAACCAGGTGATCGACACCAATGGTGTAAGCTAGTTGCCGAACATTGGAAGTATAGATCGCCATTTTGTAAACTAAAGGAACAAAAAGTTCAGGCTGTAATGTCAAATCGTTGATCTTTTCATCGAGCGGCGCACTGACTGCGGCAAAAGCGCCTTTGCCGGGTGTATAGAAACTGATAAAATCTCCGCCGTCCCGGAACGTAAGTAAAGACTGACCTTTCCTTCCGGCAGAGGATAAGTTGTAGGAAGCGGTGACTTTCGGCAGTCGCATATTTGGACGAGTTCTGCTGAAAACATCTTTGTAAATAAATGCATCCGTATTGATCGAACCTACTTGTCGTTCTTTTTCCTGCCACGCTTGAAATTCATTGGCGCCCATGGATTTCATCAATTCATTGTATTGATCAAGGGAGCCGTTAGCGGAAGGAAAGAATAAGACTTTACCACCATCGTCCACATATTTTTTCAATTCGGCAATGAGGCCCGAAGAAACATGCGTCAGCTCATTGATGATGATGAGGTTGTAATCCGGGAAAACCGAATATTGAATATTATTGGATAAAGACTGATCAAGAATGAAGTAATCCGAATTGCCGAATACAGCCGCTACTTTTTTATTCTCACTTTGTTCGTTGATGGATAAAATTTTTAAATGTTCATCCACATAAAAGGTGAGATAATAGGTGTCATCAAAGGTCACCGGGAAATCACTGATACGAATCGCCAGCTCATGCCAGCCTGTGGTCAACACTGTGATTTTTGCGGTATCAGTTTTAGTTTGGCCATTAGGAATGTCCTCAGTGCGATCCGGTTTTTCCTGGCCATCAAGATCAATAGTCACACGGATGTTATCTGCATCCTCTTCAGCATAATTATGAAGAGAGTAGAGTAAAACAGAAGTTTGATTTAAGGTTTGTATCGGAGACTCAAACCAAGCGGTGTCAATGGCTACATTTTTTTCCTGCACACCCCGAAGCGGAAGTATGTTGATAGGAATGGTTGAATCTCCATCCTTGATGTCTGATATTGTTTTTTGAAAATCGGAAATGATCCAGGAAACGGGATTGCCTTCTTCGTGTGAGAAGGATTGTTTTTGGCGTCCTATGACGACCGACAAGGGTTTAACATCTGGTGTAAATTCCATTTCTTCCAAGCGGATCAAAGCTTCATCACGACCTACCCATTGTTGTTGAGCAGATGACAACTCATGGCCTAATACCTGGAAGCGATCTTCAGACGAATAACCGAGGATAATCTCTTTGGCTTTCTGACGTGCTTTATCAAATAAGGAAAGATCCTTGCCGAAGGATTGCATCGAGAAAGAATTATCGATAAAGACACTCACATCCCTGATCCCGGCTTTGACAGCATCTTTTAAAGGAATTACGGGTTGGGCAAAAGCAAAGATGATCGCAGCCATAGCCAATAACCTGGCTAAAAGGATAAGCAAGTTTCTCAGTCGATTGCGGGCAGAAGTCTCTTCCTTGACCTCTCTGAGGAAACGTAAGTTGCTGAAAAATACCTTCTTATAGCGTCGGAAATAAAATAGATGCAGAATGATCGGTATGGAGAGTGCGGTCAACGCCCACAAAAAAGCCGGATATAAAAACTGCATGTTAACGCCAAAGATATATCTACGTGAACCAATTGAAAAACAAAAGCCTGCAGACACTTTGGAATGCAGGCTTTTGTCAGCCTTTTAAACGGCCAATAAGCTGAAAAATTTCATAAAAAAAGGCCGATCAATACTGACCGGCCTTTTTCTTTATTAACGGAATAGTTTTTTAATCCTTCAAAATACTGGCATTGGCAACCAGTCTGCCCTGTGCATTGAAAGCACCAACCATATACATCCCCGGAGTTAAATCACCTAGCATCAAAGTCATGATCGGAAGTCCTGAATTGATGGCACTCTTTACAGGTTGACCAAGAATATTGAAAACCCTGAACTGTGCAGCATCACCCGGATTACGGATATAGAGAATATTGCTGACCGGATTTGGAGAAATTTCCAACTTATCAACTGTAGGATTGAAAATGCCATTGGCAATATCCCAGCGAAGATTATCCAGGAGATAGGGATCTTCTGCCTGGGTATCTACACCTCCATTCGGAAAAAGACAAACCCTCTTATGATTTTCTGCAGCCTGGGAAGAAAAGTCTACAGCTATATTTTCCCATTGACCAGTTCCAGCTACATTCAGCCATTGTTCAAAACCTGGGCTTGTACCTCCTTCGAGTTTAACCAGGATGGGTCCTGCTGTGGTTGATCTGATCTGGAAAAGAAATTGATTATAGGTAGAAAGATCGAATGCACTATCTGAAACAACGCAAAGCGCTGCAAATGAATCGTGAGCAGGATCAAGATACCGGCCTACTTTTTCTGAATTATTATCGGCGTTTGAAAGTGGATTATTCATAACCATAAGTCGATCTGAACCGGCACCAAAATTCAAATTGCGATTACATTCAAAATCATTGACGAGATGGGGATCAGGAGCTACACCATTGCATGAACATACCAGGTCGCCAAGTTTTAAAGCGACATAAGCTCTTGGGCTGAAAAACCAAAGTGCAGTGTCAATATAATGGTTTGCTTTTTCAAGACTCATGTCCGGATTGGTGGAGATAGCAACATCATGTATTGACAATCCACCTGGGCCAGGAAATGGAACGGTCTTCCAGAAAGTGGAATCCCAATATTCCCATGGACCTGTCTGTGGGCCAGGCAAATTGATACCCCATAGATGCTCATTGCCAAAGACATTCGGATTGCTTCGAATTTCTTCAGAGACAGCGTCATTATAGGTTCCTTTCTTCAAAGGATTGTTAATCCCAAGTTTATTCGCTTTGTCAAGCATACAGAGAGAACCACCAATATTGACTACGAAACTTCCAGTGCCTACTCCAGAATATACAGGAAGGTCGCAATTGATTTTAAAGGGATCTAAAGGATCGATTCCGTAGGGAGTGGTAGGATGTGTCACAGTTCCGGCTGCTACTAAAGGAACCGACCTTCCGTCTTCCATCCAGGAGGAATCACCCACAGCTCCATCCAATCCAAAAACAAAATGGAATTTGTTACTGAAGCCAACATGGTTTGGTACGTTAATCAAACCGGGTTTTTCACCGGTAAGATTCCCAACCAGGTTGGTGTCAATCATCGGTGTACCACTAGGATTGGTGAATTTGTCAATATAGATTTCCTCCTGTTGGAGAATAGCAGCATTGAATGCAACGAATCCACCAGTACCGACACCAAACACAGCTATGCGACTCGTGTCAATCTTGTATGGGTTGCCAAAATTGACAACGGTCAAATTTGCATATCGTACGAATGCAAAAAGATCCTGAACAGCCCGGTAAGCTGCATTGATGATCGTAGATCTTCTCACCGTATCAGAGGTGGCGATTGGATTCCATCCTGCACGATATTGAACAGAAGCTGCTACATAACCACGCTTGGCAAGACGCTCACAGATTTGCACATTGGCATAATCATCTTTATCTCCGGTCGGAGCAAACAGACCTCTTGGAAGAAAGGTACCAGTATGCAATACCACTGCTAATGGCCGCAAGGTGCATGTATCCACTGCAGGGAAATACAAATCAAATAGTAAGGTATCGGCAGCTGGAACACCAGTGACGACAGTGACATTGCCGCAATACGGAACATTGGTCAGGTGGCCTACGTTGTTGAACACCTCATCGATGTACCGCGTTTGAGCCATAAGACCACCGGTAGCGACAGTCAGGGCAAATAAAAGAGTAAATAATTTTCTCATAATCAAGATTTTTAATTTGTTATGGCTTTGATTCATAAAGGAAAGAAATATAAGCTAGACGACCAATCTGTGGTCCGCCATAGGTTTGATATTGTTTTTTATTGAGCACATTCGAAGCACCCACTTTAATGGTGACCCCCAATCGTTGGGCAGTCCAGTTGACTTGGGCATCTAAGAGATCGTAGGTTGGAATGGCCCCGGTAAACTGCGGAGATCCTTCAAACACAAACCCTTCGATCCATTTATAATTGACATTGAATCCAAAATTGTTGATACGGTTACCGAAGACTGTCAACGGCATGTTCCGGCCTGAGAAACCAATATTGAATTTATTTTCAGGCGTATTGAAGGCAGGAATGATTGGATCATCGGTTCCTTTTTTGTTGAGCAGGTTCCAGGAATAATTGCCGGATAAATTATAATACGTCCCCATAAAATAATTTCCACCGATACTAAAACCTTGCGTGGTTACATCGGATTGTGCATTGGAAGAGATGCGATAAACCCGGGCATTGTAAGGATAAGGATTGATCCCGTAAAAGTCAGCCGTGACGCCTATTTTATAACCAATGAAATCGGTATAAAAACTGTAGTAATATCCAAGGTCTACCCACAATTTATCAAACAGCGTGCCCCGGTATCCGACTTCAATCGATTTTACTTTTTCCGGTTGAATGGGTGGTTCATTGAAATAGTCGAGTGTATCCCGGTTAAGTGTATTCAGGTAATTGACAAAGGATGCAGTGGTGATGAGTGAATCATAACCAGAGATGTTTCCTAAGAGCTGAGCCCTGCCTACATTGAGATTCAGGTATTGATCCGCCAGTGTTGGATTCCGGACTGCTGAGGAAAAAGAAAGACGAAATGTATTGTTGACATTTGGTGTGTACACAAAAGAAGCAGCAGGGGAGACCACCAGATCAAAATTTTCATTCTTATCCGCTCTTGCAGTAATGTTCATTTTCAATTTTGCAGGAATCAACTTCTTTTCCAAACCAGCATAAACGCCATATTCGCTATTCGTAATTTTTATTCCTGCTGTATCACTGAAAATGCTGCCATGGGAATCCGGATTGTACTGTCTGAAATTGCCTCCAACAACAAAATCAGCAAACCGCTCTTCAAATTTATATTCACCCTGAACATGGATCAAACCTGATTTGTCATAGAACTTTGTTCCGGGGTTATTAGGGTCGTTAGCATAATTGGAAGTGATGATATTGAACATGGAATCAAATCGCATCGTACCCGGTTCGAAAAAAGGAAAGTTGGGTTTGTTGGGCGATTTTTGATTGGCATAAGCTTGCGTCTGTTCATGCCAAAGTTTAAGTGAATCCTGATTTTTTGCAAGCACTTCTTCCTGTTGTTCAAAATTCCATGGAGAAGGATATCCTTCCAGTTTTTTCACTCTTGGCACGCCATAACTTTGCCAGAAACGAGTGTAATCTGTATTCCAGTCCTCAGATAATTTAGCTGTTTCCTGAAGCTGAAGAGCAGTAGCATAGATATCATAAGTATCACCGGCATCTTCTTCAGTGGTATAAGCGCGGATAAAAAACTTGTCGTCCTGTTTGATTTCTAATTTCCCTTGCCAGAAAAAAATATTTTTCAGACGAAACCTGTTTTCACCCTGGTAGACAGTAGTACCCGAACCAAAATTGAAACCGCCGTCGATCTGCACCAAAGGTGAGATTTTATAAAACAAACCAATGTTGCCTTTATAATTTTCAGTGTTATAATCCACGAGTTTATTTTCAGCATAGCCTTTACGGTTAAAGATTTTTAGTCCTGGCCATAAGCGAGCCAATTCTTTTGCTGAATAATCCTGTCCGCTGGTGTTTTCATCACCATAAACATTAACAGCATCATATCCGCCTGGATTCGTTTCATCTGTTGCAGATTGTGAGGTGGGAGCGAGATTGTTGGCTTCCCAATCATTGGCTCGCATGTAGGCGCCATTAATTTTAAATGCAAATTTATCCTGGCCCTGCGCGTTTTTTATAACCTGGGCATAACGCAGTTCGCCTTTTAGCAAATTCCGCTCACCGAATTTGATATCGGCAGAAAGTCCTGGATGTAGAAAAGGATCTTTGGTTTGAATATCAATAACTCCATTAAAAGCATTCGGTCCATAAAATGCAGAACTCGCACCCTGGATCAAATCAACTTTAACAACATCCAGTTCCGGAGCACCAAGAAAATTTCCAAGAGAGAAGTTTAATCCAGGAGATTGATTGTCTACACCATCAATGATTTGAAGTGAACGGACAGGACTAGTGCTATTAAAGCCACGTGTATTGATGATGGTGAATCCCATACTGGCCGTAGTGAGATCGACACCTTTCAGTGATCCCAATCCTTCATAAAAATCATTGGATGTTGTCTCCTTGATTGCAACCAGGTCGATGGATTCAACCGTCAGGGGAGATTCTCTTCGCTTGTCAGAAACCCTGCTGCCGGAAACCTGTACTGCTTCGAGAAGAAGAGTCGACGTTTCCAGCTTGACGATCACTTTCTCTTTCGTGTCAGTCACTGTGATGGTATCTGATTTATAACCCGTGTACTGGATTTCGAGTTGAACAGGCAGGTGATCAACTTTCAATTGAAAAGATCCATCCCACTCCGTTGCGGTACCATTGGTGGTGCCAGACACAAATACTGTAGCACCAACCACCGACAGATCCGTGCTTTTATCATAGACTTCCCCCCGGACGATTTCCTGGGCGTGTACATTATAATGACAGCATACTAACACCGCCCATAGTTCAAAAAGGGATATCACGACTTTCTTCATGCCTGGGTTGAATTCATCTTTGAAAAATATGCATTTCTATTTATCCGATGAGTCATTATTAATGATGATTTTTATGGCGCTTTTGAAGCGGACACAAAATATCAAATGACTGAAGTTTTCATAAGGCCTTCTCAAATAGTGTTGGCTGCATGGTGTGGTGGCAAAAGAAAGGTAAGATTAATTTTAGGACATGGCTGATATTGATCTTCATATTGTGACTTTTGCAGTTCCTTATCCTCCGAATTATGGAGGAGCCATAGAAGTATGGAACAGGCTCAGGGCCCTAAGTAATGCAGGAGTTAGGATCGGATTGCATTGTTTTGTCTATGGTCAATATTTGGCCCAGGATATTCTCAAAGACACAGCGAAAGAGGTCCATTATTATCCACGATCTGTCTGGCCCGTCTTTTTTGACAAAGGGCAACCTTTTGTGATCTCTTCGAGAAAAAATAATTTACTGCTGAGAAGGTTGCAGGAGGACAATATTCCTGTTTTATTTGAAGGCCTGCAGACTACTGGCTGGATCGAGGACTTGACTAATCGGAAGAAATTTCTTCGGGCTCATAATGTAGAACATCGATATTATCATCAATTGGCTCAGAATAGCGGAGGTTTTCGATCCTTAATATTCAACAGGGAATCGCAGTGCCTGAAAGAATATGAAGCAAACCATGCGAAAGACTTTGATGTGGTCTTTACCATTTCAACTAATGATCAACAATGGTTTAGTGCCAAGGGAGCAAATTCCGAACTCCTGCCTCCATTTCATGGCTTTACACAAGTGGACATTGTATCCGGGAAAGGAAATTATATACTTTACCAGGGAGATCTTTCGATTGAAATCAATCAAAGAGCGCTTTTGGAAGTGATCCGGATGATTCCCGAAGGGTTTTCTCTTCCGTTAGTGGTGGCAGGACGATCTGGCGACCAGGCTTTTGAATCAAAAATTGAAAGTTTTGCAAACATTAGGCGAGAAGCAAATGTTTCTCAGGACAAAATGACCGAACTCATCCGTCATGCCCAAATCATCCTCGTCCATAGCTTGCACGCTGAAGGGATGAAAATGAAGTTGTTTCCTGCTTTATTTCAAGGCCGGTTTATAGCTGCCAACAGGCTTTCAGCCTCCAATTCTGTTCTGGATGATGCCATTCATTTCTATGAGGCCTCGACATTTGTTTCGATTTTACAACAATTAAGTGCAGCCTCTTTTGATGAAAAAGAACTGAATACCCGAAAAACGATTTTAGCACAAATGCCGGATGATGCTACCAATGCCCGGCAAATCATAAGATATTTGTGATCCAATGCAAAACACTCGCGACACTGTAGATTTAACTTCCTTGCTTTCTACCGATACACTAAGTCCAGAATTGAATTCGATTAGGGATAAAGTATTATCAGGCACTCGTATCAATGAGGAAGAAGCCTTGCTTCTGTTTGAAAAAGCTCCACTACCTTTTTTAAGCTTGCTGGCCGATAGTGTGCGCACCAGGTTGCATGGCAACAAAACTTACTTCAATCGCAACTTTCATATCGAGCCAACGAATGTTTGCATTTACACTTGCAAATTCTGCTCGTATTCCCGCTTAATCAAAAACCGTTCGGAGGGTTGGGAATATACCATGGACGATATGCTCAACATTGTTAAAAAATATGATGGGCAACCTGTTACAGAAGTTCACATTGTAGGTGGCGTATTGCCACAGTATGATCTTGATTTCTATTGTGAGTTATTTAGGAAAATAAAAGAGCATCGTCCTGATCTGCATATCAAAGCGCTTACACCTGTTGAATATCATTATATTTTCAAGAAAGCAAAGGTGAGTTATGAAGAAGGTTTGCAACGCATCAGTGACGCTGGAGCGGATAGCATTCCGGGTGGTGGAGCAGAAATCTTTCATCCTGAAATCCGCGAACAAATCGCCGCTGATAAATGCAATGCTGATCAATGGTTAGCGATACATGAGATATGGCATCGAATGGGCAAGAAATCCAATGCGACTATTCTCTATGGTCATATTGAAAAATACTGGCATCGGATTGATCATATGCGCAGACTACGTGAATTGCAGGACAAGACAGGAGGATTTCAAACTTTCATTCCTCTCAAATTCAGGAACAAGGATAATGAGATGTCTTATCTCGAAGAATCTACAACGGTGGAAGATCTGAAGATGTATGCTGTGAGCCGGATATACCTTGATAATTTCCCTCATCTCAAAGCTTATTGGCCGATGTTAGGCAGGCAGATGGCACAAGTGTCCTTGAATTTTGGAGTGGATGACCTGGATGGTACCATTGATGATACGACCAAGATCTACAGTATGGCCGGATCTGAAGAGCAATCACCGGCGATCACTATTTATGAATTAGTGGCCCTGATTAAAAATGCAGGACGTATACCGATAGAACGTGATACCCTGTATCATGAATTGAAAGACTGGAGTGACCACAATTTTGAAGAAGATGCGGCCTACACCGGATATGTTGCTTTGCCGATCGTAAATCAGAATTAATCAGAATTAATCAGAATTGATCAGAATTGATCAGAATTTACAGAATTTACAGAATTTACAGAATTGGCAGAATTAGAATTTTAGAATTAGTAGAATCAGAATGAAGTATAGACTTGCGCTAGTTGAATATCTCAACACCCTTCCATTTTATGAAGGCATGCGATTGACCGGAGTGGACCAGGAATTGGAAGTACATCGTGTTGTTCCATCTCAGTGTGCCCGAATGTTTAAGGAGGAAAAAGTGGATATTTCATTATGTCCCGTCGGAGCTTTGGATGAAATGCCGGAACACAAGATTGTTGGGGATTATTGTATTGGTGCAGACGGACCTGTCGGCACGGTGATGTTGTTGAGTACAGTTCCGTTGCATCACATCAAAACAGTTAAGCTGGATCCCAATTCCCGTACCTCGAATCTTCTTGTACAAATACTTGCACAACGTTATTGGCAAACGGAGTGGACCTACTATGACAAAGAAAACGGAATCGTACCCGATGCCTGTGTGATGATTGGCGATAATGTTTTTAAAGAAAAAGCAAATTATCCATATCAATACGATTTGGCTGGAGCATGGAAAGAATTGACCGGTTTGCCAATGGTATTTGCGGTTTGGATTGCCAAGCCGGAAGTTTCGAATGAGCCGATTTTAAAAATAAATGATTCTTTCAAGGCAGGAATGGAATATGTGAAAAGTAACGAGAATCATTTACAGCAGTGGCAGGTGGATTACCTTCAGCGTTCTATTTCCTATCCGCTGGATGACAACAAGAAACGTGCACTGGCTATGTTCAGATCCTGGATAGGGCATCTTCAACTTTCCTTTGCCCCTTGATTTTAATTCCAGGATTCTAAAAAATTCTAATTCTGCATATTCTGTAAATTCTGTAAATTCTGTAAATTCTGATCAAATTCTGATGATTATTGAATCCTTTCCATATGGTCTGCATCCTCAGGATATCGCGTTCATAAAAGAACAACTCGGGAAAGGTAAAGTGGGCATCGTTCCTACGGATTCCGTTTATGCTTTTTGTTGCCAGTCGGATCAGAAATCAGGATATGAATCGATCTGTCAACTCAAGCATCTCGATCCGAAAGAGGCACTGATGAGTGTTATTTGCAAAGATCTAAGCCAGGCTTCGCTTTATTTCTCGCAATGGGACACTCCAACTTACAGACTCTTACATCGCAATCTTCCGGGACCATTCACTTTTATTTTGAATGCAGGACATCATGCGCCTTCCTTTTTAAAACATAAGAGAAAAACATTGGGCCTTCGCATTCCTCAACATCGTGTGATAAAATCTGTCATGGATCATATTGATCTTCCATTGATGGTCAGTTCCGTGATGCAGGATGATGACATCGAACCTTACTTCACTGATGTCGATGAGCTGATTAAAAAATTCGAAAAGCAAGTGGCTTTTATTGTACTCGATCCGGAGATGACACAGGAAGTGTCAACTGTTGTGGATATGTCGGGGGAAGAGATGAGGGTGATACGGCAGAGCCGGCATTTCCTGGAAGGGTAAAAAGGCGGAAGAGGCGGAAAAGGCAGAAGGGGCAGAAGAGGCGGAAAAGAAAAAATAAAGAAGCACTTCCACGCAAATCAGAAATTTGCTGACGCTCCGACGCAGGCATAGCCTACGCCGATCAGAGGTCTTACCTCAAAAAATCCAACTCCCCATTCTCATCATATCGCGCAATCGCAGATGGCCGTCCAGTCAAATCTTTTTCTGTGAATGCAGGTAGAGCAAAATCAACTGCACTGATGATGTCTGAGCTGATGTTTCCAAACTTTAAAGGAGACGGATCACCAGAATGATTGGCTGAAGTGGAGACTAAAGGCTTGCCGTAAGCAGCAAGCAATTCATGACAGAAGCCGGAAGTGACGATTCGAACAGCGATAGTACCATCAGGTCCTGATAAATGACTATAAGCTTCTTTTGCTTTTGGATAAATAATCGTCAGCGGTCGTTCATGATAATGCAGCAAAGTATCCACCCTGGGATGAACAGTTTTAGCTACCTCATAGAGTTGATCAAGATCGGAGACCAGCACAATTAGCGGCTTGGAATAGTCCCGGCCTTTAATCGAATAAACTCTTTTTATTGCTTCTTCTTCAGCCGCATCGCAACCGATTCCCCAGATAGTATCGGCTGGGTAAAGGATTACTCCGCCCTTTTGAAGGTTAAATATGGCCTGTTCGATGACCTTTTGGATGGTTTCCCGGTTCACTGTGATGACAATAGGATAATTTAGCCTCTTGATAAGGGGTACGTCCTCAGGTATTTAAGATAAAGACGTACAAAAAACTCCCTATTAACGTTACAATGTAGACGCGAATTACGAATCGGCCGTATCTTTTCAAAAGTTATGATTTCATTCCACCCTTCAGTTTTCTATAAAGTTCTCTTCTCAGCCATACTGGGATTGACCAGCCTGGTTCAGGTGTATGGCAAACACATCGTCGGCGGTGAAATCTATTATGAGTGCCTGGGCCCGGGCAGCATGACCGATACCCGGAATTATAAACTCACTATGAAGATCTACCGGGACTGTGCATCCGATGGAGCCAACTTTGATAATCCTGCCCGGATCGGTATTTATTCCTACATCAATGGCGTCTATGCATTTGTTAAAGGACTCAATGTCAACCATATTGAGGTGACCAATATTAAAGGAGTGGACAATCCATGTCTTGTGCTCCCACCGAACGTATGCGTGGAAGAAACATCGTACATCATCAATTTAAATAACACGGCCATCATTGATGGCTCCTATATCGTCAGCTGGCAACGTTGCTGTCGCAATAATTCCATCACCAATATCGTAGCTCCAAATAATACAGGAGCAACTTATACGATTGAGATCACTAAGGATGCACAAAACACCTGCAACGACGGACCACATTTCAATGTATTTCCGCCAATAGGTATTTGTGTCAATGAATATCTCACCATTGATCATTCTGCGACTGATGCAGAAGGTGATCAACTCGTTTATGAATTTTGTGCACCCCTTCAAGGCGGAGGGCCTTTGGGAGTTGATAATCCAAATCAAACCATGGATTGCAATGGTATCACTCCGGATCCCAAGTTTTGTTTGCCACCTTATGATGACGTGGTTTTCAATGCACCCAATTATTCACCATCCAGTCCATTAGGTCTTAACTCATTGATTTCGATCAACCCGGTTACCGGCATCATCACCGGAACACCAACATTGACGGGACAATTCGTGGTTGGCGTTTGTGTCAAAGAATACCGCAATGGAGTTCTACTCAGCATCCTTCGCAGGGATTTTCAATTCAATGTGGTCAATTGTCAAACGACCGTCAGTGCCAAGATCCAGTCTGATGCAGTAGTTGGTGGAAAAGAATATGTCCTGAATTCATGTGGTAACAATACTATCACATTTAAGAACGAAAGTCAGAAAGAACAATTCATCAAGAGCTATCACTGGATCTTTGATATCAACGGCACACCTTCAGAACAACATTCCAGGGATGCTACTTTTACTTTTCCGGGCATAGGTAATTACAAAGGAACTATGATCGTGAATGAAGGAGAACAATGCGGTGATACAGCTTACATTAATGTCAACATTTATCCTACGATCACCACTGATTTCGAATTTGATTATGACACCTGTATTGGCGGCCCAGTCAATTTTAAAGATAAATCAGTTACAGAGGCACAGAATCTGACCAATTGGGATTGGGATTTTGGAGATGCACAACAAAGCACTGTGCGTAATCCTAATCATTTATATCAGCAACCTGGAAATCATCCGGTTCGATTGATTTCAACGGATAATAATTCATGCAAGGATACCATGATCAGGAATGTCAATTATTTCCCGGTACCGCCGCTGATCCTGATCAAGCCTTCAAAATTTACCGCTTGCGTCCCTGAAGCCATTAAGTTTACCAATTTGTCGGTGCCGATTGATGATACCTATGATATCAAATGGGACTTTGGTGATGGTGGTACCGGCGATGAGATCAGTCCCACTCACAATTATGAAAAGGAAGGTGTTTTTTCGGTGAAAGTCGAAATCACCTCCCCGATAGGTTGTTACACGGAAGAAACTTTTCCAAGCCTGATTAATATTGAACCTTCCCCAGTGGCCGATTTTACCTATTCACCGGATGTCATCAATAGTATTAACGCCACAGCCGTTTTTACAGATTTGTCAACTGGGGGATCAGGATGGTATTGGGACTTTGGAGGAAGGGCAAGTTCATTCATCCGGAACCCGACTTATACTTTCCTGGATTCAGGCCGGTATGATGTCAAAGAAGTCGTTTTCCATCCCAATGGTTGTACAGATACATTGATCAAAACCATTGATGTAGAGCCGGTTGTCCAGTTCTTTCTACCAAATGCCTTTACCCCAAATTATGACGGTAAAAATGAGATCTACAAACCTGAAGGTCTTGCATTGGGCGTAAGCAAATACAACCTCAGTATATATAGCCGGTGGGGTGATAAGATCTTTGAAACCCAGGATCCGGAGGATGGCTGGAATGGCAGGAGGAACAATTCCGGGCAGGAAATGCCGGTTGGAGTCTACCTATGTGTCCTGCAGTATACCGATGCCCGTAGCAGGGCTAAAGAGCTCAAGGAGTTTGTCACCCTGGTCCGATAGGGAAAATTTAAACTCCACTATAGCCATAATTTAAAATTTGATACCTTTGTCGCTCTTTTTGAACGACCTATAAACATTTTTCGGGCCATGGACCTTATCAAATTAGTTCACCAGCAGCTTAATCCTCAACCAACCTATCCAGCTTTCAAGGCAGGGGACAGCATCATCGTTTCTTATAAAATCGTGGAAGGTGCCAAAGAGCGTATCCAGGATTTCAGGGGAGATGTACTTCAAATCAAAGGTTCAGGCGCAGGTAAAACCTTTACTGTCCGTAAGATTTCCAATGGCGTTGGGGTTGAGCGTATTTTTCCTTTCAGCTCCCCGAGCATCACGGAAATCAAAGTGCTGAAAAAAGGAAAGGTGCGTCGTGCCAGGTTGTTCTATCTCCGCGATCTCGTCGGCAAGAAAGCCAAGATCAGGGAGAAGAAAGCTTTCACCTAGTCGATTCCTTTCAAAAGGGCCTGATTCCGGATCTGGACTGAAGGCGTTTTCTGATCATCTTATCCACCATACTGACAGGCAGAAGCCTGATCAACTGGAATTTCCATTTCTGGGGTCTAACCAGGTAACGGGCTTTGACCTTTTTCGACCCAATGGCTTTTAGCATGACCTGATCCAGTGCCTCTGGTTCAAGTCCGCTTTCAATATTATTATCAATGATCTTCTCTTTAAAGTCCAGTATGCCATCATACTCGGGTCCAAAATAAGTTGGCCTTGCTTTCGCTTTTGTCCAGATTGGTGTCTTGATATTACCGGGTTCAATGAGCACAACCTGGATATCGTACATGTAAAGTTCTCTTCGAAGTGAATCACTCATGGCTTCCAGTGCAAATTTAGAAGCTGCATATGGTCCAATAAATGGACTGGCGAATAGGCCCGAAACACTGCTGATATTGATGATGCGACGAGGATGTGAGGATGAAGGATTCGACTTTTTCAATAATGGGAAAAAATGTTGAGTGATACTGATCACACCTAACAAATTCACTTCGAATTGCGCCCTCCATTCTTCAATCGGAATATACAATACAGCTCCTGTGACAACGATCCCAGCATTGTTGATGATAGCGACCAGTGAATTATCGCCAATGATTCGTTTGGCTTCGTGGCTTGCATTCACGACTTGTTCCGTTATCGTTACATCGACAAAAACAGGGTATAGCTTTTGACCGTGTTTAGCTTTTAAGCTTTCTGCATCTCCAGCAGTCCTAACACCAGCTATTACAGAATATCCATTGCGAATCAAAAGGGCGACCGTTTGTTCGCCGATTCCGGTGGATGCGCCAGTGATGAAAACGAAATTTTCCAATGATCAAAGTTGAAGAAAAGAAGGTGAATCCGTGTAACTTCTTTCCCAAATATCTGTTATAGGAAACACGCAACTCAGAATCCTATGTCGTCACGGATTATCATCCTCTTTATCATCATCTTTTTCATCGATGTATTTGCTTTCCAGGCTATCCGCCAACTGGTCGGTGTATCGAGCAGGCCGGTCAGGATGATCACCTACATTGTGTATTGGGCCATTCCTGTCATCACCATAGCTTATATTTTAAGTACGTTCGCCGGTCACACAGACAACTTTCCAAAAGGACTGGCGTCCATTATCAGGGCCATGCTTTTTATCCTCTATTTCACAAAACTGTTGATGGCCGTTATTATCATGATAGATGATGTTCGGCGATTGATATTCAGTGGACTCAACCTTGGATTTTCTCAAATACATCTTTCTACAGAACGATCTAAATGGATGTCTTATGTAGCTGTGATGCTGGGTGCTATTCCATTCCTAAGTCTTACTTATGGTATGGCTCGTAATTCATATCGCTACAGATTAATTGCCACGAAAGTTCCTGTAAAAAATCTTCACCCTGATCTGCAGGGTTTGCGAATCGTGCAGATCTCCGATATACACTCCGGTAGTTTTATTTTCACTGAGCCAGTTGAACGTAGTGTGCAGATGGTGCTTGATCAGAAACCTGACATAGTATTTTTTACGGGTGATCTCGTCAATGCATTGGCGAAAGAAATGGAACCTTTTTTAGAAATGTTCAGCAAAGTCAAAGCACCATTGGGAGTGTATTCGATATTAGGCAATCATGATTATGGCGATTATCATCATTGGGACAACCCGGAGGATAAGCATAAAAATTTTGAGGACCTGAAAAACATGCACGCCAGGTTAGGCTGGAAATTATTATTGAATGAACATGTTTCTATTCCTGTAAAAGACACTTCTTTCAATGTCATCGGCGTGGAGAATTATAGTGCCAGTAACCGATTCCCTAAATATGGAGACTTGCATTTGGCTACGCAGGACATGCCGAAGGACGTATTGAATGTTTTGTTGTCTCATGATCCTTCGCATTGGCATGCCCAGGTCACTAATGAACATCCGGATATTCATTTGACGTTGTCCGGTCACACCCATGGTTTCCAGTTTGGCGTAGAGATTCCGGGTTTCTTTAAATGGAGTCCTGTTCAATATATGTATCCGCAATGGGCTGGTTTATATGAACAATCCGGGCAATACTTGTATGTAAATCGTGGTTTGGGCTATCTCGGTTATCCGGGGCGTGTAGGAATTTTACCGGAAATCACGCTAATAACGCTGGAGACGAGTTAATTTTAGGTAAAGGCTCGATATCTTTCCGGGACCAGTCCGAAAGGTTTTGCTGATATCGGACAAATCATCTAAATGCAATTGAGTTTGATCCGGCAAAAACACATCTTTCTCTCCCTATTCGTTTTAGTGATGGTGGCGTCCTGCAAACAAAAGGACACCGTCACCGAAGAGACTCTATTTGGCAAATGGGACATCACCAAGGCAGAGCGTAATGGAAAAGAAACTCCTTACCTGCGCGGCGGTTATTTTGTGTTCGGGAAGGATGGTCAGATCGCTTTCAACATTAAAGGGAGCGAGGAGGTAAACACTTTTACACTGAATAACCGGGTGATCCGAACTAAAGATGCCAAAGAGTTTGTTCTTCAAAGTGTAAAACCAGATAGTATGACCGTACACTTTATGGCCAGTCCACAAAGTGAATTTGTATTTTATATGGTCAGACATCATGATACCACTGAATAAAATATTTTTCCTGCTCCTCTTGCTGTTGCCTTCGCTGGGACACGCACTTCCGGATATCTCCATGGAAGTTTGCCGATACCAGGCTGCCGGTTCTCCGTACATCGAAGTTTCGGTCTATGTAGCAGGCACTTCACTGAAATGCAAGGGAGCTCAATCTCAGACCTATGGCATCAGCTATATATTGATGGTAAAGGATGCAGACAGCAGTATTGTTACAGGCAATCGCTATCGGTTAACAGCTATGGGATGTCCAGCAAAAGATATTATCGATGTCAAACGATTCAATTTACCACCCGGTAATTTTATAGTTGAACTGGAGGCGTATGACATTAGCGATACATTGGGAGTAATCGGAGCAAGTCAGCAAATCACCATTGCTGCAGATCAGTCTACCTTTTATATCTCTGACTTGGACCTGGCTTCTACGGTAAAAGCCGAACAACCAAATTCTCCGATGCTGAATAAAAGCGGAATGTATCTCGAGCCGCTCCCATTTCGATTGTATTATCCTGCATTGCAGACTTTGTATGTGTACAGTGAAGCTTATCATGCCGATCAATTGGCCGGGCAACCGTATGTTCAGTATATCATCAAGCCAGCGATAGGAAGTACACCGGCGCCGATATTATCGTTTAAGAAATTAAAAAAAGAGCCGGTCAATGCCAACCTGTTTCAACTCGATATCACTGGTTTGATTTCCGGACATTATATTCTCGAAGCCAGTATTTATGATGGTGACAAACAATTGAAGGCCACTACATCCACTACTTTTTCACGAATTAATCCGATTGGAGATTCTATTTTCCTGGAAACAGCATCAATTGATCTGGACAATGGATTTGTCAATAAAATACCGGCTGATTCACTGGATTATTGCATGCGCGCCATGGCGCCGATTGTCAATTCCTATGATGTTGATATCATGAATATGTTGTTAGATAAGGGAACGGAAAAAGCCAAGCGATTCTTTATCAATCATTATTGGATTGAGCGAGCTGATAAACATGCGGATGTAGCTTTTGCGAGTTATATGAAAGTAGCGAAGGTGGTGGATTATGAGTATAACTCCGGTTTTGGATACGGATTTGAAACGGATAGGGGACACATTTATTTAAAATATGGAAAGCCGGATGAAATTATTAGTGAAGAAAGTGAGCCCAGTGCACCGCCATATGAGATTTGGTTCTACACCACTTTTCCTGCTACTCACCAGCAAAATGTTCGTTTTCTTTTCTATAACCCGAGTTTAGCCAGGAATGCTTACACGATTTTGCATTCCACGGCAAGAGGAGAAGTCTATAATCCACTTTGGGAGAAAGAACTCTATCGCGATGCTACACTGGAGACACCGGGAGTGAATGATAAAGAAATGCCACCGAATGTGTATCGGAAGGCCCGTGAATATTTTGAAAACTAGTACGGCTAGAACCAGCCTGTCTTTTTTCTTGTTGCCCTACGTACAGTAGCTCTCACACCTAAGACACCTAACAATCCTCGAGTCAATTCACGGGCAACAGTTCGCCCGATTTGACGAGTAGTCGTACTAGTGAAAACTTTTTCCAAAGTTGATTTTTCATTAGTGGCTTTCGTGCGTTGTTCTTTGATTACGTCCCGATGACTGTCGAGTTTTGCATCTTCAATTTTTGCCGTCAGGATTTCATATGCACTTTCCCTATCGATGACGTCGCTGTACTTCGCAGTGAGGTGGGAGTGACTGATGAGATCATTGATTTCCTGTGGGGTGAGGACATCCATTCTCGATTGTGGAGCGCGCATATAGCAATGCACAAGTGGAGTAGGGATGCCACTTTCATTCAAAGCTGTCACTAATGCTTCACCGATTCCTAATTCCGTCAACAATTGATCCGTTTTATAAAAAGTAGTTTCCGGAAAATTTTCAGCAGCACGGATAATGTCTTTCCTGTCCTTTGCTGTAAAAGCACGAAGGGCATGCTGAATTTTCAAACCTAATTGACTCAACACGGCATCAGGAATATCCGTTGGGTTTTGAGTGATGAAAAATATGCCAACACCTTTCGAGCGAATTAATTTGATGATCACTTCTATCTGATCCATCAATGCATTGGAAGCCTGGTCAAATAAGAGATGTGCTTCATCGATGAAGAGAACGAGCTTTGGTTTTTTGATATCACCTTCTTCAGGAAAGGTGGAATAAATTTCAGCCAGCATTTGCAGCATGAAAGAGGAAAATAATTTTGGCCGGTCCTGGATATCGGTGAGTCTAAGGATGTGGATGATACCGGATCCATCCTGGTTGACTTTCAATAAGTCCTGAACGTCAAAAGAAGGTTCTCCAAAAAATCCTGCAGCGCCTTGTTGTTCCAGTTCAACTAATTTTCTGATGATGGTGCCGGTGGAGGTAGACACGATGTTCCCGTACTCTGATTCAAAAGCTTGTTTGCCATCTGTGCTGATGTATTGCAACACTTTCTTTAAATCCTCAAGGTCGAGCAGAGGAAGTTCGTGATCATCGCAAAATTTATACACGACTGAGATGACGCCTTGCTGGGTTTCATTCAGATCGAGCATTTTGGAAAACAAAACGGGACCAAATTCAGAAACAGTTGCACGTAGTCGTGCTCCGGGTTCATTCGATAAGGATAAAAATTCGACAGGGCTCGATCCGGGAATAAAGGGCAAACCAATTTTCTCGTATCGTTCATCCACTTTTGGACCGCCGGCACTTTTAGCAGCGATGCCACTGAGGTCGCCTTTGATGTCCATGACGAGACTCGGTATACCATTGGCGCTTAATTGTTCAGCAAGAACCTGGAGTGACTTAGTCTTTCCGGTTCCTGTTGCACCGGCCACCAAGCCGTGTCGATTGAGAGTAGAGAGTGGGATGCGGATAAAACACTCTTTTATCGGTTCTGTCTCCAGGACAGCTGCGCCAAGGATAATTGAATCACCCTGGAAGGAGTATCCTTTGGTGATGGTATCGGTGAAAGCTTTGGCATCCATGTGTTTTCAGTTTGCTTCAAAGGGTAAAATAGGGGAAAGTCCTGTACCAATTCTTCCTACAATATAAAGATGTCTGATGGGAAGTGAGGAATGGGGATATTACGTTGGTGAGATAATTAAAAATCAGATTGAAAAATGTTGGTCCCTGAGCTTGTCGAAGGGTAGAGCACAATTCAAATCAATTTTTCCCTCATTTATTTCCACATCTTTAAAGATGTGGAAATAAATGAGGGAAAAATTGGAGCTATCTTTTTTCTACCCTTCGACAAGCTCAGGGACCAAAGGATTTCTATAATGAGATTTACCTGGTAGAGTATGTCGATTGCTTTAATAGCTCATCAACTTTAGCCATAGTAAAATAAGGTTGGCTTTTGTTCATAGGAATACTCGATCTACTATCATGTACCCTGACAGGATGGCTGCGGTAATACTGACGACTTTATTCCAATTCGTTTGATTGATACTCATTCCTTTTATGATGATAAAATTGATCAACATGATAACTGCAACAATACAAATCTGCCCAATCTCCACTCCCACATTAAACGCAAAGAGAGGCAAAAGAATATCTGCTTCCTGTCCAAGTAGTGATTTGAAAAAATTAGAAAATCCCATGCCATGTATTAGGCCAAAGAAAAGAGGTAAAAAATAGGTGGGGTCCCAAACCTTTTCATTTTTCGGTTTGAAAACAAGATTCTTGATAGCGGTCAATAAAATCGTGACTGGAATCAAAACTTCAATGAGCTGAGGTTTGAAGTGAATGATGTTTAAAGAGGAGAGCGCCAGTGTAATACTGTGTCCAATAGTAAAAGCAGTGATCAATACTAAAACCCGTTTCCATTCTGCATACGAATACATTGCACACAGAGCAACCAGGAAGAGCATATGATCATACCCCTTGAGATCGGAGATATGATCGAAACCGAGTTTTAGATAGACTGAAAACATAAAGGGCCAGGAAAGGATAATGATTAGCTTTCACCAAACATATGAAGACTGAGGTTGCTATCTTAGCGGCCTATTTAGATTTTATACAAATAATGCCAAATAGCGGACGTCAGGCCATTCTTCTCCACCCCAATGAATCCAGCCGCATCCTCCGGTTCGAAGACATGATCATCGCCGGAAAACTAATGTCTATGGGTATTCTGCCTAATGCACAGATTCAACTGGTGAGGCGTAATGCCCTGGGCCACACCCTTATATTCCGAATCAATAACCGGTTTAAAATTGCCCTGCGCAGGGATGAAGCCCAAACCATCATCGTAGAAGGCGCATGATCTCTCTCCCTCTTGTTTCTAAAAAGTTTGTCATTCTGGCCGGAAATCCCAATTCCGGCAAATCCACCCTTTTCAACCTGTTAACAGGCTTGAATCAACGAGTAGGTAACTATCCCGGTGTCACGGTAGACCGCAAGACCGGCACAATGCAGTTGACGCCAAACCTGGAAGCTACTTTATTGGATCTGCCGGGGGCTTACAGCATGTATCCAACTTCGAAAGATGAACGGATCGTCATCAGTCAATTTCTTTCTGAAGCGCAGCAACCTGATCTCATCATCTATGTCGCCGATGTAAGTCAATTGGAAAAACAGATTTTACTGTTGACCCAACTTCGCGATTTAGGTTATCCGCTGATACTGGCGCTCAACATGATTGATCTTGCCGGTGTGACGGTGAAGACACAGATATTGGCTGATCATTTTCAAATACCGATCGTACCCTTGTCCGGAAAAACAGGTCTTGGCATCACCGCTTTGAAGATGCAAATGACCGGTATGTTGTATTCACCGGATAAACCATCAGAGCCTTATTACAAAATCCCGGAAAAAGAAATGCGATTGGTCAATGCATTTTCCGATGAGTTATTATTTCCTACACCGTATGGAAAATTATTAACCATTCAACATGCATCGTGGTTAACAAACTTGACGCCTGAATTAAAAGAAGAAATCAAGAATAAATCGGTAAGTGAAGGATTCAATCCTGTTCAGGCACAAATCAGCGAGACGCTTTCCAGGTATGACAAATTTACGCCAGTCATACGAAGCGCATTGCATCTTGAAGAGGGTGGCTCAGGAATAAAAATTACTGACAAGATTGATAGATGGGTAATGCATCCGATTTTAGGTTCCATTATTTTCTTCTTCATTATGCTGCTCATCTTCCAGGCCATTTTTGCATGGGCGACGGGACCGATGGATTTTATTGAAGCTTTTATGTCGGATGTATCGACTGGAGCCAGAACTATTTTACCTGCAGGGTGGATCACTGATTTGATTAGTGATGGATTGTTAGCCGGTCTCACAGGTATTCTGGTTTTCATTCCACAGATTGCCATACTTTTTCTTTTCATCGGTATCCTGGAAGAGATCGGCTATATGGCCAGGGCTGTGAGTATGTTCGATGTGATGATGCGAAAGTTCGGACTCAATGGACGAAGCATTGTTGCATTGGTTTCCGGAGGTGCATGTGCGATACCGGCCATCATGAGTACGCGAAGTATCAGCAATTGGAAAGAGCGCCTGATTACCATTATGGTGACACCATTCATCAGTTGTTCTGCTCGCATTCCAGTGTATGCGATCCTGATTGGATTCGCAGTGCCGAAAAGTTATTGGATGGGTTTGGAAGTGCAGGGACTTGCGCTGATGGGTTTGTATGGATTAGGGATCATGATGGCTTTCATTGCAGCGTATGTTTTGAAGAAAATAATTAAATCGGAGGACCGAAGTTTCCTGATGATGGAATTGCCAGTGTATCGGAGGCCTGTGACAAAAAATTTAGTCTTCCTCGTATTTGAAAAAACAAAAGCATTTGTTTTAGGTGCAGGGAAAATCATTCTTATTATTTCTTTAATACTTTGGTTTCTCGCCAGCTTTGGCCCTGCAGAAAATAAAACAGCCTCTACCGATACCGGCATTCATAAGTTGATTCATGAAAAGCCGGAATTGGATAAATCGTTTGCCGGTATTTTAGGAAAGACCATTGAACCAGTCATTGCACCATTAGGTTTTGATTGGAAAATTGGAATCGCACTCATATGTTCTTTTGCTGCGCGAGAAGTTTTTGTTGGTACTATGGCCACGATTTACAGCATTGAGGATGATTCAGATGTTGCCTCGATTCGAACGCACATGGCCAGAGACCGAAATCCGGAAACAGGCGCACTTATTTATAATCCAGCAACCACTTGGTCATTGCTTATTTTCTATGTCTTTGCTATGCAATGCATGAGTACTATGGCCATCGTCAAGCGGGAAACCCGGTCCTGGAAATGGCCGATCATCCAGTTTATCATGATGACAGGGATAGCGTATATCGGAAGTTTCCTGGTGTATCAGATATTGAGTTAAGGCCCTGTTCATTTGTCTGAAGCAGAATTTACAGAATTTAGGAATTGACAGAATTTTTGTTCAATTCTGAAAATTTACCAATTCTGTAAATTCTGATTCAGACAGTGAGGATTCCTACAAAATCAGACAATCCACTTACCTTAACGGCGTGAATACGACTCCTGAAATGATACTCATCACCGGTGCCAATGGCCAGATTGGGACGGTGCTGGCAGAAGCACTCCGCAAAGTGCATGGTGAGGACCGCGTCCTGGCTACCGACATCAAAAAACCGGATCATCCGAGTGGGCTATTTGAAATGATGGACATCGTGAATGTCCAGCGGATGAATGAAATCGTCGAGGATTATAAAGTCACGACCATCTATCACCTGGCCGCTATTCTTTCCGCCAGTGGTGAATGGAATCCGATGAAGACCTGGAACGTCAACATGAATGGTTTACTTTCTATTCTGGAGATCGGAAGGGAAAAAGAACTGCAAAAAATATTTTTCCCCAGCACCATCGCTGTCTTTGGAACAACAACCCCTCGAATCAATACACCTCAACATACCGTGATGGAGCCTTCCACTGTGTATGGAATTTCAAAAACTGCAGGTGAACTTTGGTCCCATTATTACAATCAACGATTTGGTCTCGATGTGAGATCCGTTCGCTATCCCGGAATCATCAGTTATCAATCGATGCCGGGTGGAGGTACCACTGATTATGCAGTTGACATCTTTCATCAAGCTATTCAACACGGAAAGTATACTTGCTTTCTTGAAGCACCCACGAGATTGCCGATGATGTACATGGATGATGCGATTCGAGCCACGCTTGAATTGATGCATGCACCGAAAGAGCAAATCAAAGTGCGCACTTCGTATAACCTGGCTGCAATGAGTTTCACACCGGCAGAATTAGCAGAGGCGATTAAAAAGCATATTCCTGAATTCACCATTTCCTACGAGCCTGATTCGAGGCAAGCAATTGCTGCTTCCTGGACAGAAAGTATTGATGATCATGAAGCGAGAGCGGACTGGGGATGGAAGCCAAAATATGATTTGGAAAGTATGACCCTTGAAATGTTAACCCAACTGAAGAAAAAATATCAACATGTCTGAACGAATTGACCAGGAGATTGCATCTGAATTGTCAGCCATCCGAGATGCCGGATTATTTAAGAAAGAAAGAATCATCACTTCGCCGCAATCTGCGCAAATTCATACGAAGGAAGGTGGTGATGTCTTAAATTTTTGTGCCAATAATTATCTCGGGCTTTCTTCGCATCCGAAAGTGATTGAGGCTGCTATTGATGCTATCAAGACACATGGCTTTGGTATGTCGAGTGTTCGTTTCATTTGCGGCACGCAGGATATTCATAAAGAACTCGAGGCTAAGATTGCAGCGTGGGTAGGTGCAGAAGATGCAATTCTCTATGCTGCTGCATTTGATGCCAATGGTGGTTTGTTTGAACCTCTTTTAGGTGAAGAGGATACCATTATTTCCGATTCGCTCAATCATGCTTCTATCATCGATGGTATTCGTTTATGCAAAGCCAAACGTTTGCGGTATGCGAATAATGACATGAATGAATTGGAAGATCGTTTGAAAGAAGCTAAAGGATCGCGACGAATCATGATTGCTTCTGACGGTGTTTTTTCCATGGATGGAATTATTGCCCAAGTAGATAAGATTACTGAGTTAGCCGCGAAGTATGATGCCATGGTGATGGTCGATGATTGTCATGCCACTGGATTTGTGGGCAAGACAGGGCGGGGTAGTGCAGAACATTCAGGTGTTTTTGGAAAAGTAGATATCACGACCGGTACATTTGGAAAAGCATTAGGTGGTGCATCCGGAGGATTTACTGCCGGATCAAAAGAAGTGATTGATTTGTTGCGTCAGCGTTCACGTCCTTATCTATTTTCCAATACACTTGCACCTTCCATAGTTGGTGCATCGATTGCAGTGCTCGACATGTTAGGATCAACTACTGCATTGAGAGACAAATTGGAAAACAATACTTCCTATTTCAGAAAAGGCATGACTGATGCCGGTTTCAACATCAAGCCTGGCGTGCATCCAATTGTACCTGTGATGTTATTTGATGCTCCATTATCGCAAAAGATGGCGGATGATTTATTGAAAGAAGGAATCTATGTTATTGGATTTTACTATCCTGTTGTTCCGCAGGGACAAGCTCGCATACGTGTGCAGATTTCAGCCGGTCATGAGCGTGAGCATTTGGATAAATGTATTGAGGCGTTTACGAAGGTGGGGAAGAAGCATGGGGTTATCTGACCCTGAAAGACACTCGTTCTTCCCCCTAGCCCCCTGAAGGGGGAAAAAACCTTTGTTGTTGTTGGAGTTCTCTCCAACGACCAGTAGAATGCCTATGACGGATCTCCGACAAAAGATTAAATCGAATCGCAGTAGTATCAATTTTGGAGTATTTTCCAGTGAACACATATAAACTCCAAAAAATAATATGAAGAATTCTCTACTTCTCGTTCTTTTAATTTCTGCCCTTTTTGGCACGCTGAGTTCATGTGAGAAGAACGATCCAGACCAAAATCTTAAGGATCTATTGGTTGGAGAATGGGAATGGATAAAATATGACCCAGGGCTTGGTGGCGAAATCATTACACCTGACAGTTTAGGAATAACGAAGTCTCTCCTCATTGATGAGACAACTTATTCTGTATTCATCAACGACACTTTACAATCCAGTTCCCCTTACACCATTGGCCATGGTGCTAATTCTCATTTTTCATGGGATGAAATTAGGCTTTCATCGGGCGAAATTTATGTTTTTCAGGTAGGTGCTACTTCACTTAAATTAAGTCCGCTTTTCCCCTTTGATAGCGATTGTTATGAACGAAAATGACCTCCTCATCATTGTTACTTTTGGAGTTCTCTCTAACAATCATCGTAATCTATAAGACTATCACTCTTAGTTCTCTACTGGTTGTTGGAGATAGTTCGACTCTGCTCACTACAGGAAACTCCAACAACAACAATCATTTACTTTTAACTTCTTACTTCCTTATTCGTCCTTCCTTATTTATTTTCCTCAGCCTCAGCCTTCGCCTCAGCCTAATTTTTCACTATAAACTGATTAGTCTTCCCATATTGCTCCGCAAATAAAATCTCTTTTCCCCGTTTCATTTCTTCCAGCGTCTTTTCATCTGCGTGGCGAACAGTGATCAGTTCAATATTTTCAAATAGAGTAAGATCGTATTGTTCCTTTAATGAGGTCATGAGTTGATCAAGCTTTGAAACATCATGAGTCAGGACTACCATAAAACTGATGGCCGAATTGCGCATGCTGTTGACTTTGAGTCGGAGATCAGCGATGCGGGTGAAGATTTCTTTCAGATTTTCTTCTGCAACAAATGAAAAATCTTTCGTGGAAATGCGAAGCAATACCTGGTTAGGTTCAACTACGATAATCGGAGGATGATCCTTGATCATAGTGGCTCCGATTTTTGTTCCATTTTCTGATGGACGATCAAATGGTCTGACATAAAGAGGAATGCCTTTATTCTGCAAAGGCTTGATCGTTTTTGGATGAATCACCTTCGCTCCATAGTAGGTCATCTCGATGGCCTCCTGGTAAGAGAGGTCAGGTAATTTTTCAGCAGCAGCAAAACGCTTTGGATCACCGGTCATGATGCCAGGCACATCTTTCCAAATAGTAACAGCAGTTGCATCCAACGCATAAGCCAAAATCGCAGCTGTGTAATCAGATCCTTCGCGACCGAGTGATGTGCTTTCATTGTAAATCGTAGATCCGATAAAACCTTGCGTAATTACTAAGCCAACTGCATCCAACGATTTTTTCAATAAAGTATCAATAGCAGTTTGTGTCAGATCCCAAAGAATCCGTGCTTCACGAAATGCATTATCAGTTTTTATCAGTCCTCTCGCATCCATCCATTCATGTTCGATGCCTTGCGTATTCAGATAAGCACTGACAATTTTAGTGGAAACCAATTCACCAAAAACAATGATCTGATCATATTCATAATTGTAATTCGGATGCGGTTCTTCTTCTAAAATCCAATTGAGTTCAACCCACAGATCATGTAAATCAGTGAGACATGGCCCAGCCTGATCGCCAAGAATTTCATTGACCACATCATTATGATATTTTTTCAGATTGTCCAATAATTCAGGAAGAAGATCTGGATTATTGATATGCGCTTGAATGATAGCCTCCAGGTGATTGGTCGTCTTGCCCATAGCCGAAATCACGACGGCCAATGGACGTGGAGAATTTTGAAGGATCTTACCCACATTCCTTATTGCCTCAGCATCTTTCACCGATGCGCCACCAAACTTATACACCTCAACTGGTTTCATGTAAATTCTTTGTTTACGACAAATGTACAAGATGCAAACTGACCAGATACAGTGATGTTTAGAACATATGGTATTGCCTTATCTTCACGGTCTATGAATAAGCTGCGCTCCGTCTGCGTTTATTGTGGCTCTTCAAAGGGTCATCATCCTGCTTATGAAGAGGATGCTATTGCCTTGGCTCGTTTATTTGCTGAAAATAAGATCCGCCTGGTCAATGGAGGTGGAAGTATCGGGCTCATGGGCGTAATGGCCGATGCCATTCTCGAAGCCGGCGGTGAGTGCACTGGTGTCATTCCACAAGGGCTCCAGGAAAAAGAGATTGCGCATAACGGCATGACTGAGTTAATCGTTGTTCCTGATATGCATAGTCGCAAACTGAAAATGGTGAATATCAGTGATGCCTTTATTGCACTACCCGGTGGTTTTGGAACCATGGACGAAGTATTTGAAACACTGACGTGGGCACAATTGCATTTGCATCTTAAGCCCATTGTTTTGTATAATCCCCAAGGATATTACGATGCCTTGATTGCACAAGCTGATCACATGGCTGAACAGGGATTCATGAATGCAGCTTCCCGTAAATTATTGATGTCAACATCTGACTTGAACCGACTGTTACCAATGCTGGTTTCCTTCACACCTCCAACCATGGAGAAATGGTCGTATTGAGTTAAACCATCATGACGTCGAACACACACCAGATCCAACGCATAGAGCCCGGGAGCTTTAAAGCCTATAAGCATTGGTATCCCAAAGCATTGAATTCCACAATTCATCCTATGATCCAGTTTTTTCTCAACCTGGATAACCAATTGATCATTGATCGTTATTGTCACTTGCACCCCGTTGTGAAACCCGAAAAACTCAAAGAATTAATCAATTATTTACCCAATTATTTTCCTTGGGCCGGT
>Ga0068851_10000202_pt1 | contig 28826 bp, 25 predicted proteins | sample KBSCornC12_FD_66588 | JGI IMG/M metagenome (GOLD analysis project Ga0068851, IMG submission 66588) | Corn rhizosphere microbial communities from Kellogg Biological Station, Michigan, USA - KBS Corn C1-2 | ecosystem: Host-associated > Plants > Roots > Rhizosphere > Soil ...
TACGGTTTTGGAGACCGCCGCTCTACCAATTGAGCTACCTCCCTAACACATTTGTCTTCTGATAAAAAACGTTGTTCTTCATTCAAAAGAAAAACCGTGATTTATTTTAAAAATTCCGGCAGGTCATGCATCCCTTTGGCCAATTCCTGCCGGAATATATTTCAGTATTTTGTTAAACGTCCTGTGTTAGTCGAGGATTTCAGTTACCTGTCCTGCACCAACTGTACGGCCACCTTCGCGGATAGCGAAACGAAGACCTTTCTCCATAGCGATGGTATTGATGAGGGTTACTTCAAGAGTAACATTGTCTCCTGGCATCACCATTTCAACACCTTCAGGCAATTTAACATCACCGGTTACGTCTGTTGTGCGGAAATAGAACTGTGGGCGATAACCATTGAAAAATGGTGTGTGACGGCCACCTTCATCTTTTCCTAAAACGTAGGTTTCGCATTTGAATTTCTTGTGTGGTTTTACTGAATCCGGTTTGCAGATAACCATCCCGCGATGGATCTGATCCTTTTCAATACCTCTCAACAAGAGACCAGCATTATCACCGGCTTCTCCGCGGTCAAGAATCTTACGGAACATTTCAACCCCAGTTACGGTAGAAGTCAATGGCTTCTCACCATCCTTCATCATACCGATGATCGATACAGTTTCACCCGTGTTAATAATTCCACGCTCGATACGGCCTGTAGCAACAGTACCACGACCTGTGATCGAGAATACATCCTCAATCGGCATCAGGAAAGGCTTATCGACATCACGAACCGGGTCCGGAATTTGAGTATCGACAGCATCCATGAGTTCATTGATGGCTTCTACTCCCTTGGCTTCGCCTTCGAGTGCTTTCAAGGCAGATCCCTTGATAACAGCAGCGTTGCCGCCATCAAATCCATATTGATCCAGAAGCTCACGAACTTCCATTTCCACGAGTTCAAGCATTTCAGGGTCATCGACCAGGTCCACTTTGTTCATGAAAACGACAATCTTGGGTACACCTACCTGGCGAGCGAGCAGGATGTGCTCACGCGTTTGTGGCATAGGTCCATCGGTAGCCGCTACTACAAGAATAGCGCCGTCCATTTGAGCAGCACCGGTAACCATGTTTTTTACATAGTCGGCGTGGCCTGGACAATCTACGTGAGCATAGTGACGCTTGAGCGTTTCATACTCGACGTGTGCCGTGTTGATGGTGATACCTCTTTCTTTTTCTTCAGGCGCGGCATCAATCGAATCATACGATGCTTTTTGTGCCAAACCCTTTGCAGCCAACACATAGGTAATTGCTGCTGTCAATGTCGTCTTTCCGTGATCTACGTGACCGATCGTCCCGATGTTTACGTGCGGTTTTGTCCGCTGAAAGGTTTCTTTTGCCATGGATATTGTTTTTTAAAAGATATAGTTTAACGAAATACTGATTGCTTGTTTATGTTGTTTGTGATGACATGCTTCTGAGCCAATGAAGGGAATTGAACCCTTGACCCCTTCCTTACCATGGAAGTGCTCTACCCCTGAGCTACATCGGCTGATCTCACAGCCTAAACTGTGATAAAACAGAGCGGGCGATGAGACTCGAACCCACGACCCTCAGCTTGGAAGGCTGATGCTCTACCAACTGAGCTACGCCCGCACTTGATCTTTTTAAATGGCCTTCCGGACCATTTGGCGTTCCAAAGTGGGGGTAATAGGAATCGAACCTATTCAGTCTGAGACACCAGATTTACAGTCTGGCCCGGCTCTCCAGCTCCGGCGTACCCCCATTGTTACCTGCCCGCTTTCCCCCGAAGAGGGAATGAGAGCCAGTAGAGGGACTCGAACCCCCGACCAGCTGATTACAAATCAGCTGCTCTACCAACTGAGCTACACTGGCGTAGGAAGAGGGTTAATGGACATGTGCACCCAAGGGTGATCACATCGCGTGGTATCTTCTGAAATTGCCGAATAAGTAATTCCTCACTTCTAAAAAGGAAAAAGCGAAAGTCACAATCACCTGTCAAATTCAATATGCCATTCCCTGTCTTTTCACCTCAAATAACCTGAGTTATTGTTTTGAAAATCAATGAATTACACATAATTTTTCAGGGCTTTCCCCGAAAGCGAATGCAAAGATATAATTATTCCAGAGTTTTAGCCCGATATACTTGCAATAATTTTCTAAGATGGCAGGGTATCACTGATGTGACCCTTGGACTGTAATCGCTCTTTATGTTTGTTTAATTGACGCTTCATGTTATCTATTGCTGCATCAGTGGACGCTTCAAACGTTTTACTCACCTCCGTCGCAATTAATGTATCTCCCGGTACCTGAAGTTTCAGCTCCACTATTTTATCTCTGACCTGTCCTGAGTTTTCCAATTTCAAAAAAACCTGGGCATCAATAATTCGGTCAAAGAACTGTTCAAGTTTAGCAGTCTTCTTTTCAATGTACGTAATCAGTTTCTGGTCTGCATCGAAATGCACGGCAGTCATGTTAATCTTCATAACTCTTCTGTTTATCTGGTTTAATTCGGTGATAGATTGAATAAACATCTTCAATACATTATGAACTCTTATGGGCACCAGGATGCGCCTGGCGATATACTTCTTTGATTCTGGCAATCGAATTATGCGTATATACCTGTGTGGAAGATAAACTGGCATGTCCAAGAATTTCTTTGACTGCATTGAGTTCGGCACCATGATCCATCAAATGTGTGGCCATAGAATGCCGCAATACATGCGGGCTTTTTTTCTCAGAAGTGGTGACTGCACTCAACATACGCACTACTCTATTATAAACGAATTTGGGATAGCAAGGTTTTCCATTATCAGTCAAAATCACCCAATCAATTCCTTCTCCCCAATTGTCCGTTGTTGCTTTCTTTAACTCTTTCAACACAACGATCATGATATCGTTCATGGGCACATTCCGGATCTTTCTCCCTTTTCCTTCAATGCGCATTGTCCTTCTTGAAAAATCGATAGCCTGCCATTTTAACTGCATCAATTCACTTCTTCTTAATCCACCACCATACAATAAGGCAAGCATGGCCTTATCCCTTATGGTACTAAAATCACCAGCAACATCGCCTGTCTCCCCTAAATTCCATAATTGATGAAGTGACTTTTCCGGTATTGATTTAGGTAATCGCTCCGGGATTTTGGGCAAATGCACTTTGACCATCGGATTATGATCGATCCAGATCTTTCGTCGGAGCCATTTAAAAAAATGAGAAAGTGCTGACAATTTTCTACGCACAGAAACGGATCCGATTTTCAATTGCAACAATGATACCACCCAACTTCTGACATGATGATGCGTGACCTCTTTATAATTACTAATACCGAATTGCAATTGGAGGAAATCCGAAAATTGGTTGATATCCCTGATGTAACCCTCCAGAGTGTGTGCTGAGTATCTTCTTTCAAACTGAAGGTAATCCCCAAATCCCGTCAACAAATCTTTCTTGGCCAAACGTATAGGTTAAAATTGGTTCTTGGCTGTATCTATCCAGAAATATACCAACTTTTAGGATCAAAGTCAATGATCAGGTTGATTTAAACTCTCTTTATTTAATATCAGCAAGTGAATCCTTTATAAATCAAACAACTAGCCATCGTTTCGAAGTCTTGAAATGGATTTTTATTTTTTTTTGAAAGTTTCTATTCTCCTGAATCAAACGGACGCAATAAGTGCCGGTACATAGGAATCACATTACTCAGTCCAAAATATAGTGCATCTGAGATCAAGGCATGTCCAATCGAAACTTCCAATAAGCCTGGCACCATACTGGCGTAATATCGAAGATTTAGAAGGTTGAGATCATGACCTGCATTCACTCCTATACCAATCTCGTGAGCCCTATGAGCAACTTGGACATGCGGTTGAACAGCCTGCTTCTTATTGATTTCAAAAAGTGAAGCATAAGGGCCTGTGTATAATTCCACACGGTCTGCACCAGCTTCTTTTGCTCCGATGACCATCTCCTCCACAGGATCCACGAAAACGGAAACCCTTATCCCTTTTTTTTGCAAAGTAGAAATGACATCCGTCAGAAAGGATTTGTCTTTGAGGGTGTTCCAACCACTGTCTGAAGTCAATTGCGTTGGACTATCAGGAACGAGCGTGCATTGATGCGGTTGATGCAAAAGCACCAGCTCCAAAAAATCATCAGTCGGGTTTCCTTCAATATTCAATTCAGTAGTGACCGCCTCTTTCAACAAACCAATATCATCATAACGGATATGCCGTTGATCAGGTCGTGGGTGAACGGTGATGCCTTCAGCTCCAAATGATTCACAGTCTCTGGCCACCTGGATGAGGTCAGGCATATTGCTTCCTCTGCTATTTCTGAGGAGTGCCACTTTATTGATATTGACACTTAATCTTGTTCTTTCGCGCATACCTCTTGTTATATTATTTTCTGCGTCGGATACTAAAGGGGGAATACCTATTTTGCGGGTCAGTAACGCATGACAAGGTACGATCATTTCATACGGCTCCTGGTGATGATCAGTTTAATCATCCTCGGTCTGGTCATCACGGCCATTGCATCGGCAGGAATTATGTTGCTATCGGGGATTAGCACCCAAGAGTTAATGAATCTTCAAAAAGCAGGGACAGCTTCTTTATCCCCGGAGATCACCCGTGTATTATTATTGCTTCAGCATCTGTTCACATTCATTCTGCCCGGCCTTGCATTTGGCTATGTCTATTATTGTAAGGATTGGCTAAAAGGGTTGCGGCTGTCCATAGCTCCTGGTTGGTTATTAGCCATCCTCGGCGTCTTTTTTTTGTTGGCCGCTTATCCATTAGTAAATCTTGGCTTTATGGTCAATTCAACCATTCATCTGCCCAAGTGGGCACTTGAATTTGAAAATCAGGCTGAGGATACGTTGAAGACACTGCTGAAAATGGACAATCCCTGGATTTTTATTATCAATCTTATTATCATTGCCATCCTGCCTGGCATCGGTGAAGAACTTGTTTTCCGAGGTGTTCTTCAGAAACAATTGGGATTCATTTTTCGAAACAAGATCCTGGCGATCTGGGTTGCCGCTTTCATTTTCAGTGCCATTCATCTTCAATTTGAAGGTTTTATACCCCGTATGGTATTGGGTGTTGTGTTAGGTTATCTCTATTATTGGACAGGAAATTTATGGGTGACGATGATTGCTCATGCGTTCAATAATGGCATACAAATCGTGCTCATCTATGTGACCGGAATGGATATCTCACAAGTAGACGAAACCAGTAGTGACCAGCTGCAGTGGTGGATGATTCCCATCAGTGTTGGCGTCATGTATCTTCTGTATACCACGATTATGAAACATCGAAATCCAGTGGAAGATGTCTGACATACTCACCCGTAGCATCACCGGTTTTTTTATTGTCGTTGGCACGCTGGCTGCAGTTTATTTTTCTCCGTATTCCTGTCTAGCTTTCTTCTGCCTGATCAATGCATTCGGCTGGTATGAATTTATCAGGCTCAATGCAATAGGATTCACTCGTTCTTTAATCATTCTTGTCCCTGTTGTGTTCACCATTTGGTTAGGCATTTTTGGTTACCTCACTATTACTAATCATAACCAATCATTACCCTATGTTGCATTTCCAGTTTTAATTACGGCAATGATCATGTTGTTGTTATTTCAAAAAATTCCTGTTGATCAAATCAGTCGGGGTGGAAGAACACTCTTTAGTGGTGCAGCTTATATCACTCTTCCGTTAAGCCTTGGATGCTTATTGTTTTATGGAGAAGCTAATTACAAATATTTGATTTTGATCCCCATCCTGTTGATATGGATGAATGATGTAGGAGGTTATCTCATTGGCTCAAAGTGGGGACGCCATAAAATAGCCCCTGCTATTTCTCCCGGAAAAAGCGTTGAAGGGACCTTGGGAGGAATGGTAATGGCTTTAGCTACTGCTTTTGCATTGACCCGGATATGGCCAGGAATTCGGGTCGAATACACCTGGTTTATCGGGATATCAGTCCCCTTTTTCGCTTTGGCAGGAGATTTGTATGAATCCTCGCTAAAACGAGCCTCAGGCGTAAAAGACAGCGGATCGATCTTGCCGGGTCATGGAGGATTCCTCGACCGGTATGATTCATTCTTATTTGTGTTGCCTGTTGCTGCTCTTGGTTACTTTATCTTTACCCCATGATGTACAGGCTGCACAAGGAAGGGAAACTGTATGTGGCATCTGCCATTCTGATTACTATATTTTTTGCCCTGCTCCTCGTTTTCTTCTTTTCCATTTTCACTATCCTGCTGTGTGCGCTTTCACTCTCCGTCATGACTTTAATGCTCATTTTTTTCAGAAACCCGAAACGCTTGCATATTGTAAGGGATACAGATTTGATCCTTGCTCCTGCTGACGGAAAAGTCGTGGTGATCGAACGAACATTTGAAAAGGAATACCTCAAGGCAGAAGCTATACAACTATCGATTTTTATGTCTCCGCTGAATGTGCATTCTAACAGGAGCCCTGTTGCAGGAGATGTAGTGTATCAGCAATATCATCCGGGAGAATATCTCGTGGCCTGGCATCCAAAATCATCAGAATTAAACGAACGTAATACCGTTGTGATCAAACGAAAACAAAATTTTATCCTGGTTCGTCAGATAGCCGGTAAGGTCGCTCGGAAAATTGTCTCTTATACAAAAGTTGGCGCAACACTCACCCGCGGTGAGGAATTTGGTTTCATTAAATTCGGAAGTCGTGTTGATATATTTCTTCCATTAGAAACTACCGTTTTAGTCAAGATAGGAGATCACGTAAAAGGTGGGATTACGGATGTGGCAAAATATAATTTTCAATAGGGCTTCTCTTTGCCCCTAAATCCCCTGAAGGGGACTTCCTTTTTTCCTTCGGAAAAATTATTTTACAACAAATTCATCTAAACTTTTTAGAATCCAGTTTTCAACGAAAACAAAAAGTCCCCTTCAGGGGATTTAGGGGCAGGAGCTATTTCTTCTCCGCTTTCATCTGTGGAAAGAAAATAACATCCTGGATCGAATTGGAATTAGTCATGATCATTGCCAACCGATCCATACCAATACCTAGTCCTGAGGTAGGTGGCATTCCATATTCCAATGCGCGTAAAAAATCTTCATCCAGCATCATGGCTTCTTCATCACCTCGTTTTCCAAGTTCCAACTGATCTTCAAATCGCTCACGCTGATCAATAGGATCATTTAATTCTGAGAACGCATTACAGATTTCTTTTCCATTACAAATAGCTTCAAATCGTTCTACAAGTCCTGGTTTAGTCCTGTGTTTTTTAGCCAATGGTGACATCTCTACCGGGTAGTCAGTGATGAAGGTAGGTTGTATCAGATACGGTTCACATTTTTCACCAAAAATCTCATCAATGATTTTTCCTTTTCCAAGTCCGGCTTCAATATGGATATGCATTTTCCTGGCCGTCTCCCGCAATTGAACTTCATCCATCTGGCTGATGTCAATATCCGTAAAATGTTGAATGGCTTCAAACATCGTAAACCGCTTCCACGGTCTTTTGAAATCAATGGTGTGCTCCCCTACTTGTACTGTGGTCGTTCCATGAAGATCCATTGCCACTTGCTCAATCATCTCCTCTACGAGATTCATCATCCATTCGTAATCTTTATACGCCACATATAATTCTATCTGGGTGAATTCAGGATTGTGAAAACGGCTCATGCCTTCATTCCTGAAATCTTTACTGAATTCATATACGCCATCGATACCACCAACAATCAACCGCTTGAGATACAATTCATTGGCGATCCGCAAATACAGGGTCATGTCCAATGTATTGTGATGCGTTTTGAAAGGTCTTGCAGCAGCGCCACCATATAAAGGCTGAAGAACAGGAGTCTCTACTTCGAGATAGCCACGAGCGTTTAAATAAGTACGCATCGTATTATACATCTTCGTCCGATCGATGAATACCTTTTTAACATGAGGATTGACATTCATGTCCACATATCGCTGACGGTAGCGTTGCTCAGGATCTGTGAAAGCATCATGCACCACTCCATCTGCATCCACTTTAACCACAGGTAATGGCCTCAGGGCTTTGCTCAATAGGGTCAGCTCACTGGCATGGATTGATATTTCACCTGTCTTTGTCGTAAAAACATAACCCTTTACACCGATAAAATCGCCGAGATCAAGCAAATGCTTGAAGACAGTGTCATATAAGGTCTTATCCTCTCCGGCACATATCTGATCCCGGTTGATATACACCTGAATTCTGCCCGTACTATCCTGAATTTCAGCAAAAGAAGCTTTGCCCATAATCCGGCTTGACATGTAACGACCTGCCACACATATGTCCTGGAAGTTTTTCTTCTCAGGATCAAATTCCTTAAGAATAGTATCGGCGTAGGCATTGACCGGGTAGAGTTCCGGTGGATATGGATTTATCCCCAGATCTATGATCTTTTGCAAATTCTGTCTCCTTACTATCTCCTGCTCTGAAAGTTGTGCCATCGTCTGTTTTTGAACAATCCGGCGTAAAAATAATTGTACTTGCGTGAAATGGTCATGTTCAACCATTTTTGTTCGCCAGCCATTAATTTTCAGACCTTAGCCCCCATGTCCCCCACTGCAGAAATTTATGCTGAAATCCTGCTACCATTGGCATTGGAGACCACGTATACCTACAAGGTACCTGAAGAATTGCAGAGAGCGGCAACCTTTGGAAAAAGAGTGGAAGTCCAGTTTGGAAACCGAAAACGATATTCGGGCCTGATTGTCAACATTAAAGCTGTCCCTCCCTCGCATAAGACAAAATCCATCATCAGTGTTCTGGATGAAAAACCAGTTATCCAGTTAAGGCAATACAAACTCTGGCAATGGATGGCAAATTATTATTGCTGCACGGTTGGCGAAGTTATGCGGGCAGCACTTCCGGGAGCTTATCTCTTGTCCAGCGAAACCATCATCAAAGCGTTAAAAGATATTGATGAGGATAAGGTCCTTCAATTAGGCGATCCATTGTACACGCTTTTCAGAATAATTCAACCGCGTGAAGCGATCACGTTGGATGAATTAGAAAAAGCAAGTGGATTGAAAATACTTTATCCACACATTGTCACTCTGTATCAACTCGGGATGATAGTTGTAGTGGAAGAATTAACTGAACGATACACGCCCAAAAAAGTCAAGTTAGTTCAACTCGCCTCACAATACGGCGATGAAGAAGGGATGAAATCAGCACTGGATAAAGTTGCGTCTTCTGAAAAACAAACCCGTTTGCTTTTAAGCTACCTGGCCATTACCAACCAGGAAATCATTCCTATTGAACCGAAGGAGCTCATCGACAAAGCTGAGGTCAGTAAAAGCATTTTGGATACCCTGATCAAGAAAGAAATTTTTGAAGAAGTATTCAAAGAAATCAACCGGATGGACCGATATGCCGGTGATGATATTCCAGTTGGAACCACACTAACAGATCTTCAACTGTCGGTGCATGAAAAAATGAAAATCCTCTGGCAGGATCACGAGGTGGTTTTACTTCATGGCGTAACAGGAAGTGGGAAGACTCTCATCTATACGGAGTTAATTAAAGAGGTCATTGAATCCGGGGGACAGGTATTATACATGGTGCCTGAAATTGGATTGAGTGTTCAAATATTAAAACGTTTAAAACAATTATTTGGAAAACAAATCACGATTTCACACTCAAGGCTAAGTGAAAATGAACGCGTTGATTTATGGCAACAAGTATCCACAGGGATCCCTATCGTAGCTGGCGTGCGATCCAGTATATTTCTTCCATTTCAAAACCTCCAACTCATCATTGTGGATGAGGAACATGATCTGAGCTACAAACAACAAGATCCTAATCCGCGATACAATGCCAGGGATATGGCCATTGTATTGGGAAAGGAACATAATGCTAAAGTCATATTAGGCTCTGCCACTCCATCAGTAGAATCCTATTATCACAGTGAGACCGGTAAATATGGACGAGTAGAATTGCCCGAACGTTACCAGGGCATGCAACTTCCGAAAGTACATCTCATTGATATCCGAAAAGACAAATCAAAAGAAGGCGTGATGTACAGCCACTCGTTGATTGAATCTATACGGAAAACTTTGTCAGAGAAAAAACAAATCATTATTTATAAAAACAGGAGAGGTTATGCGCCTGTCTTAAAGTGTGGAGTTTGTAATTGGATTGCAGAATGCGATCAATGTGATGTGGCACTGACTTATCATAAGGCCAGGAATGTTTTAGCCTGCCATATCTGCGGATCGGTAAAAGGCATTGTTAATATTTGTCCGGCTTGTGGATCGCCAAGACTGATTTTTGAAGGATATGGAACAGAGAAAATCGAAGATGAATTAGCCGTCATTTTTCCGGAAGCCCGCATCAAACGAATGGACCTGGATACCACTAGAGGAAAAAATAATCTAGAAGGCCTCATCTATGACTTTGAGAAAGGTGACATCGATATTTTGGTTGGGACACAAATGGTGACTAAGGGTTTGGATTTTGATCATGTTGGATTAGTAGGCGTGATTTATGCTGATCAGGCATTGCATTTTCCGGATTTCAGAGCAGCAGAACGAACTTTTCAAACTTTAGTGCAAGTCAGCGGCAGAGCGGGCAGAAAATATGAGCAGGGTACGGTGATGATTCAAACCTATCAACCTGATCATCCTGTCTTACAAGATGTGATTCATGGTGACTTTATCCCTTTTTATAAAAGAGAAATAGCCGAAAGAGAAGAATTCCATTATCCCCCATTCGTACGGCAGATTGCCATCATGATTCGACACAAGCAATTCGAAATATCACGCGAAGCTGCGGAGTTGTTTGTAATGGAATTGAAACCTGTCTTTGGAAAAAGAATACTCGGACCTTCTGTCCCGACCATTGGACGAGTGCGCAATCAGTTTATCCACATGATCTATATCAAAGTGGAACGGGACAGTAAGTTGCTGACCAGCGTGAAAGATGCCATCAAAAATTTCCAGGCTGGCATAGTCAAGAAGAGATCTTTTTCAACGGTGAGAGTGAGTGTGGATGTAGACCCGAGCCATTAGTGAAAAGTGAAGAGAGAAAAGTCAAGCGTGAAATGAATTTGGTTTTTGGTCATCCTGAATAATTACTTTTGACTGCCAATGATGAATTACGCTGAAATCATAAGTCGACAAAAGGAATATTTTCTAACCGGTGAAACGAAGAATAATGATTTCAGAATTGAGCAGTTAAAGAAACTTCAAACGCTCATTCATCAACATGAATCGGATTTATACGCGGCTGTCTATGCTGATTTTAAAAAATCCGAATTTGATACTTATGCCTCGGAGTTGAGCCAGGTGTATGATGCTTTGAAAGATTCTTTAAAGCATATTTCAAGATGGGCGAAGAGGAAACGTGTTAAGACCAATTTATTCAATTTGCCAGGTCATAGTTTTATTGTTCCGGAACCTCTCGGTGTTTGTTTGATCATCAGTGCCTGGAATTATCCCTATTTACTTTCATTAACTCCTGTAATAGCCGCTATGACAGCAGGCAACACGGTGATACTGAAACCAAGCGAGATTTCGCCCGCAACCAGCCATGCTTTAGCACAACTCATCAACACCAATTTCCCACCTGAATATATGATGGTATTGGAAGGAGGTATTGCCGAGACAACAGAAATTCTAAATCAGCAGTTTGATAAAATATTTTTCACCGGCAGCCAGGCGGTCGGAAAAATTGTTTACCAGGCTGCTGCTAAATGGATGACACCTGTAACACTGGAATTGGGTGGTAAGAACCCGGCAATAGTCACCCACAACACGAACCTTAAACAAGCAGCCAAAAGAATTGCATGGTCCAAATTCCTGAATGCCGGTCAAACCTGCCTGGCTCCTGATTATATTTTGATTGAAGAAAAAGTCAACGATGAATTTCTCCATCATATGAAAGATTATCTATTGAAATTTGATTATTCGATAGTGAAAGGCAACTATGTACAAATCATAAATGACCGGAATTATCAACGACTGACGGCTCTAATTGATAAAACGAAAATATTCTTTGGCGGAGAAAACAATGACGAACAACGCTATATAACTCCCACTATCTTAACCGATGTCACCTTTGATGATCCTGTTATGGAACAGGAAATCTTTGGACCTATTTTACCCGTGATCATATACAAAGATCTCAATGCTGTTATTTCAAAATTAAAATCTATGCCGCAACCTCTGGGTTGCTACATTTTTTCTAATGACAAAAATGTTCAGAATAAACTGCTTAATGAATTATCTTTTGGCGGCGGATGCATCAATGATACCGTGATGCAGATTTCAAATCCAAACCTTCCTTTTGGTGGAGTAGGTGAAAGTGGTATCGGCAGTTATCACGGCAAATGGGGCTTTGCCACCTTCTCCCATTTCAAAGGAATCATTGACAAACCATTCTGGGGAGAAACGGCACTTAAATATCCACTCTACTCAAAAACAAAACTTAACTGGATAAAAAGGATTTTGCCAAGGCTATAAAGCATTCCGGATCATCACTATATCCTCATTTATCCGCCTACATGCGGGAATGATATAACTCTTTGGCGCAATTGTATTGATCTACCATTAAAAAATAAAACAATATCTCTAATCAATGATGTATTCCTGGCTAACTAATTTAATAACATCCACTATGAAAGAAAATGCTATTAGGAAGGTTTTTTGGTATCTTAGCTTTATTCAGTTAATATATATAATTTTTATAATTTTACTTTCCTACATCGATTTGGAAAATAAAATAATTATTAATATTATTAGAATTATTGGTGAATTTATCACATTACCGATAATTTTTACCTTGGTTATTTGTATTGTTTATTTCGGACTAAAAGTCATTAAAACAAAACAAAACCATCAGTATATTTTATTATTTTCTATTAACGCATTTTCCGCTGCTCTTTTAATTTATTTTATTATTATACAAGCATAAAGGTGCCATTAACAACTAAATTTGTATTAAAGTAAGCGACCATTATTAAATTTTAAAAATGCTTTGGAAAAATAAAATCGATACAATGAAAATATCGTTGTCCTTCCAAAATTTTATGCAATTTTAAGTTGTTCTTCTATTCCTGATCAGGTATATTATAGATACGATTATAAATATTCCTCCCAAGACCGCCACCAAAGAGGATCCTGCAGGAAAATCAAAGTGATAGGAAACATTCAATCCGAAGAATGCTCCCAATAAACTTATTCCGGTTGCTACAAGGGCAATCGAAAGATTTTTCCTCGCCAACATGATTCCACAAACTGCCGGAATGATCAGGAAGGAAAACACCGGGATCACTCCACTGGTCCTCACGGCAAACACAATAGTGAGGCCAATGGAAATATAGAAAATGAAATTCCAGAATTTAAGATTCCGGCTCAGTTTGAATTCAGATCCATCTGCATTCGTATCATGTGTGACAAAGAATTCCGACAATTCAAAAAATTTCTTGCGGAATATAAAATGAACCAGGGCGATCAAAAAGAAAATACCACCAAGCAACCTGATCTGTGCCCAATCAACAGAAAGTATATTACCAAATAGAACTTCCTGGATGTCAGAATCTCCATGAGGAGATTTGGAAATCAACATAACGGTCGCGGCAGAAGCCACTCCATAAATTATGCCAATGATGGCTTCCACTTTCAATCGCTTGTCCCGGATATGAATGAAAGACATCAATAAAGCACCAACCAAGGCGAAAGCAATAGGAATAATTGTTTTCCCATAACCCACATAATCGGAGAAAGCAACTCCAAGCGAAGCAATTTGCCCAAGTGCCAAATCCACAAATACGATCCCGCGTTTTACTACATGAACACCGAGATAGGAAAGCAGGACACCAATGATTATGCTGATAACAAATGCGAGTACGATAAAATCTAGTTGAAACATTTCGAACATGATCAGGAAATTTTATAGGTGGTTATTATTTAATTAAATTCAGTAAATAGCTTGAAATGCTCACTATTTTAATGAACCGGACAGCAGTTTTAGGTTGTAATCAAAAAGATCATAGTAGGTCTTAATCGAATCAAAAGCACCTACAGAAGTAGCCAACACCAATGTCTTGGCTCCAGTCTGTTTGGAAACAACATCTGATGACGATGAAGTGAAATACGGCGACGTGATGATCACTTTGATATTATTGGTCTTGACTTCATTGATGATCTTGACTAACTGCGATGGCGTAGGCGGAATACCGGGTTTAGGTTCCAGAAAATCCACTATCTGCAGACCGAATCGATTTTCGAAATAACACCACTCATTGTGATAAGCAATGACTTTGGATCCCTTAAACCCAGCCATCATGGTGTTCCAGGTTTTTAACCTCGAATCAATCTGATCATTGAATGTTTTCAGGTTGGCTTCAAAGAATGCTTTATTCTCAGGAGAAATTCGTTCGAGACCATTACAAATATTTCGCGCAATAACTTTACCATTCAATGGATCCAGCCAATAGTGCGGATTGCCGAATACATGAATATCACCCTCTGCCCTATTGATGGATGAAGGCACCTGCATCAACGTCACACCGACGGAAGCATCTACATAACCCGGGCTTCCTTTTTGAATTTTATTATTTCGTGAACTGGTCAGTAAAGAAGGAGACCACCCACTTTCCAAATCAAGTCCGAGGGTTACATACAGATTGGCTTCCGAAAGCTTGGTGATATAACTTGGTTTTGGATCAACAAAGTGAGGATTCTGATACCCGCTTGCTATGGCGAATACTTCTACTTTATTTCCCCCGATAAGCTCAGCAATACTTCGAGTATCCTGGGTTGTTGTGACGACATGAATAACTTCTCCAAATGAAGAAGAGATTGAAAACAGGACAACCGTAAGTATGAATAAGAATTTAATTTTCATTGTATGATGATTTATTTTGTGTTTTTAGATTGCTGATTGATATTAGTATTGATGTGCGCCATGAGAACCTATGATAAAAATCCATCGCAGGTACCCCTGCTCGAAATTTTCTTCATGGTTGAATTCTTCAACGGGTTCATTGATGTTCGTGTATTTTCCTCCAACTTCTATTTTCTGAAATTCTGTGGCATACCATCCAAGTGTAAGAGAACCAGATTGCTGCACATAAGAATTGGAGAATGGAGTATTCGAATAATCATATCTACCTACCAGGAAGAATCGTTTAGACAATTGATAGCTTAACATCGAATAAAATCCTTTGGAATTCACTTTGATGCTATCCAGGTCAGCATGATTGAAATAGATTTCATTCTGAAAGGTCACCGATTTGTAAGTGTTGAATTGGACAGGCTTCCATTTATACGTCAGGTCCACGGAATAAATATTGGAGCTCCGTCCGAATTGATTTTCACCATTCATGCCGGTGAGCCCCAATTCTAGTGTGGCATTGTCCGATAAGTCCCAGAAATTTTTGAGATGACCCAGGAAAAGCATTCGGCTTCTCTCGAAGCTTGCATTTTCTCCCACACTCGTTCCCTCAAAAGTCAACTCCTGGTAGAAACTATGATTTGGAACCAACCAGCTTAGCGAAAAGCCATCGCCTTTTAATCCTTCTTCACCAAAAAAATTGATGTAAGCATCCGGCATGTCAATGAATGGAAGTGCATGTGAATGGACGAGATTTATCCGTCCAACATCTTGTTTAAACCTTCCTGCTTTCAATTGGAGATGTGCAGGCAACGATAACGTAGTGAGATATCCTTCTTCAATTTCACTTGTGAATGTTCCCGTGGCCGCATCTTCACCAATAGAATAATAAAAATTGGCTCGGGCATAGGGATCGATCGTTGATTCAAGGGATAGTTCAACTTCGTTTAGTACTGCATCAAAATGATGAGTACCATAACTGCGATAAAGACCTCGCATGTCACCGATGACACTAATGTTAGGATTTGCAGAAGCTGCAACTTGCGGTTGAGGTGGTGGAACTGGTGTCTCTCCTAATTGATTTTGAATTTCCAGCAGCAAAAGTGAATCCGACTTTGTGCTATCCACCTGGGCTCTCATTTCTGCTTTGAAAGAGATGATGCTGATGAGCATCCACATATATTTAACCATAGCTAAACATTTATTTTCCTCACAGTCAAACTGTGAATTAACAATTCGTCAATTGACGATGTCCAAAAAATAAATTAAGCTATGCTGGGAGGTCCTCTTAGAGAATGAAAATCCTTCGGCTGAAGGGAATAGGTATAAGATGCGAAAAAGAATTCGCAGGCATGAAAGTTATGCTCGGTTATCGCAACTTTCTGAATGACCGGCGTTGGGGAAACAGGATTAGTAAAATCACAGAGGAAACAATGATGTTCTACTTTGTGAAAGTGGACTATATCATGTTCGGTGCATCGAACATTAACCGCGTGCTCATGATTGTGGATTTCCTTTTCCACTTGAGGGAAAAGAAAGACCAGTAAGGAGAAGATGGCTAATATGCTTTTCAGCTTCTGCACGAAACCAAAGATAAGTGGTGGATCTGTTAATGAAATGTTTTTACGTTTCACCCAAATAAAAAAGGCACCAGATATCTCCGATGCCTTTGTAGTAGCGGGGGCAGGACTTGAACCTACGTCCGCCTCAGGCGGATATGAGCCCGACTTATTTATTATTAAGTATAGTGTTTCGAATCCAATCTCTTCCCTTTCCCCCTTTCAAGACCTTTTCTCTCTTCAATGCTTCGGCCTTATTGGCGAAAAATTCGGTATGTATTACTTGCCAAGGCCTGAAGCTAACTGTCCATCCTTTTTTGGAAAGTTCATTGTGTGATTTGAGCCTTTCTTCCAAATTTGACGTAAATCCAATATAGATTTTATCAAATTTTTCAGAGTAAAGAATGTAAACAGTATACATCTCGAAATATGAATTCGGGACAAAAATAAAGGGCATCAAATTTCTTCGATGCCCTTTTAGTAGCGGGGGCAGGACTTGAACCTACGACCTTCGGGTTATGAGCCCGACGAGCTACCAACTGCTCCACCCCGCGATGTTTCTTTTCCCGTTCCTGATGAAAGGGCAGCAAATGTAGTATTATTTTCCATTTAATGGGGGATTCGTCGGAATTGCCGCAGTTCTAGACAGCTACATCGTCCTTCGTTTCCTTGCCTTGTGACAAACCGCCCCAATCTGAACGAACTCGAATGATTTCATCATTCATCCATTGCTGGGATTGACGAAGGAGTGTCCATGAATTGTCTCCTTCAATGACATCACCAATAGACAAGCGGATATCAGTTCTGGCTTTTGCCAGGTTTTTGAAATAATGTCCCGCCATGGTATCGCTATGATCCCAATAGTCATTGAGACTCTTGTATTCAAGAATGAAAGGAATGACCGGAACTTTTAATTCAGCCGCCAGGTCAAAAGAACCTTTCTGAAAAGTGGCCGTCAACGGTTGAGCCCCTGTCTTGCCTTCCGGATATATCATGATCGACTTACCTGCTTTCAATGCATCACCAATGGCTTGCTTGGCCGCCGATTTACTTGCCCTGCTTTCTTTATTGACAAATATGATCCCAGTGATTTCGGCTCCTTTTCCTAAAAATGGATAATTACGCACATCGCCCCGACTCACGGGATTAGCTTCGAGATAAGCGAGGCAAACAAATGGATCGAGAGAGGAGCGATGGTTTCCAACAAATAAATAATTACGATCCTTTGGAAATTTACCGATCACTTCAACTTTGTAGTTTAATATCCAAACAAAAAGCCTCGACCAAACTTTCCGAGTTTTCAGACCCCATTTATATCGATTGACTGGTAGAATGCGCAGTATAGTCACCGTCAGAAAAGCAAGAAAGGTGACAAGAAAAATAAAGAAGAGCCGGATGTAACCTCGTATTTTGTTAGCGAGCATAAAAGTCAGAGAGTAAGAATGTAAGAGAGTAAGAAAGTAAGAGTGTGAGAAATTAAACTCGTTCAACAATTAATGCAGAGGCACCGCCACCACCGTTGCACAAAGTGGCTAATCCATATCTGCCGTTTTGTTCATGCAAAACATGAATGAGCGTAGTCAGGATCCTTGCTCCTGAAGCACCCAGCGGATGACCAAGTGCACATGCTCCACCATGAATGTTCACGATGGAATGATCCACATCCAAGGTTTGTTCGAAAGCCATGGTCACTACTGCAAAGGCTTCATTGACTTCAAAGAAATTAATATCATTCTTTTTCAAACCTGCTCTTTCTATCGCTTTTGGTGCAGCGAGTGTTGGCGTAGTGGTAAACCAAAATGGATCTTGTTCCGCATCGGCATAAGAAACTATCCTGGCAATGGGTTTCAGTCCATATTTTTTTACCGCTTCTTCACTCGCTAAGATTAATGCTGCAGCTCCATCATTGATAGTAGATGCATTAGCCGCAGTCACAGTGCCATCAGGACTGAAGGCCGGACGAAGACCCGGTATTTTAGCGAAATCCACTTTAAAACATTCTTCATCCTGATCGATTACTAAAGCAGGCCCTTTGCGTTGTGCAATTTCAATAGGTACTATTTCCTTTTTAAAATAACCGCTTTGTGTTGCCGCCTGAGAACGTTTGTATGATTCAATGGCAAATGCATCCTGGGCTTCACGGGTGATCTTGTATTTCTCTGCTGTTTTATCAGCACTGACACCCATAGCAGTTTGATTATATACATCAGTCAGACCATCTTTTGATAAGCCATCAATGATTTCACCATTACCAAATTTCATTCCCCAGCGAGCACCAGGTACGTAAAAAGGTATGTTGGACATGCTCTCCATTCCACCGGCAACAATAATATCAGCCTGGCCCAACTGAATCGCTTGTGCTCCAAACATCACGGATTTCAATCCTGAAGAACAAACTTTATTGACTGTCGTGCAGGGTACTTCATAAGGAAGTTTGGCTCCAAGTGCAGCTTGTCGAGCAGGAGCCTGGCCAAGATTGGCAGAAACTACATTTCCCATTATAACTTCCTGAACCAAGTCTACCCCAACATTGGATTCCTTCAGTGCACCTTCAATAGCTTTCGCTCCGAGAGCAGTAGCAGAAAGTCCTGATAATGAACCGCCAAAACTTCCTATTGGAGTTCGAACCGCAGAAACAATAAAAACATCTTTCATAAATCGGAAAATTAGAGCCACAAAGCTATGCAAACCTCCTTGATCTCATTGGCTCTTCATTCTATTGGTCTCCCTGCAGCCCGAATTTTAGGAAATAAGAATTATGTTTGCAGTCCTTCTCCAAAACCGTTTAGAGAAGGGAAAGTTTGAATGAATTGGGGCTATAGCGCAGCTGGCTAGCGCGTTTGCATGGCATGCAAGAGGTCGTGGGTTCGACTCCCACTAGCTCCACTTATGAGAGGTTGAGACATTGAGAAAGTAAATTCAAAAAATGAAGAGGGTGATCAGTTTGACTGGTCACCCTCTTCATTTATGGAAAAGATGTCATGTGAAATGATCACATGCTGTTATTGTACCGCATCTCCTTCAAATCCTATTTCTCCAAAAATTCCATGTTCTTCATCGTCAGGGCCTGCAGTGAAATAAAGATCAGTATCCGCTGAACCAGCAAATGCACCTGGTGTGAACTCGAGTGCCCACAAACCGTCAATGGTAATGACATTACCCTCGACATCAGCTAATTGCCCTTTGAACTGACCATTCTTATTGTAAACATTGATTCGGCCATCGCCGAAATTGCCCACCAGGATAGCTTGTCCTAATCCAAATTCCGGCGGTGTATTCGTGATTCCCCAAGGTTCATTTAAGGTTCCACCAGTAGCAAATCGAGACACAAAATCACCGTTAGTTTTGTAAACATCGACTACCCCACTTCCTGTCTGATCATACGTTACATAGAGCATTCCAAAAACAAGTTGAATATTGAATGGAGTTGCGCCAGTAGGTAATGAAGGATCTGTAAATGAGAATCCTTCAAGTTCATTCCAATTAGAATCATATACATCTATTGATCCTTCGGTATGATTAGCGACGTACAACAGAGCCTGGCCATCATTCATGGCTAATTCAGCACCTGTGTAGGATGCTCCTTCATCGGAATCATCAATTATAGTGGGTGCTGTATTCCCTGTTCGCCATGCCGTGATCTTTCCATCTTCTGTCACGAAAATAAAACGGGCTGATCCAACATTAGGAATAACAAATCCTGTAGTACCGTTGAATACCTGGCCTGTAGGATAACCGTCCATGGTCACTGGTGGTCTCAAGGTCTCGCCTTCATCGTTGTAAATCACAGAGAGATGTTTATCGGCCGCTGAAATCCAGAAGACTCCTGAAGGACTAATGGCTATACCCCATGCATTGACCAGATTGGTATCAATAATTTCAGGGTTGTATTCAGCAACATCTGAAACCAGGTTGGTCGCTTCATAACCGGCTTTGACCTTGCCACTTGTCAGGTCAGCTAAACCAGATTGATTAGCTTCATTGTTCGTCATAAGAGCATCATCTTTAGCACAACTATAGATGAATGCAATCAGTAAAACCACGGCCAGAAAGGAGAAGCTGCGGATCCGCAAATTTGACCGGGTGGATCTTTTTGTTTCCGCCCCGGAACTTTTAGCTGAAGTGTCGTCCATTGTATTAGTTTTTAAAGGTTAAAAAATACAGCGTGGAGGGGCGGACGATTCTCCTCAATTAAACAGATCATGCTGGGCATTGTTATAAAACTTCTGATTGGTGGACCGACCAATAATTTGAGATTAGATATTTCTTTTCTGAATGAGAATTATTAGAAGCTGAATAGGCAGAATAAAAAAGAACAAACTTTTCGTTAGGACATCCACTAACACCCAATAACAAAGTCATCCATACTGGTTATTATAACTTTACAAATAATTAATAAAGGAATACCCTTAGTTTGAGGCAGGACTTACTGTTTAATCTTCCGGTTCTCTTTTGGTCATTAAGAAAGCACTCCTTTTCGGAGCAGGCATCACACTATCTTCTCCTTTCACTGCCTTCCAAATCACTTCACTAAATAACCCATCCGGATTTAAATCCTCTTTCGAAAAATCCAGCTTTGGGCTATGCCAATTACTGGACGTACTGCCTGCATTAACTTCTGTTAAATCAATATTGGCCGGAAGAGAAGAAAAAGGAATATTGCTAACTGTACTGGAAAAACATCTCCACATGGGTTCGGCTGCAGCATCATATTGACTCATCGGGGGTAGCCCCAAAATCAACTCTATCGTGCGCAACATGGAAGAAGTGGAATACATGGTATGATCAACAAACTTCCTTTTTACATATCCACCGGCTACATAAGCAGTTGTACGATGAGCATCAATATGGTCACAACCATTTTGTGCATCATCTTCCACAATAAAAATCGCACATTGATCCCAAATGGGACTCTTTGACAAATACTCAACAAACAAGCCCACTGCTAAATCATTATCGGCCACATGGGCGAATACCGTCGGTCTTCCTTTGTCCATGCCTTCAGTATGATCGGTGACAAAACGAAGTGTATTCAATTGCGGCAATTGTTTATTATGCCATAAGGTTTCAAAATCTTTCTTCCACTGACCAAATCGAACAGTATCTCTCACGGTCAAATCCCAACTGGTGTAGAACGGACAAAAATGTCCTTCCAATACAGGAATATTAGCTTTATTGTTATCCACAAATTCGCCGTATGTCCTATAGGTAACATTTGCCCGTTTGCAATAATCCCATAAAAATCCATCTTTCGGATTGGCGATAGCTCTGTTGCCTTCTGAATCATACGTGCCACCTCGATCTCCGTAAAGCGTTGGCCAGTTCTTTTCCAGGTAATCATTTGCATTTGCTGAAAGGGACCAATTATGTCCATCAGCACTTACTTCTCCATCGGCATAAAAATTGTCCAGCAAAACAAAATCCGTTGCGAGCTTGTGTTGATTAGGTGTCACTTTTGAACCAAATAAAACAAGACTTGTATCGCCATGACCTTGAGGCAAATCGCCCAACACCTGGTCATACGTTCTGTTTTCTTTTACGATATAAAAGACATATTTAATTGGAGATGGATCTCCAACATGCATAGGGATTGGATTGCCTGGCTCTCCATGAGCATTTAGTTCTTGCTCTTTTTTATACGGGGTATTGTCATAAACCTGTTGAGAATATAGCGCAAGGTGTTCAGCATTGGGCTCAGCGATAATACTCATAGTACCTTTCATCAGTCCGCCGACGTATTCGACTTTATGCAAAGCTTCCCAATCATTCTTTTCACGCGCAACATACTGCTCCTTGCTTTCAGGATTAGGACCATTCGGATTTGGAAAAGAGGAAAATCCTTTGCCATTGGTGACCCATATTTTTCCATTCACCACCTTGACATTAGTGGGATACCAACCTACAGGGATAAATCCTTTAGACTTGCTGGATCCAATTTTTGAAACATCGAATACAGCCAAAGCATTATTATCAGCATTGGCGATGTAAATGGTCTTTTCATCAGCTGACAAGGCAAGACCATTGCTTGCGCAGCCTGTCGGTGCATTCGGATAAAGTGCAGAATTCAGCGCCTCGAGTACTTTTCGTTTTTTGATATTAATGACAGAGACGCTGTTATCATTTCCATTGGCGACAAAAAGAAACCTCCCGTTTTTAGAAAGCAGTAATTCATTTGGATTACTCCCTACTGGTATAGTGGTGAGTATTGATTTCGTTTGTGTAGAATAGATGATTATTTTATTTCCTCCCCACAATGAAATATACAATTCCTTCTTATCCGGGGAGAGGACACAAGTATAGGCCTCAGCTCCCAATGCAAGCTGTTTTTCTACGATTTTGGTATTGAGGTTGACAACGTATAGGGAATTGTTTTCTTTAGTGACAACATATAGTCTTTGATTTTTCTCATCAATATCCAGGCCCGCAGGAGAAATCGTATCGAGCATGGGTTTCCCAAGCTTAATCGTATCCCGAATGATTAAGTGATCAGCTTCAATAGCATATTTATAAATCCAATTGTCATTGCCTCCACTGGCAAATAAATATTTTTCATCGTCGCTAAATTTCAATCCATACCAGGATTTGGCGACCACGATGTTATCAACAATCTTTTCTTTCGCCACATCAATCAACTGTATGCTTTGCACACTTTGGCCATTGTTAGTTACGGCCATCCAATGATTACTTTTTGAAACCGCGATATTTAAAGGCAAATCACCCAAGGGTAAGGAATGACCTGCTGGCTTGAGTGACCAGCCGTTAGGGAGCAGATGGCTCGCATCAGTTTGTGAATAAAGACTGAACGGTAACAATAACAGTATACCATAAATCAAATATTGAGCATAATGGCCTTGCGTTCTAGACCTCAATTGTAAAGCATCCACCTTCAGAATCATATTTGTCCAGTTAAAGTATTAATCAGTGACATCAAGGGATAAATCGGTTTAACATCAAATCCTGGCTCCGCTCCAAAGGTAGTCGCTAATTGTCTTTAGAAGCGTGGCTCAGCCTTTTTCATCCGCTGTCTTCCTCAAAATTTTTCCCATTTTATTTACATTTTCTTGCTCTTGAGTTGCCTATACTGAATTCAATTATTCTATTACCTTTGGCATTCTAAGGAGGTGTTCAGCGACTTTGTTTTTAGCTCTTCTAATACCGGGATCAGCTGCTTACTCTTCAACCAACATTAAACAACAATTTTTTTTATAAATGAAACTTTTTGTCGCTAAACTGCCTCAGCACATTACGTCTGAACGGCTCAAAGCAATGTTCGAAGCTTATGGTCAGGTCGTCGATGCTAAAATCATCATGGACCGCGAGACCAACAAATCCAAATGCTACGGTTTTGTAGAAATGGCAGATTCCTCAGGAGGAAAGGCCGCTATTGAACACCTCAATGGCACCCAGATGGAAGGCAAAGAAATCCTGGTTAAAGAATCTGATCCTGCTCCTCCGCGAAGTGATCATGGTGGTGGACATCGTGGTGGTAGCGGTGGTGGCGGATTCCGTCCATCCTTCAATTCCGGAGGTAACGATCGTCGCCCAGGTGGCGGTGGTGGCAATACCGGAGGCGGACCAAGACCGGATCGCTGGAATAACGATAAACCGAAATCAGATCGATTCCAGGACGACAGGCCAAAACGCCGTTATGATGACGATTTCGACGATAAACCTCGTCGTAAAAGAATCTGATACCAGGTTCTGATATTCTCTGAATAAAAAGAAAATCAATAGCCAGGGTGAAGCCAACACTTCACCCTATTTGCATTACGATGGTTGGCGGAGAGAACTCCAGCCAATGGCCATGGTTTATTTTGCATTCCGGTAGTGAAGAAATTATTTGCCTTTCCCCTGGAGCACAATCAGGATCGTGTAAAAAAGGATTTTAATGTCGAGGATGAGGGACATGTTTTCAATATAAAGGATATCAAACTTGAGTCGCTGCATCATCTGATCAAGGTTGCTGGCATACCCATATTTTACCTGGCCCCATGAGGTAATACCAGGGCGCACTTTGAGTAAATGTTTATAATGTGGAGCAACTTTCATGATCTGATCGATAAAAAATCTTCGTTCCGGCCGGGGGCCCACCAGCGACATTTCTCCAACCAATACATTCAAGAGTTGAGGCAATTCATCCAGCCTCCACTTCCGCATGACCCCACCCCATGGCGTACATCGATCATCGCCATCAAATGACAAAAGCGGGGTCTCCTGTTCTGCCCCCACATACATCGATCTGAATTTATAAATCATAAAGGGCTTTCCATTGATCCCCACTCGCTCTTGCGTATAAAAAATGGGCCCTTTCGAAGATAACCGAACCCTGATCGCGATATAAAGTAATGCCGGGGATAAAATGATCAATCCCAATATGCTAATGACAATATCCATCACACGCTTCACTAGTTTTTCCCAATTCGCCATCAGCCCTTGTCGGATCTCAATCAGGACCGCACCATAGATGTAATTCATCTTGACACTGCCGAGCAGGATATCATACATGTCAGGAATGATTTTCACTAATACCTCTTCATTGAAATCAAAAAGGATATCCAGAATGCCTTTCAATTTGTTATGTTCCGAGGTTTCAATAGCAATTAAGGCTTCTTCGATTTCATGCTCTTGTATAATATTGGCTAGTTGGTCGAGATTTCCCAGTCGTGGTAATGACCCAGCCATTGTAAGACCGCCATTGGTTTCACTATCTATAAAACCAATGAGTTGGTTACCTAGGCTTTTTTTCCTGGTACTAATCTCTTCATAGAGTTCAAAGGCTTTCTGATTACCCCCGATAATGATAGTCGAATACGTAATCTTTCCGGATCTCAATCGTCGACTTGCCAGGGTCAGAATGAACATGCGTACAGTTGCTGTAATGGCAAAGTGCAAAGCAAGTAACCTGAAAAAAGAATGCACATAATCACTGATGGCATTGACCTGGTCATCCAGTAATAGCGTAAAAAAAATTATAATGACTCCTGCCACTGAAAGAAAGAATGTTCTGATCAGGGTAGTCAACCTTGACAATCGATAGATATCCTGGTATCGGTCAAAAATCCAATAGAATATAATCCACGCTATGGGTACAATCACCAGTCCGTACCAAAAATTGGGATCATCCAGCACCCCATGATCGAGAGACTTACCTTCTGCCGCAGCCCGGAAATAATAAAACAATGCCCACGCCAGCATAGCGGAAACAAAGTCCGCACAGGCATAGAGAAACATATGAAACTTTCGAAGTCGCTTCATGAGATCAGAGATGAACGACTTTGATGTTGTCCAGGAAAATGTTCAATTCAGGTTGAGTGGCAGATGGGGGATATAAGGCTCGGAATAAAATCTTGTAAGCTGGAAGAGAAGATATCTTGATTTGATCGGTGAGTTCGATGTACAACATGTTCCATTCATCGGTTGGTTTGACCAGGTAGAAAAAATTAGAATACTCATGTCCATCGAGGTCAATACCGAGAATGCCGATAGCGAATTCAATTTCATTTTTATACCTTAATTCTAAATAAATCGGCTTACCGTTCGTAGGCAAATTATTCATAGCTACACTATGTCCAACCTCAATAAAATCGGCTGTTGCGGATAAGGTTATTTGTCCGGAATAATTTCCTTCGAATACATCCACTTGTGATCGCACAAGTTGACTGGCTGCAACGGTGTCCCTGTTATAGGTAAAATCATTACTAATCTCAAAATCGGAATTCAGACTAAAAACTGTTTCTGCTTTATAGGCAGTTATGGGAGTAACCTGGTATTCACTTCCTGGTGTTGCATCTATATCAATCGTGTATCCTTCAAATAAAGGATAAACGATGGCATCATTGGCAAGACCGTTATTTCGAATGCCTGGCCTGAAGGTCAGGGTAGTAGGTCCCTCACCGAGATAGTGAATATCAACAGGAGGAGCAAAGGCCCCGATATTATTTTCATTCGCATACACCCATACTTCCGATATCTTATTATTGGCGGATCCCTGGCCTGTTTGCACATGGAAAGTAAAAGGACTGAGGTGAATAGTGGTAGGAACCGGCTCAGCAGGATTGATGATATCACAACCAGACAAACCAGCTGCTATTGCTACAATCCCGGTAAAAATCCTCAACATCTCATTTCTCATACTTCGTGATTTGATCCATGATTCTATACGCCACGTCAACCGCTTGCGCTGCCTGCGCAAATGTCACCCCCTGGTCTGACCGATCACGAATAGCTTTGTTAAATGCTTTCAATTCCTCTTCTATTGCATTATGCTTGGTGACTTCCGGATTGTCTGCTGCAATCCATCTCGCTCCTTCTGGTAAATCCATTTTCATAGAGAGCTGGTCGGTTGGCTCATCATGCAGGAGCTTAACCACCTGCACTTCATGATTTAAAAAATCAATGGCCATGTATTGATCGCGTTGAAACAATCTTAATTTCCTCATTTGTTTCAGGCTAATTCGACTTGCCGTTAGGTTGGCTACGGCATGATTTTTAAAAGTGATCCTGGCATTGCAGATATCTGCTGATTGACCTGCCACCCCTACTCCATTCGCTTCAATATGATCCACTTCGTCATCGACCATGGTTAGTATGAGATCAATATCATGAATCATCAAATCCATCACTACCGGCACATCTAATCCCCGGAGGTTAAATGGAGCAAGCCGATGGGCTTCAATAAAAAGTGGCTTATGTATCCCCAGTTTGCAAGCCGCTACATAAGCGGGATTATATCGTTCAACATGGCCAACTCTACCAACAAGATTTTTTTCTTTAAGCTTTTTAACCAGGTCAAAACTTGTTTCCGGATGATCCGTAAGTGGTTTTTCTATAAACAAATGTTTACCAGCCTCCATAGCCTTCAGCGCCAGTTCATAATGGGTGATCGTTGGAGTAACGATACAAAGTGCCTCCACCTGATCGAGCAGGGCATCGAATGAGGGAAAGTAGACGACATTATACTTCTTATGGATCTCATCTGCGCGTTCTGTATCGGAATCATGAAAGCCAACCAGGTCGAATTCATCAATACGCTGCAAGCATTCAATATGAAAACGGCCAAGGTGACCTGCTCCTGCAAGGCCTATGCGAATGCGATGAGTTGTTTGCATTTCCGTTTTATTGAGCATGTAAGATTAGCAGAGGATAATATTTCATATTTCAATATATCCCTTTGCATTCTGAATGGCTTCCGCAAGTCCATCTGGGGAGGTTCCTCCTGCAGTGGCAAAAAAAGGCTGGCCACCACCACCTCCGTTGATAAAACGAGCCAGTTCTTTGATTATAGTGCCGGCATGCAGTTTCCTGGATTTAACAAGATCTTCACTGATGTACAACATGAGTTGTGGCTTACCTTCAGTTTTCGCACCAAATAAAATGAAGGAAGCATCACCCAGTTCCTGACCTACCTGGTAAATCAAAGTCTTCAATAATTTTTGATCAGAAATGGGCACTTCAGCAGCAATAAATTTGATGCCATTAATGCTCTCCGCATTCTGCAGCAAAGTCTTTTTAAGACCAGAAGCTTTTTGAATTTCAGCCTCTTCGAGCTGCTGTCGTAATTCTTTGTTCTCTATTTGCAAATCCCTTATGGCTTTAACAACATCCATTGGATTTTTCAATTCATTTCGAATGGAAGTCAAGAGCTGTGTTTGATCGTGTACAAAATCTTCCGCAGCCTTGGCTGTAACGGCTTCAATTCGTCTAACCCCTGCGGCAACAGCAGATTCACTTGTGATCTTGAAAAAACCAATCCGGCCGGTAGTGGGAACGTGACAACCGCCGCATAATTCTATCGAATAAGCAGGATCGAAAGTGATCATTCTTACTTTCTCACCATATTTCTCTCCGAACAACATTCTCGCTCCGGCTTGTTCCGCTACTTTTATGGAAATACCTCTATCCTCCTTTCGCTGAATATCCTCCCTTATTTTTTCATTGACGATATCTTCAATTCTCCTCAACTCTTCAGGACTAACTTTAGAAAAATGGGAAAAGTCAAAACGCAAATAATGTTCATCTAAAAGTGATCCTCTTTGTTGAACGTGATCGCCCAAAACATCGCGGAGTGCTGCATGAAGTAAATGTGTGGCAGAGTGATTATTTTCAATCAATCTTCTTCTACCCCCATCAATTTGTGTTTTGACCGGACTCGTTTTTTCTATCGGGAGTTTTTTGGTGATATGGATGGGCAGATCATTTTCCTTGATCATATCCGTCACTTCAATTTTTTCCGCACCAAATTCCAGGTATCCCGTATCGCCTACTTCTCCTCCACCTTCAGGGTAAAAGGTCGTTCGATCAAGAACAAGTTGAAAATATTGACCATCACGATCTTCGATGGACCGGTATTTAATCAGTTTGGCTCCATCCAGGGAATCCTGATCATAGCCTTCGAAGGCGGGTTGAA
>Ga0068851_10000205_pt1 | contig 28521 bp, 25 predicted proteins | sample KBSCornC12_FD_66588 | JGI IMG/M metagenome (GOLD analysis project Ga0068851, IMG submission 66588) | Corn rhizosphere microbial communities from Kellogg Biological Station, Michigan, USA - KBS Corn C1-2 | ecosystem: Host-associated > Plants > Roots > Rhizosphere > Soil ...
CCCACAGACAGTTTCTATCGATATCGTTACTGATCCGCCAACCTATAAAATCCCGAATGCATTTACCCCCGGCTCGGATGAAGTCAATGATAAATTCAAGATCATCACCAACGGTAAAATTATCATTGCTGAGTTCAGGATATTCAATCGTTGGGGTCAAATGGTGTATGATGCACCTGATGATGACCTCGAAGGATGGGATGGTAATTTTAAAGGCAATCCGGCAGCTTCTGACACCTATGTGTATATCGCGAAGTTGCGTTATCCTGATGGAAGGGATGAGGTGGCGAAAGGGGATGTGATTTTGCTTCGTTGAGTTCGTGACCCGTCACCCGTCACCCGTGATCCGGCATTCCTTATTTAAGAAAGTAGAAAAAAATAAAGGACTGAAAATTTCAGTCCTTTATTTTTTATCCTCATGAAAATTCCGGTTCACGGGTCACGGTTCACGGGTGACGATTTCGATCCAATACGATCCGCCATGCTTCTCCACCTTAGGCATTGACGAATGATTCCACAACGGTTCGAGAATTTGCTTCAGCTCATCATCTTCTGATACAAAGTAATTCGGCATCAGCGTATGATAGCGTTCCGGATTGGCGAGGAGGAAAGCAGCGAGCGCATATTGTTCCGAATAAAAACGATCACACATAAACTGCGGATAATCGGAAGGCAGGTAGATGTCATGTATGTGCACAATCACACCTGCCGGCAAGGATGGCAATACATCCAGAAAAAAAACAGTGGCATCTGAATTAGGAAATATCCGATGTGAATTATCCACGAAGACAATATCACCGGCTTGCAGATTTGAGAAAATAGAAAGATCTATTTCTTCGAATGGTTTACGAATAATTTGATCAGCAAGTGAATCAATCTCCGCTCTCGGTGCCGGATCGATTGAAATTATTTTCGAAGAAAGATTTAAATCCTTTTTCGTTCGAAAAGCAACTTTGGTAGAATTACCGGATCCAATTTCAATATAGGTGGATGGCTTGTATTTAGCCATCATCGCATAGAGCATCACGATATCCAATCCTGGAAGAAATCCATTGTTCCATCCTGGTGATTGTGGATCTTTATTCGCAGACTGATCAGGAATCTGAACTATGTTTTCTTTAAGCGAAAGTGCAAATGAAAGAAGCTCTTTGTATTGCACCCTGTTTTGATTAATGATTTTATACAGTTGCGGATGTGGTGGATGTCCATGTCCATACCTGGGCTTCATTTCCACAGGATATTCTAACGGCAACATCTGTCGTCCGCGAATGAATGTATTGAATAAGGTGAGCAAACGGGATGAAGCCATACGCTATTTCTCGATGGTTCCTTCGAGTTCCTGGAAAAGAGCTTTAAGTCCTATAGCATCTTCTGGTTTCAATCGACCAGCCAATACAAGTCTCACTTCCCTTCTGCGCAATGCACCATCAAAGAGTGCTTGCTCATGTTCTGTTTCAGGGACTACTTGTGGCACTTCTTTTGGCCTTGATGTGCGTGCATCGAGGGCCACAAAAGTCATGTAAGCATGATTCGATTTTTCAAGGTCAGCACCAAAAGCTGAAGTAGTGAACACTTCAAGATAAACTTCAACGGAAGTATTGAAAGCACGGGTCACGGATGCTTTAATTGTGATGACATCACCAAGATGAATAGGCTTTGTAAATGAAACGCTATCAACAGACGCTGTTACCGTGTGAGCTCCACAATGTCTTCCTGAGCAAATACTGGCTGCGATGTCCATCCAGCGCATCAGGTAACCACCCATGAGATTTCCCATTGGGTTAGCATCATTTGGCATAACCATTTCTGTCATCATCGTTCGGCTGTAATTGACCGACCGTGGTTCAGGCTTACTCATATATTGATTGTGATATTGAATTAAACTAGTTTATTCGACTCGCACCAACTCATCCAAGATTTTCGCCGAAAAAAGGAATTCCATCAATTCCGGTTGCTCAGGATTGATTTCCACCAGTTTCCAATCACTGTTACCGGGATTGACCGCCATCATGTTTTTGGTAGCGCGTATGCTATACTGTTTCTGATCCTCGTGCCATACTACAGATCGACCGCCATAAGTGGATTTGAATTGGTCACCTATGGCCTGGATGGCTTTTGGTGAATCATATATACCGCCTTTTTCAATGGTGACGATAATATCTGACTCATAGGAAAGCTTCACAAAAGATTCAGTACCATCCTGCACCGGCGAAGAGGATGCAATGATATGCGTGTTATTCATTTTGAGGGTCATTCCCACTTGCATTCTTTGCATCATATCGACCAGGTCCTGCTTGGGTACACGGGAAAACAGCTTAGGATAAACCAGGCTGAAGGCAGAATCCCATTGCTGCTTATTGGAATAATTGATGAAAGCATCAAACTTAGCCTGGATAGCAGGATCAACAGGCACCTGGGTAATAGCAGGGCTAATGGTGATGAAAAAAAAGGAAATGAGAATAAGATACCTGGTGATCATGACGCAAGATTTTGCGATGTGAATTCATTTAAAATGGAAGGAAAAGCTGGCCTGGTCTCTATTTCGAAGACTTCGCTAAAGGCTTCGCCAATTCTCCTCTTAATATCCTGTAAATCTAAGGCTTTCCCGAGCAGGGAAGCCAGGGAGCAAACACTTTTGTCCGGCTCCTGGATACCGCAGGGTATGATGTGGTTGAAGTAGTCGAGATTAGTATTGATGTTGAAAGCAAAACCATGCATACTTACCCATCGGCTCAAATGAACGCCGATGGCGCAAATTTTTTGTGTTTGTTGTGATCCTTGACCAGTCTCCACCCAAACACCTGTGTATCTGTCGTTTCGGATGCCTTCGACATCGTAATGCTTTAATACCCTAATGATGACTTCTTCCAGTCCCCTGACGTATTTGTGAACGTCTGTAAAGATGAGATCAAGATCAAGTATAGGATAGCCTACCACCTGACCCGGTCCGTGAAAAGTGATGTCTCCTCCCCTGTTGATTTTGAAGAATTCAATCTCATAATCCATTAATTGCTGATCATCGATCTTGAGGTTATCCTCGCTCCCACTTTTGCCAAGGGTAAATACCGGCGGATGTTCACACAAAAGCAGGTAATGGGTTTGCGGGACAGGATAGCCCGCTCTTTTATTCTCAATCAGGTGCCTGTGAATCGCGGTTTGAATGTCCCAGGCTTCCTTGTAGGGAATCAGGCCCAGGTCAATGACTTCCACTACTCCTCTTTCTTTATTCACCATAGTGCAAAAATACGAGTTCTGCCCCGGGGTCCACGCTTTTACTCAGGGCAGGCATTTTAACCGTCCCATGACAATAATGTTTAACTTTAGATCGCCAACCACCTCTTTTAGAGCCCTTTCTCTACAAAACGAAACGATCACATTGCTTGAACAATGAAGTTCAGTTTGTTAAAGACATTTTTAACCCAGGAACCTGGTTTTGAATGGCCTGGTACAAAATCGAACATATTAAAGAATGGTATCATATTTGTGTATAAACCACTAGCCTTCCTTAATTTTGATCCGAACACCTTTTCAATCTAAAAACGCTTGTAACATGAGAATCACTTTACTCTTTATTGGACTGCTCTTTACAAGTCTCCTCTCATCGGCTCAGCCTGCACCTGATTTCACGGTCACCGATTCACATGGCGCGGTGCATCATCTTTATGCCGATTATCTCAACCAGGGCAAAACGGTAGTCATTGAGGTATTCTTCACGACCTGCCCTCCATGTAATTCCATCGCACCGTATATGGAACCATTGTATCAAGCATGGGGTGCTGGCAACAATGATGTTGAGTTTTTTGAAATGTCAGATAAAACATTTGATACTGATGTATTGGTTAATAATTACCAGGCTCAGTACAGTGAAACATTTGTCGGTGTTGGAAAAGATGGTGGAAGTATTGCAGCAGTGACTCCTTACAAGAATGGAACCTATGGACAATGGTTTGGAACACCTTGTTATGTTGTCATTGCGCCTAATGGCACTGTCAATTATGATGTCAGTGGCAGTGGAAATCAAGGCACTATTAATGCAGTAGATGCTGCTATTACCGCTACAGGTGCTATGAAACCTGGACAAGTTCCTGTTGCTCCTGATTTTACTTTAACCGATGTTGATGGACAGCTTCATCATTTGTACTCCAATTATCTCAATCTTGGAAAAACGGTTGTACTGGAAATCTTCAATACTACCTGTGGTGGATGTATATCAATCGCTCCCCTGCTCGAACCATTGTACAATGATTGGGGAGGAGGAGATGCAGATGTTGAATTTTTTGCTTTAACAGATAAACCGGCAGACTCTAACCCTGTCATGTTCAATTATCTCATTCAATACAATCTCACATTTCCCGGTGTAAGTTCTAGTGGTGGTAGTTTGGCCGCTGTTGTTCCGTATGAGAACGGAACTTTTGGTGCGTTTACAGGTCTACCGACTTTTGTAGTGATCGCTCCCGATGGAACGGTAAATTATAACGTTCATGGCGCAGGCAATCAAGCTACTATTACTGCATTAAATTCGGCTATTGCTGCGACAGGTGCTCAACCTGGTGAAGCATTATCATTGGCGCCGGACTTTACGGTCACAGACAGTCACGGCCAGGTGCATAAGTTGTATGCTGATTATCTCAACCAGGGCAAATCAGTTTTGCTTGAAGTTTTTTACACCACATGTCCTCCATGTAATTCCATTGCTCCGTTAATGGAACCATTCTACCAGGAATGGGGAGCCGGTGATTATGATGTTGAGTTTTTAGAATTATCAGATAAGAATTTCGATACAGATGCTTTAGTCAATGGATACCAATCACAATATGGTGAAACATTTGTTGGTGTAGGAAAAGATGGCGGAAGCCTTGCTGCTGTGCAACCTTATAAAAATGGTTCATTCGGTTATTGGTATGGCACTCCTACCTATGTTGTGATTGCACCAGATGGTACAGTTAAATATGATGTGGGTGGAGCAAACAACCAATCGACTATCGATTCAATTGATGTTGCATTGCTCGCTACCGGTGCAGAAAAACCACCACCACCGGAATCACCTGTTGAAGTCACTGGTGTAGTTACTTTTCTGTCGGGTTCGACGGGTGTCGGTAATGCTTATGTTCAAATTGTCGATGGACAAGGCAATGTTGTAAAGCAAGATACTACCGGAGCATCTGGTAATTTTGATCTGTCCATCTTGTTGAGTCAAATGCAACCTGACTGGCAATTGAAGGTGGTAAAAAATGGAAGTCCACTGAATGGTGTCAATGCACTTGACCTTGTGAAGATTCAGAAACACATTCTTGTCGTTGATCCATTTACTGATCCGCTAATTAAGTTGGCCTCGGATATCAATAAATCAAACACTATTTCAGCATTAGACATAGTGGCGCTGCTCAAAATATTATTGGGGATCAATACGAATTTCGTTGATGGTCAAACGTGGATCACAGTGCCTGCGGATACAGATTTTGGTGTACCGGCTCAGCATCCTCCAATATTACCTGCTTCGGCTTACACGATTCCTGTGCAGGACATTGTCAATGGAAATCGCGTTGCACATTTCCTTGCTGTGAAAAGAGGAGATGCTAATGGCAATGCCAATCCTAACCAGTAAACGAGGTTTAGAAATCCAGGGTTAATTCATTTTCGCCGCCCAGGCCTGGACCGCAGCAGAGATTTCTTCGCTGTGCTCTTTGTAGTATTCGTCATCGTCGAAGGCCATGCCGAGTTCTATACTTTTCGTTCCGCTGGCGACAGCGTCAACATAATCTCCTTTTTTGGCTTCAATCTGGCCTCGCACGTACCAGTTCCAACTGCTGCTTTTCAGGTCCGTTGATTTTTTAGCCCAATCATAAGCCTGATCAATATTGCCTTCATTTTGCAACAGAAATTCTGCACCTGTTGCATAAACTGACCATTTCTTGGCATCAGCAATGGTATCCAAAACGGAAGTAATATTGGCCATCACAGGAGTCACGAGGTCTACTTTAAAACGTAAATACAATCGCATTTTTTCCCAGGCCAGTTTGATGTACGCCATATCCGGTTTCATATCCGTGATATTGTAGGAGAGGCGCTCCTGTAAGGTCTCATTCATTTTAGGCTCAACCGTGAAACGAATAGCATCCTGGGTTTCATCGTATTTGTAAGCGCCCCATTGGTCCCATACCTTGTTAAAGATGACGGTCCATTCTTTTTCGCCAGGGATAAAGAAGAGGGAATATTTGCCGGCCTTCAAAGCCTGGCCTTCCATATTCACATCTGTGCTAAATTCCACAGTTGTGGCTTCATTAGCGCCTGCGCGCCAAACCTGGCCATAGGGCACCAAGCCACCCCAGATTGTACGACCTTTCACAGCCGGTGCTCCGTAGTTTACTTTAACGTCCGTCAGACCAATCGTAAATCCACTGGATGCCTTAGGACTTTGTCTTGGAAGGGTAATATCCTGTGCAGTTGCAGAACAGAGGGCAACGAGCAGAATTATCAGTGATGAAAATATTTTTGTCATACCGGGTCAGGTTAATTGTTGATCATTGCTTGTAAACATAAAAAAAACCTAATTGAAACGTTGCTCAAACGGGTTTCGTATGTAAAGTATACTTGTGGACAAGTATATAACATAATCTTAAGGACGTAGCGAATCATAGCATAACGGTTAACAAGCCCTTATAATTAGCAAATCTAAATGTTAATGCCTGATAGCAAATCATGGCTAGTCGCAACGTCCTTAATAAAGGAAAAGTAGGTTTAGTTCCGAAAGGGAGTTATCCTTTCATCCATTTAAATCCGGGGCGTACTAAAATGCAGAGCCATAAAGATCATTGCCATCCTCATAGCCACACTCGTGTCATCCGGCAACTGATCCTTGATCACCCATTCCCGCGCATCATTTTCATAATAGGTGTAGATCTGGAAAAAACCATTTTTGTCTTCATCGGTCATCCATTCTGTAGGTTGATCGACGTAGCGGGTATATAAATTGAATTGCTTGTTTCCATCCGTAAGCTTCCACCGATAAAATTCACCGGGCCATGCTGAACGCGCTGTAACGATTACACCATTACATTTAATTTCCCAGAGATCAGGTTCATCCTTCCATTTCTGATCGATGGTGCCATGAAAATCGCCGATTTCAAAATCCCACGCGGTCCAGTCATTCCCGAACGACCAGCGCATGCGAAGGCTGCCCTTCACGTCATCATTATCAGTGGTGATGGTCCATTCCCGAAACGAGTTGTTGAATTGTGTGCCAATGCCAATCGGTATTTGTGCCTGGAGCGGTGGCACACACAACAGCAACAGGAAAATGGATCCGGTCAGGATTTTCAAAAAAGGAATTGCAACGGCTAATTTCATTTTCCTATAACGAAAAATAAACTGAATTAGAATGGGAGATCATCATAAGATGAACCTTCATCAGACAATCCGGGAGGGGCGGAAGGAAATTCACCTGCCGCAGCCTTAGGTTTTGATTCAGCGCCGATCGCTTCAATTCGCCATGCATTGAGATTAGTGAAAAATTTTCCCTGCCACTCTCTTCCACGGAGATCGAAATACACTTTGACCATGCTGCCTTCATCAAGATTGTCAATGACATTGACGCGATCTTGTACCAGCTGGAATTTTACATAGTTGGGATATTGGCCCTTATCATCCAGGAGCACAAATTCACGAGTCTGAAAACTGTCAGATTTCTTCTCGATGTCGTATTTCTTGTAGAGTTTGCCTTCAACTTCGTATGACATAGTTTATATAGAATTTTAAATGGATAATCGATTAATATGCTTTTGCAAAAAGGACTCGTCCTTCTGATTTTTTACCGGTCAGGATACAGGTACCTTCTTCCTTTTGCTGATCTAAAGGAATACAACGAATTGTGGCTTTGGTTAATTCCTTAATCTTTAATTCTGTTTCTGTTGTTCCGTCCCAATGCGCGGAAACAAATCCGGCTTTATTTTCCAGGATATCGGAGAATGTCGCAAAATCATTTGCTTCCCGGGTATTCTCTTGCCTGAACCTGAGCGCTTTCAATAAAAGGTTGTCCTGGATATCGGTCATCAGTTTTTCAACATGTGCACCAAGTCCATCCAAGGGTATAAATTCCTTCTCGCGGGTATCACGACGAGCAACTTCAGCAACACCTTTTTCAAGATCACGCTGGCCGATCGCTACACGCACAGGAATGCCTTTCATTTCGTATTCTGCATATTTGAAGCCCGGTCTTGACTTTTCATCTATATCGTATTTGACCGTGATTCCTTTCGCAATAAGTTCCCTTGACAGTTTTTCTGCAACTTCATTAATGGCAGCTTCTGGTTTTGGAACAGGTATTATAACAACCTGAAGCGGTGCAAGTTTAGGTGGCAACACTAATCCTTCGTCATCACTGTGAGTCATGATCAATCCTCCCACTAACCTGGTTGAGACGCCCCAGGAGGTGGCCCATACCAATTCTTGTTTATTGCTTTCGTTCAGGAAGTTGACATCAAAAGCACGAGCAAAATTCTGCCCGAGAAAATGTGAGGTCCCGGCCTGAATACTTTTTCCATCCTGCACCAATGCTTCAATGCAGTATGTGTCAATGGCTCCGGCGAATCTTTCATTCGCTGTTTTAAGTCCCTTGATCACGGGCATGGCCATATAGGATTCTGCAAAATCAGCGTAGATATCGAGAATCATCCGCGTTTCTCTTACTGCTTCTTCCTGGCTGGAATGTGCAGTGTGTCCTTCCTGCCAAAGAAATTCTGTAGTGCGCAGAAAAGGACGAGTACGCATTTCCCATCGAACCACATTGGCCCATTGATTGATCAGGATGGGAAGATCGCGATAAGATTGAATCCAATCTTTATACGTGTTCCAAATAATGGTTTCTGATGTCGGCCGTACAATAAGTTCTTCCTCAAGTTTTGCTTCGGGATCCACCATGAGCCCGCCATTCACCGGGTCTGTTTTCAATCTCGAGTGAGTGACGACAGCGCATTCTTTTGCAAAACCTTCAACGTGTTCAGCTTCGCGGCTGAGAAAACTTTTTGGAATAAATAAAGGGAAATAAGCATTGACATGTCCTGTCCTTTTAAATTCACTGTCCAGGCGATCGCGCATTTTTTCCCAAATAGCAAAACCTGTCGGCCGGATGACCATGCATCCGCGCACAGGGGAATTATCGGCCAATTGGGCCTTCCTGACGATGTCGAGGTACCATTGTGAATAGTCGTCCGACCTGGGGGTTATCTCTTTAGCCATAGCATTATCTGTATCTGTTCCGGGTGCTGCATTAATATCAATTTAAACCGGTAAATATTGAAACTTATCCTACCGATGTAGCGTCATGATAATGAACCGAACCAAACGTGGTGAAATTGAATTCAACCTTTTTAACAACGCGGTGACAGTTATTTAAGCTCCCGTTAACTACAATGAAGCTGTAAAAGTACTACTTTTAACATTGGATGTAGCGTATTTCCTGCCACGCGGTTTTAATGATTTGCAGACTATGAAAATGCACACGCTCAAAAGCATTTTGATCCCCGCACTGCTGTTGCTGGGTTCAACATTTCTCCAGGCCCAATTTGATGATGTCTATTTTGATCCGGACAATGTCCACTATAATCATAATACACACCATCAAACCAATCCATCTTCCTCCGCTTCGACGAATGATTATGGAGTCACTTATTACGACAATGATGATTATCAGTACTACGATGATTATGATGGCACTAGTCCATCCGGTGTAAGTCTTCATTTTGGGATTGGTTTCTTCACACCTTTTTTTGGCTTTTCTTATTATGATCCTTATTGGAGCAATTCCTATTGGGGCTATTATCCGTATAGCAACTGGTACGGTTGTAATAGTTGGGGATATTATTATCCTTATAATAATTGGTATGCTTATCCAAGCTATTATTATGGCTATGGTGGTTGTGGTAATTATTACGGATACAATGGTTACGGAGGAGGATACTATAATAATTACTGGGGAGGATGCAACAGCTACTATGGTGGTGGCTATCCTACCTGTGGCGGTGGTTATCCCGGATACTATCCTGACTACCACCCGGATTATCATCCAGACCACTATTATGGTCCAAGAACAAGCGGCAATACCGGTTCATCACCAAGAGGCCCTATTCAACCCCCCGGAATAACTCAACCTGTTTTGGAAGGAAGAGATCTTGCGGATCAACTGGATAAACCTGCATCTCCTGATGCACCTGGAAATCCTGGCGTACACAATCCATCTCCTCCTGTTGTGAATGGTGTTGATGAAAATCCTGCCTCTCTTCCGTTATCGCGTGATGGTGCCGTTGCACAAGTCAACAAGGATATTCCTGTTGACAAAGAATTGAAACATGATCCCGTTCCAGGACCAAAACGTCCGGTATTCAAACCAGCACCAAGTAGTTTCGAACCTTATCCAACACATAAGACTCCTGATGAACCCGTTGCTTCTACAGATATAAAACCTGCAATAGATCGACCCGTTTACAAGCCTTACATCCCTGAACGCAAATCAACTCCTGTGAACTCCGATCAGCCTTCACCAAAGACTGATACTGATCAATCTAATTATTCTCCACCAAGAGATGATCAGAAACCAGGATATAAACCGAATGATAGTGGCAGAAATGATCGACCATCATACACTCCACCATCAAGAGTTGATGACCGTCCATCTTATCATCCAGCACCAAGGAATACTGATTCCGGTAACAATGATTCCGGCAGGAGTAATGACCGACCAAGTTATTCTCCACCACCAAGATCTCATCAATCTGAATCCAATGATAGTCCTGCTGGACATTCCCGAAGCTATGATAGTGGGTCCGGTAACAATAACAGGAGTGAATCACCGTCACACGGTTCATCATCCAGGGATAGCTCTTCCGGCTCAAATCATTCATCATCCGGAAACAGCGGTTCAGGGCATTCATCTGGGAGCAGTAGTTCGGGCCATTCATCTGGAAGTAGCAGTTCAGGCAGCTCTCCAAGAGGCAAGGGATAATCTAACAACATGAATTAGGAAAATATAACTGGACTGCAGAATGATTCACATTCTGCAGTCTCCTTCAAACTATACTCCATCATGAACAAGCCAAACTATATATTCATTCTCTTCATACTTCTACTTTCCATTTCAGCACAAAGTCAAACTGCAACAGAAGCATTTCGACTTTCGGATTCCGATCCATTAGGATCAGCAAGGAATGTTGGTGTTGGAAACAGCATGTATTCCATTGGAGCAGATCTATCGGCGATAGGAAATAATCCTGCAGGTATTGGAGCCTATTGGCGCAGCGAGTTTATGGGCTCCATGGACATTACCTGGAAACCCTATGATGCAAAACTTAGTGGTGACAGTATCAATCACCAGGTTCATGGAAGTTTCGATTATTTCAGAATGCCAAATCTGGGTTTTGTTATGACGACTCAACCTTCAGGTTCGAAATGGCAAACTTCCAATTGGGCCATTGGTGTCAATCGCGTTGCTGAATATGCGAAAGAAGTTCAATTCAAAGGTTATACGCAAGGGTCCATCACTGATAGTTGGCAGGAAAATGCATTTGGAAAAGACAGCAGTCAACTCAATGGATTTGAAGAAGGCCTCGCTTATACATCAGGAGCCATCTATGATTTTGAATCCGACCATGTCTACGAGACGGATTATGATCTTAGTCCGGAATATCATCTCTATAAAGAAGAATACTCCACTGTCAGAGGTGGAAAATCAGAGTTATTCATTGGCTATGGTGCTAATCTTAGCAGAAAGTTATTGTTTGGTCTCACGCTGAATTTTCCGATAGTTAATTCAGATGCATCTCGATTGTATAGAGAAGTTGATACCCAGGATGGTGTTCCATTTTTTAATGAATTGGCTTACACAAGTTATGTCAATACCAGCGGCTATGGGGTGAATGGAAAATTTGGTTTCATCCTGAAGCCCTCGAAGTATATCAATCTTTCTTTTGCAGCACACACACCGACCAAATTGCAACTCTTCGATAATTTTAATACCACCCTCACTTATGATTACACCGATCAAAATCATGATGGCCCGATCACTTCGACATCGGATTACGGAAGTTTTCATTATGCTTTAGTTACTCCCTGGAAACTTGTCGGAGGAATTGGAATCATTGCCGGCACGAGTGGTTTTATTTCTGCCGGAGTACAATGGACCGATTATTCCGCGATGCATTTTGATTACAGTGTTGATGGTAATGGCTATTTCTACGACCAGGAAGAACGTGAAGTCAATGCCAAGATCAAGCAGGATTATGGTTCCGTTTTCGAATTAAATATGGGTGGTGAAATTGCTTTCAAAAACCTACGCTTAAGGGGAGGATTTTCTGCTGCGCAATCAGCCTTCAATAATGATGACACTTTTGATCCTACTTTCCATGGTGGTGTTGGCTATCGGGCTGAAGGATTCTATATCGATTTCGCCTACAGTTATAGCCAACAGGATGAAGGATATCTTCCTTATGAAACTACAGATGCTCCACAACCATTGGCAGTGTTGAAGTATGATGTGAATAGGATTGTGACGACTGTGGGGTTGAAGTTTTGAAAAAGTAAGAATAAGGAAGTTAGAATAAGGAAGTTAAAAGTGGAATTGCGATTAACCCTAGCCTTCAGGCTAGGGAAAGCAAGAATAAGGAAGTAAGAATAAGGGAGTTAAAAGTGTAATTGCAATTGACCCTAGCCTTCAGGCTAGGGAAAGTAAACTTGAACATTACGGACAGAACTTAAGTCCTGAAGAAGTGAGTAACTACTGACTCCCCAGCCTGAAGGCTGGGGTTAATCAGTATCTATCATATGAGAATGTAAAATCGTGGAATATCCATATACCCCCTTCAGGGGGCTAGGGGGAAGAGGATTATTTTTCTGTAAAACTTAACGCAGCTGAATTCATACAATATCGCAGTCCCGTAGGTTTCGGACCATCATCAAAGACATGGCCGAGATGACCGCCACATTTATGACAAACCACTTCAGTGCGACTCATGCCATAAGTATTGTCGGTGATTTCAGTCACATGGGTTTTATCAATAGGTGCAAAGAAACTAGGCCATCCTGTTCCGGATTCAAATTTGGTATCCGAAGAAAACAATGAAAGGCCGCAGCCGGCACAATAATAAATGCCATGCTTATGATTGTCTGCGTACTTGCCCGTGAAAGCACGTTCGGTTCCCTGATGTCTCAATACATCATAGGCTAATGGATCTAGTTGTGCTTTCCATTCTCCATCTGATTTGATGACGGTTTTGATGGTGTCTCCTTTTTCGTCAACAAACCACCCTGGTGTTGAAGGGGTACTCATTGCTTTACTGGTTTTGGTATTGGGTTGCAGGCAGGCATTCATCGTAAAAGAAAAAACCACAAAAAAGATCAACAATACTCTGTTCATCATGATGAATTTATTGTTTTAGTTTTTCTACAAAGTGCTCACGCACCTTTTGCACTTTCGGCGCAATCACTATACGACAATATCCTGCATCCGGATTGTTGGCAAAGTAATCCTGGTGATAATCTTCTGCTTCATAAAAAGTAGTAGCCGGCACTATTTCGGTGACGATAGGTTTGTCCCAAATTTTAGTAGCGACCTCCGCTTTTGATCTCTCGGCAATTTTCTTTTGCTCTTCATTCTGATAAAAAATGACGGAGCGATATTGGGTTCCTGCATCTGCACCCTGGCGATTAAGTGTGGTAGGATCGTGGGATGTCCAGAGGACTTCCAGCAAATCAGCATAAGAGATCACCGATGGATCAAATGTGATCTTGGTGGTTTCAGCATGACCTGTCAATCCCGTGCAAACTTCACGATACGTCGGATCAGGGGTGGTGCCTCCCATATAACCGGATTCTACTTTAATAACGCCTTTGAGTTCCTGGAAAACGGCTTCCACACACCAGAAGCATCCTGCGCCGAAGGTGGCAATTTCTGTATTCATGTTTTTATCTACGATTTGATCTTTGGGAGGTTGATGTTCGGTTGTAGGTGAGGAATTTTTTTGCGACGAACAGGCCGGAATTATCCCCACGGAAACCAACCCCAGAATGAGAAGCTTATTGAATTTCATCATGTCAAAACAGCAGTTGAAGCGAAAAGTTAAAGATTTAAGTCTATAAATACGAGTGTTTGGTCGGGAGTGGATCTTTCCGGATTATAAATCTTAATTTTGCCCCACTTTTCAGCATCCCTGACCCTGAATAGTGACCTATTTTCTAACATTGATTACAAACCTATGAAGCTTAACCACAAACCGGGATTCTTAATGATCCTGTTAGCCTTTGTTTTAACTGCTGCGTTCGGACAGCAGGACCCCAGCCCATTTGATTTTGGTAAAATGTGGACGTTCGAAAACCCTCCGAAAGATTGGTTTAAGAAAGCCTATGACTACGACCTGGACCAGGCTTGGTTTGATGAAGGACGTGCAGCAGCATTGCGCTTTTCCAATTTTTGCTCTGCTTCTTTTGTCTCCCCGAATGGCTTGGTGATGACCAATCACCATTGCGCACAGATCATTGTGAGCTCCTTGCAAAAGGAAGGTGAGAATTTTGATAAAAATGGTTTCTACGCCACCACTTTTGCAGAAGAACGTCGCGATCCGACATTGTTCGTAGAGCAGCTTGTGAAAGTAGAAGATGTCACCGAACAAATGATGAAGACCATCTCTACCGCAAAAAACGACACTGAAAAACTGACCAAAACTCAGGAAGCCACCGCAGCCCTGACAAAAGAATATCAAACAAAACCAGGATGGGAGAAACTTCGCCTGCAACTGGTTTCCTTTTATAGCGGTGCTAAATTTTCAATGTACGGTTACAAACGATATGAAGATGTTCGGTTAGTGTTTCTTCCTGAAGCGGCATTAGGTTTTTTCGGTGGAGATCCTGACAATTTCACATATCCACGTTACAACCTCGATTGTTCGTTTTGGAGAGTGTATGATGAGAATGGACAAGCCTTAAACACAACCAACAATTATTTCAAATTCAACACTGATGGTATTCATGAAGGAACCCCTGTGTTTGTAGTTGGAAACCCTGGATCAACAGAGCGCTATCGTACTGTCGCCCAATTAGAATATGATCGCGATTATCGTTATCCTGTAGATGTTGCTTTCTATGCAGATCGCATGGCTCGTCTTCAGGAACAATACAACAAGAAGAAGGACGATGACACCAAAGTGCAGATTTTTGAATTGTCCAATACATTGAAAGCAGAGCAAGGCATGCTGGATGGTTTGAACAATCCTGAATTGTTTGGACGCAAAGTCAAAATGGAGCAAAAGATCAGATCCAATGCAAATGGCAAGACCTATTGGGATGACATGGCTAACTATTATAAATCGCTCAGCAAATATTCCTCTGAGCTGAGATTCATGTCCCCTACTCCATTATCTGGTGGCGTTATCCCGCTAATGTATGCGATCAATGACTACATGGAGACTGCAACAGCTAACCCGGAAAGTCCTGAACTGGAAGGAATGGAGAATAAGCTCAAAGAAATGGCTGTCGCTGTCAATGACCCTGATGCTGCAAAAGGATTCAGCATGGTGCTGACTGAATTAAAAAAATTCGCTCAACCGGATGATGAATACCTGAATAAGATATTAGATGGTCGCACTCCTGACGCTGCCGCTAAAGACATTCTAGCCAAGACCGTTTTTGCAGATGAAAAAGACCTGGATAAATTATTTGACAAGAGCACCAAGAAAGTATTGAAAAAGAAAGATCCCCTGATTGAAGCTTCTCAAATTTTCGGTGAACAATATAAAACTGCAGTTAGTGCTTTCCAGTCTACTGGTGTAGCACGTAACCTGTTATCGCAAAACATTGCCGGTGAAGTATTCAAGGTTTATGGAAATGCATTACCTCCTGATGCGACTTTCACTTTACGTATTTCTGATGGTGTAGTTAAAGGCTATGATTATAATGGCACTAAAGCTCCTGCCAAGACAACTTATTATGGTTTGTATGACCGTTATGAATCCAATAACGGTATGGACCCCTGGGCACTCCCTGAGCGCTGGAAAAACCCACCGGCTGAACTGTTGAAAGCGCCTATGGACTTTGTCTGTACCGCTGATATCATTGGTGGAAATTCAGGAAGCCCGATCATCAACGTAAGGCATGAAGTGGTAGGTCTCGCATTTGATGGTAATATGGAATCCCTGCCGGGCAATTTCATCTTTGATGAAAAAGGAAATCGAACAGTCGGTGTGCATGTCGGCGGTATTGTCGCTGCACTTCGCTATATTTACAAAGCCGATCGCCTCGTAGCAGAGTTGACCGGAAAATAATCAGCTTACCCAAATCAATTGAATTCGTAAGAGCCCGAAGTGATTCGGGCTCTTTTTTTTACCTTTCCCTTCAATCCACTTAGTGAATGAAAATCAACTGCCTTCTTTTCATTGCATTGGCCTTCTTTCCGCTCTTCAGCATTCAGTCGCAGCAGCCAGCCTATGCCCCGGAGATCAAAGAAGGCAATGGACCTTTCACCCAACTCATCATTCGTGGCGTTAATCTAATCGATGGTACTGGCGCTCCTCTCTTCGGACCAGTCGATATTGTAATTGAAGAAAATCGCATAGTGAAGATTGCAAAAGTAGGATCACCCGGCGTTCCGATTGATTCTGCAGATCGTCCGAAACTCAAAGAAGGCGGTTATGAATTGCAAGCGAACGGGATGTATGCTCTTCCGGGCTTTATTGACATGCATGGCCATATTGGGGGAACTGCTGATGATTGTTCTGCAGAATATGTATTCAAACTTTGGATGGCGCATGGTATTACAACTATTCGAGATCCGGGAAGTGGAAATGGATTGGATTGGGTGTTGCATGAAAAAGAATTAAGTAAGGAGGATAAAATCACAGCACCAAGAATCTTTGCTTACACGTTTTTTGGTCAGGGTTCTGATGAACCTATAAAAGATGCAGATGGTGCAAGGGAATGGGTTCGGCAGAATGCTAAGAAGGGAGCTGATGGTGTAAAGTTTTTTGGCGCCGCTCCTGACATCATGCAGGCTGCTTTAGAAGAAAATAAAAAATTAGGATTGCGATCTGCCTGTCATCATGCGCAATTAAATGTGACAAGATGGAATGTCCTCAATTCTGCAAAAGCAGGGCTCACCACAATGGAACATTGGTATGGTTTGCCGGAAGCTTTATTTGAGCATCAAACGATTCAGGATTATCCCGCCGATTATAATTACCAGGACGAACAAAATCGCTTTGAAGAAGCTGGTAAATTATGGAAGCAAGCAGCTCCTCCTTTTTCACCGCATTGGAATGAAGTAATGGATCAATTGCTCGCACTGGATTTTACTATTGATCCTACATTCAATATTTACGAAGCAAGCCGTGACCTGATGCGCGCCAGAACACTCGAATGGCATCAAGATTATACTATGCCAGGTTTGTGGGGATTTTTTCAACCCAGTCGCGTTTCACATGGATCATACTGGCATTATTGGGGTACTGAACAGGAAGTGGACTGGAAAGAAAATTATCGCTTGTGGATGACCTTTGTGAATGAATATAAAAATCGCGGAGGGCGTGTAACCACTGGATCAGACTCAGGTTACATTTTTGAATTGTTTGGGTTTGCATACATCCGCGAACTCGAGTTATTGCGCGAAGCAGGCTTTCATCCACTGGAAGTAATTCGTTCTGCTACATTGTATGGGGCACAAGCATTAGGAGCCGACAAAGAAATCGGAAGTGTTGAAGTGGGTAAATTGGCAGACATCATATTGATCGACCAAAATCCACTTGAAAATTTACAATGTCTCTATGGCACTGGCGCCATTAAACTGACTGATGACAATAAAGTAGAACGCGTCGGTGGTGTGAAATACACGATCAAAGACGGGATCATTTACGATGCCAAACAATTGCTCCATGATGTCAAAAACATGGTGGATAAAGAAAAAGAAAAAACCGGCTTTAAATTCTATCAACCCGGAATGGCTCCAAAGAGCTAACTCACTGAACAAACTATCGGAACCTATAATTTTCTCTTCTATGCACAATCGTCGTGATTTTTTTCAAACCTTAAGCCTGATGGGCATCAGTTTGCCATTAGCGAATAAATTATTTTCTCAGCGTCAACACTTTACTGCTGCTGATAACACTGAACCATTTATCATGTGCAGCCGAGGAGCAGACTGGGCAGAAAAAGTTTTGAAACCGGCATGGCATACGTTTAAAGAAACCAATAATATCCTCGATGCAATCGAAGCCGGAGGCAATGTATGCGAATTGGATCCCACTGATACTTCTGTTGGTTATGGAGGACTTCCGAATGAAAGAGGTATCGTCACCCTGGATGCTTCATTTATGTATGGACCCACCTACAAATGTGGCAGTGTTGCCTCGATGGAAAATATAAAACGAGCTTGTTCAGTTGCAAGACTTGTGATGGAAAGAACCGATCATGAATTGATCGTAGGACCAGGTGCTACAGAATTTGCCAAAGCACATGGTTTTCCAGAAGAAAACTTATTGACTGATGAAGCCAGAGAAATATGGTTGCAGTGGAAAGAAAATCTAAGCAAGGATGATGATTGGTTGCCTCCTGCAGATGGTATTTATAAAAAACTAAAAGGGCACACCGGTACTATCAATGTGCTCGGCATGGGATCAAATGGAGAAGTAGCCGGTTCAACTACTACAAGTGGTTTGTTTGGAAAACTACCAGGACGTGTTGGAGATTCACCAATTATCGGCGCAGGATTATTTCTGGACAATGAAGTTGGTGCCGCTGGTGCCACGGGTCGCGGCGAAGAATTGCTTCGTACTTGTGGCTCATTCTTATTAGTTGAAAAAATGAGAGCCGGCATGTCTCCTCAAAAAGCTTGTGAGGAAGTATTAGAACGGATCATCTTCGTCAATGGCGGCGAAGACAAAGTCGACTTCAATGTCAAAATGGTAGCTTTCAACAAGAATGGAGATATCGGTGTAGCTGCGCTGAAAGGAAATGACAATAGCATTCCTTATGCTTCCGTGATTTCAAAAAGTGGATTGAAGGTGATCCCGGGAAAATATTTGATTAAAGATGAAGAAAAGAAGTAAGCCGTCAGTCAGTTTTTTTTGCTGCTAAACCATCTTCCTATTCTGTTGTTTTCTTGCGCTTAGCGCATAGATATCCATGAATAGATTAATACCATTACTCTTTTTATTTTTTATTACCTCGTCGGTGGATGCCCAAACAGGTATCATCCAAGGCAAAATCCTCAATTCATTTAATAAAGAACCTATACCCTATGCCGTTGCTGCGCTGGAGGGGACTAATTTGGGTGTCACTTCAGATGAAAATGGACAATACATTTTTAGTGGCCTGACGCCAGGCATCTACAATATAAAAGCGAGTTTTATCGGTTTTAAACCAGTCACCATTTATGAGGTGCAGGTCAACAATGCCAATGCCACATTTGTCAACATTGAAATGGAAGAGGTTCCAACGGTCATGCAGGAAGCCGTTGTTACGGCACAACCTTTTACCCGGAAGGAAGAAAGTCCATTAAGCCTCAACAGTATCGGAGTATCGGAAATCAAACGTAATCCAGGTGGCAACCGGGATATATCAAAGGTCATACAATCCCTCCCGGGAGTTGCCATCACCTCCAGTTTTAGAAATGATATTATCGTACGTGGTGGCTCTCCCAATGAAAACCGTTTTTATCTCGATGGCATTGAAGTGCCCACCATCAATCATTTTAGCACGCAGGGAGCTTCCGGAGGACCGGTCGGCTTGATCAATGTTGATTTTATCCAGGACCTTGATTTTTATTCGGGAGCTTTTCCAGCCAACCGGGGCAATGCACTGAGTTCAGTCCTGGAATTTAAATTTAAAGATGCCCGCACTGACAAGCCGGCTTATAGTATTTCCCTCGGATCCAACGACCTTGCAGCCACCATCGAAACACCCCTAACTAAAAACTCAACACTCATTGCTTCCTGGCGAAGAAGTTATCTCCAGTTTTTGTTCCAGGCATTGGATCTCCCCTTTCTCCCAAAATATGATGACTTTCAATTTAAAAGTGAAATCAAAATCGATCAAAACAACATCATCGATTTTATTGGTTTAGGTGCAATTGATAAGGTCACGTTAAACACCGAAGCGACGCCTACGGAAGAGAATCAGTATGTATTGTCCCAGATACCCACGAACCAGCAATGGAACTACACTATTGGAGGTTCCTGGCGTCATTTTAATAAAAACGCTTATCGAACCTTTGTGATCAGCAGAAGTTTCCTCAACAACTCAGCTCAAAAATATATTGATAATGACGAGAGTAATCCGGATAAAAAATTACTGGACTACGAATCCACAGAAGCTGAAAATAAAATTCGTCTTGAAGAAACGCTTCGAGCTAATGACTGGAAAGTAAATTATGGTGCAGGTATCGAATGGGCTGACTATACGACCACTACTTTTCAAAAACTGGCCAATGAATTGACACTTAATTACAGTTCAGAAATAGGGATTTTCAAATATGGTGCCTTTGGCCAGATGAGTAAAAGCATCCTCAACAAACGTCTTCAGCTTTCATTTGGTACGCGCCTGGATGGTAATAATTTCAATGACCATATGGCCAATCCGTTTAATCAGTTTTCCCCACGCCTAAGCGCCTCCTACAGTGTTAGTGAAAAAATAGCAATCAACTTCAACACAGGTCTCTACCATCAGTTGCCACCCTATACCACTCTTGGTTATCGGGATACTGCCGGGGCACTGGTCAATGCAGATGTGAAATATATTCAGTCGAAACACTTAGTGGTAGGATTGGAATACAATACAGCAAAAAATTCACGGATCACCCTGGAGGGCTTTTATAAACAGTACAGCAATTACCCGATGGATTTAATTGATTCCATATCCCTGGCCAATAAAGGAAGTGATTTTGGTGTTATCGGCAACGCCCCTGTCACATCTACCAATAAAGGACGCTCGTATGGTTTTGAAATTTTCTTTCAGCAAAAACTCTTTCACGATTTTTACGGACTCTTTTCTTACACTTTTGTGCGGAGTGAGTTTCAAAACTTCGAAGGAAACTATGTCCCTTCATCCTGGGATTACCGTCACATGCTGAGTATCACCGGCGGCAAGTTGTTTAAACATAATTGGGAGGTAGGAGCCAAGTTTCGATATAACAGCGGCAGTCCATTTACGCCATATGATATTCCCGCTTCTGCATTAAAAACCAATTACGATGTGACTAATGCCGGAATACCCGATAATACGCGATTAAATACTACCCGTATTGAGCCCTTCTACCAGCTGGATGTTCGCGTTGATAAAAAGTATAATTTTAAAAAATGGACACTCGATCTCTATCTCGATGTGCAAAATATCACGAACCATACCACTAAAGAGCAACCCTATTTCTCTGTAGAAAGGGATGCCAACGGAATACCTATATCCAATCCCAGTAACCCAAACTACTATATCCCTCGTTCCATTGATAATACATCAGGGACTATAATTCCTGGTATTGGCATCGTGGTGGAATTCTAGTGAGACTGCATAAGGCGGGGCACCTTACAAATCAAGCAGTCCTTCCGGAATCTTCATATAAATAATCTTTTCCTTCCGATCAATTGAGGATATCAACTGTTCATGCAAGGGAACATATATTTCTTTTCCATTCCATTCAATGACGGCCATTAATTGTTGTGGAAATTCTTCGGTGCGAAGGATTGGATGAGTTTGTAAAGTCGCCTGATCAAGGATGAAATAATCAAACCATTGGTCCTTCAGATTCCTCGGCGCATTTTGGTGGCGTGATTTTACTTTCTCGATTGGGATCCAGATTTCCTTGTTGGTCAGCTTATCGGAAAATTCTTTTGAATCAACATCTTCCAATGCAATTACAAAGTGGGCATCTTCATAGACATCACTGACCTTATATGGAATTTTAGATCCGTCGATGTTTAAGAAAATATATTCTCCGGAAATAAAATAGGTTTTCAACTTATCCTCTACCAGCAATCGCAATTGCCCTGAAGTTCCGTGAGACTTCAATGTTTTTCCAAGAAGAAAAAAGGTGGTGACTGGAGGATACGGACTAATCACTGGTAGCCAATCATGACTTGTGATAGGATGTAGCCTTTACTGGCATGTTCAACCCAAGGCTTACCCAGGCAAGGCGTAAAATCACCTATTTCCAAACATCTGCTATCCAGGATGGAGTCCCTGCGTTCGACTAAACCAATATTCCGCACATAGATTTCATGGACGAATCGTTTCATAGTGCCATCATCTGTGTTGGTCTGATCTAAAGTCATCAAGTTCCCTTTTGTAAAAGTAAAATTGCCAACACTACCCTCTTTATCGAAACTCAATACTGAAGCTTCCCATTCTTCATAAGGTTGTACGTGTTCGGTGCCAATCAATACCAAAGTTTCAGGATTGATATAGGCAGTGGGTTCCCATTTTTTACCATAATGAAGAGGAAAACTGAGTTTTTTGAAAGTGAGATTTTCTTCTGTACGCAGTGCTTCTGTTCCACTGGCCGATGCTGTCCATACATCAGTTAAATTCCATGGCTGCGTCGCATCTTGTCTTCGTGACCTATGAATGTAGTAGATGGTATCACCAGCTTCAGTTCGATTAGCACTGGCAACTTCCTCTTTCAATTGAAAACTAACGGTATCCAATTTATTTCCACCTGGCGCATCATCAAAAACAATTGAATCCACCTGGTACGTAATTGACGAACCAACTTTCAATGGAAAATATTCCCTTGTTAAATCAGGATAAGCTGAATCGATCGGATCAGGCCCACAACCTAGAATCCATGCACTTGCAAATAGAAAGAGTAACTGTTTAAATTTCATTCAAAATCGATTCTTGAACTTCTTCGAATGATTCCACCACCGATGATGTCATCATCTTCATAAAATACAGCAGATTGCCCTGGAGCAATTCCTTTCACATTAGCGAGAAAAGAAACTTGCATCGTATCATCGCTCATTTGTGTCAGTTCACTCATCGTACCGGCATCGCGATAACGGATTTTCGTCAGCGCTTCCATACCATCCGGAATACGATCGTACTTCAGGAGATTGACTCCGCCCACCATCATTGTATTACGAATGAGATCATCTTCGCGACCGAGAACAACTGTATTGGTATCCGGAATTATTTCGGAAACAAACATAGGTTCGCCAAACGCAACGCCTAATCCTTTTCGTTGACCGATGGTATAAAAAGGATAGCCTTCATGTTTACCTAAAATATTTCCATTCTTATCGACATACAATCCACCATTCACTTTACCTGAAAGTTCAGGAAGTCTTCTTTTCAAAAAACCGCGATAATCATTGTCAGGTACAAAGCAAATCTCATAGCTCTCCGGTTTTTTAGAGAGTTCGAGATAACCATAATCAGCAGCCAGCTGACGTACTTCAGGTTTTGTCATTTCTCCCAAAGGAAAAATGCTTCTTGCCAGGCAAGCCTGGCTTAGCCCCCAGAGCACATACGACTGATCTTTATTGTGATCATGTGCACGTCTTACAAAATATCGACCATCTTCCTGCCCGATTCGCGCATAATGTCCTGTGGCGATATAATCACATCCTAATGAATCGGCTCTTTTCAAAAGCGCTTCCCATTTGATGTGAGTGTTGCAAAGGACACATGGATTTGGTGTGCGACCGGCCAGGTATTCATCGACAAAATTGTCAATAACATAGTCTCCGAATTCCTCGCGGATGTCGACGATAAAATGATGGAAGCCCTTTTCCACCGCTACCTGCCTGGCATCATTTATACTGTCCAGGCTGCAGCAGCCGGTTTCCTTTTTATCCCCTCCGCTGGTAGCATAGTCCCAGGTCTTCATCGTGATCCCGATGATCTCATACCCCTGGTCCTGAAGGAGCATGGCCGTGACTGTGGAGTCAATGCCCCCGGACATGGCAACCAATATTCGGCCCTTTTTACTCATAGTATTAGGCGCAAAAATACGACTTATCTTAGCGGTTGGTGAACTGTCGGATGAGAATGAGCCTGGCAGGTCAAACGATAGCACTCAAATGGCACCAAAAAGGACACAAAACAGGCATCATCTTTACTACCACTTAACCATGCGCTTTCCCCTTTCCTTTGGCTTTTTTCTGCTCATATCCTGCCTCTCAGCACAGACATATACTTACGAGGATGGTCTTAAAAATTGTGACAGCATCCGGCAGGAACTCAACAAGCAAATTGCTGCTACGGGACAATGGATGGGTTTGCATGCCGATTGTCTTACAGGCGCCATGCTTCCTGATTTCACCGCCACCACGATGGATGGAAAAACCATTGATCACAAGTACTTTTTGGGAAAAGTAACGGTCATCAATTTTTGGATGAAGACGTGCGGACCCTGCATTTCAGAAATTAACGGATTCAATAGACTCAAAGACCACTTTGGAACTGAAAAGGTCAACTTCCTGTCCATAGGTCGAACCAATGAAGAAGAAACTGTAGCTTTTCTCAAACTACATCCCTGGAATTTTGATCAGATTAAAAATGGACAGCCACTCATTGAAGATGTGTTCAAATTCGGATGGGGATATCCCGTCACGATGTTGATCAATAAGCATGGACAAATAGTAGAGTGTTTTAATGGCGGAGTGATCGGTGATGACGGGCAGATTGTGCAGAATAGGCTGACGCCGTTGATTGAAGCGGAGTTGGCGAAGTAAGAAATTCAATCTGAATCCTCTTCACAAGTTTTTACCTTAAACAAAGCACCACCCCCCGACCCCCTCCAAAGGGGGAGGAGGATTTTTCTTTGCTAAAAGTTATGTTGTTGTATTTACGTGATTTCGCTATTCAATTGATTTATGAAATCATCGTTTTCAAATTCGCATTTTCATTTCACAAGCACAGGCATCCTCCCCCTTTGGAGGGGGTCGGGGGGTGGTGCTCTATGCAAATGCCTTTTCCTATATTGTGGCTATGGTTGCCAAAACGAAAAAGAAGGTCAAACAAGAACCAATTGCTGAAGATATCCTTGTAGCAGAACCGATAGTAGAAGCCCAATCAGTAGAGGAAACTATTTCTACTTCGAAGAAGCCGCACATCCTAATGGTTAGTGCAGAGTGCTACCCAGCCGCGAAAGTCGGTGGACTGGCGGATGTGGTGGGTTCACTTCCTAGATATCTCAACAAGTCTGAAGAAGCACAGTGCGCAGTCGTCATTCCCAGATATCACAATTCATGGATCACACAGCAGGAATACAAAGAGATCCATTATGGTTCCTTTCACATGGGAGGAGAATATATTCAGTACTGGATCCATTACATTGTCAATGAAGATCTCGGATATGATCTTTATACTGTTGAAATACCTGGCAAGTTTGATCGCTCAGGTGTGTATGGTGATCACAACTCTCCCTATTACCGCGATGAGATAGAAAGAAATGTTGCATTCCAACGCTCAGTCCTGCATTGGGTACAGCAATGGGAAAAATTACCAGATGTCATTCATTGTCATGATCATCATACAGGTCTGATGCCCTTCATGATGACTCAGTGTTATGAATATTGGAGACTTGCTCATACTCCAACTGTTTTCACGATACACAATGCTGCTTATCAAGGCATGTTTGGTTGGGACAGGCAATATCTCTTACCAGATTTTCCACGGGATCGATCGGGATTATTGGATTGGGGACATGTGATTAATTCCCTGGCGTGTGGAATTAAATGTTCGTGGAAACTGACCACTGTTTCAGAAAATTATTTGCGCGAATTGAGAGAAACAGGAGGATTTGGACTTTCTCCTTTATTGCATAGTGAGTGGATGAAATCGCATGGCGTGGTCAATGGTATCGATTATGATTATTGGAACCCAATGAGTGATCATTATCTTGAAATCAAACTGAAGAAAAATATTAAAAAGTGGAAACAGGAAAATAAAGAGAGCCTGTTGAAAGAATTAGAAATGCCGACCAACTTGCCACTGCATATTTTTATTGGTCGCATGGTGCATGAAAAGGGAATTGATTTTCTCGCCGGCTTGATTTACAAATACATGATCTATCGGAGAGAGGCTTGTTTCATCATATTAGGAACGGGAGATGGACAGATTGAAGAACAGTGCAGGATGTTGGAAAGAAACTTCGGACCTCACGTTCGATCATTAATTATGTACAATGAAGGTGTTGCACATCGCTTGTATGCAGCTGCGGATTTTCTTTGGATGCCATCGCGAACGGAACCTTGTGGATTGAACCAGATGTATGCAATGCGGTATGGAACAGTTCCTATCGCTCGTGCAACCGGTGGATTATTGGATACGATTGATCCTTTTGATGGGAAGGAAGGAGATGGCTTCCTTTTCCGTGATCTTGAGGATTACCAGGGCATGTGGGGCATTGAAAGCGGAACTCGTTTATTCTCTATGCCGGAGATGCTGGATGCCGTCCGCGAAATAATTATGCAAAAAGATTTGTCGTGGGAACATTCGGCATCAAAATATCTCCATATTTATCATGAAATAATTCCTCACTCTCCTGATGCGTAATCTCAACCGTGAAGTTCTCTGTGTAATCTTAGGCGGTGGCGCCGGCTCCAGGCTCTATCCCCTTACAGCTCGTAGATCCAAACCAGCAGTGCCACTCGCCGGAAAGTATCGCCTGATCGATATCCCTATCTCCAATTGCCTCAATTCAGGGTACAATCGAATATTCGTCCTGACCCAATATAATAGTGCTTCCCTCAACCGCCATATCAAAAACTGCTATCACTTTGATTCCTTCAGCCAGGGCTTTGTAGACATCCTCGCCGCTGAACAGACGCCATCCAACAAAGATTGGTTTCAAGGCACTGCAGATGCGGTGCGCCAAGTCATGACAAGATTGGATGATTATGATTACAACTATGTGTTGATCCTTTCCGGTGATCAGTTGTATCGCATGAACCTCGAAGCATTTCTTAACCAGCACATTGAAAAGAATTCTGAACTCACCATAGCCACTATTCCGGTAAATGCAGAAGATGCCACCGGCTTCGGGATCATGAAAGTGAATCAGAACCTCGAAATCGAACGCTTTATTGAAAAACCTGGAAAAGATATTTTGCCGGAATGGACCTCGGAGCTTCCTGAAAAATATTCAAAAGACAAATTGAATTACCTGGCTTCAATGGGCATCTATCTTTTCAAAAAAGAAACGCTGAAACAACTCTTCGCCCTCAATCCATCGGAGCATGATTTTGGAAAAGGAATCATTCCGTTTGCCATCAATAAATTTTACAAAGTCCATAGTTATGCTTATGACGGATACTGGACAGACATTGGAACTATTCGTTCGTTCTTCGATGCTAACCTGGAATTAGCGATGCCGCTCCCCCGCTTCAATCTTTACGATTCGAAGAATCCAGTGTACACGCGTTCACGAATGTTGTCACCAACAAAAATTTTAGGCACTACTTGCACAAACATATTAGTCGGTGATGGCTGTATTGTCAATGCAAAAGAAATCAGTCAGTCGGTCATCGGCATTCGTTCACGCGTCGGGAGAGGTTCGGTAGTGCGCAGTACAATCATGATGGGCATGGATATGTATGAAAATCTCGAAGACGTTTTGTCCAGTAAGATCATCGCGATGGGCATAGGCGAAGATTGTCATATTGAAAATGCAATACTGGATATCAATTGCAGGATTGGCAACAATGTAGTCATCAAAGGAGCCAGTCATTTAAAAGACGTGGATACAGAAACTTATGCTATCGTCGATGGAATTGTTGTGCTGAAAAAATCCGTGGTTATCCCTCACGGCACGAGGATCGGAGACGTGTAATGTTTAGTAAACAGTAATCAGTATTCAGTATTCAGCCGGCAATAGGCAGTATGTCATCAAATTTCTTTGTGCCTTTGAGTCTTTGTGGCAAACAAAATTTAATCAGGCCGGCAAGTTATTGAACCTTTGCAGCAGGTTACCTCTCTGCGTCTCCGCGTCTCTGCGTGCCTAAAAAAGTATGATTAGTCAGGTGGCCAAAGTCCTCTCGTAGAAAGATATTTGACACTCAGGGAATACCGTCTACCTTTGCGGGCACTTTTTTATACCGGAATACTCATAAATGGAGCGTAATCAGATCATTGGCTTCGGCCTCATATTCGCACTTCTCGTAGTTTGGACCTTTGTAAACTCGCCTTCCAAGGAGCAGCAGGCACAAATGCAGCACCGCCAGGACAGCCTTAACCATGTGGCCATTTTGAAAGATTCCCTGGCCGGCGTCCAACTTCACGCTGAAAAGGATTCAACTAATCTTGACTCTGCCACCCTCGCCAATAAATATGGTTCATTCGCCACAGCAGTTACTGGTCCAAGTGAAAAAGTCAAACTCGAGAATGAAAATTTCATCATCGAATTTGATTCCAAAGGAGGAAAAATCTCGAGCGTTGAACTCAAGAAATACAAGAAAGTCGTCCTTGATGCCAAGAACAAGGAAAATAAAATTCCACTTCGCCTTCTCGAAGATCCTGCCAATGTGTGGGACTTTTCACTTCCTTCAGTTCGGGGAG